>Ga0255429_1045_pt1 | contig 26910 bp, 19 predicted proteins | sample ANMaggSeSYBR02H9_FD_182636 | JGI IMG/M metagenome (GOLD analysis project Ga0255429, IMG submission 182636) | Sediment cell enrichment communities from methane seep in Santa Monica Basin, California, United Staets - ANME aggregate JGI... | ecosystem: Environmental > Aquatic > Marine > Cold seeps >... | reverse complement strand
TCAAGAGCAGCCGCCATGTTTGCCTGCTTTCTTTTTGTGAGATTCAAGGCCAGGCTTATTCTGTGCATGTGTATATCAAGGGGGATTATGAGCTTGGATAACGGTATGCCATTCCATCCACCTGGATCGACTCTGTCTTTTCTTGCCATCCACCTTAAAAACAGATTCATTCTTTTGCATGCGCTCCCTTTTTCAGGCAGGGCAACAAGATGCCCCGGTTTCTTTCTTCCATCGGTAAGTTGAGTTGAAAAAAAAGTCATTGCAGGAATAACATTCTCATTATCTGCTGAAAAACCGGTTAAAAAACATTCATGAAGGGAGCCAAATTCTGCGATCACATTTTTAATCCCGACAAGGAAAGCGGCAAGATGATCCTGGGAGGCAAACCTGTGTGTAAAACCTGCAAATGCCTTGTTAATCGATGTATAAGTTGAATTTTTTAAAAACAGGTAGGGGGACGGATTCATCTTGTCGAGTACAAATGCAACGCTCTTTAAAATTTGTGCAACCCTGCCGTATGCAAGTGAAGATGCGATAAGGCCTGCTATCTCTCGGTCTCTGATCTCTTTGTATGAATACAGAAATTCAAGGGGATCAGGATGAACATACCTGCGCCTGTTATATTGATTGTAAAGGATGTCTAATCTTTGTTTAAGCCTTTCAAGGCGCATAGGGTTCGCTAAAAAATAACTTGGCATTTTTGCATCCCAACTTCACCATATCTTTAATTGATCTTCAATCGCAACAGTCCTCGAAATAGCTCGCTATTCCTGCGGTTTTGCTCAATTAGATCAATTAAATCTACGGCAAATTTGAGCGCAAATTCTACCAAGTTATTTTTTAGCGAACCCATATTGATTTTTCGTGTCAGGTTTTTTCAGTGGGAATGAAAATTACTATCTCAAAAATCTTCCTGTTTAAATTAAGGATTTAGTGTGTTATGACATTAAAAACAAAAAAAGGATAGCATAAAAATGGGTTACGATTTTAATGCAGATGAAATATTTGAAATGGCCGGGCAGATTGAAAGAAATGGGGCGTCCTTTTACAGAAAATCAGCAGAATTGATTGCCAATCCTGCTGAAAAAAAGCTTTTGCTCGATATTGCCGCAATGGAAGATGAACATGAAAAAACATTTGCCGATTTAAGAGCAGGTCTGTCTGAAAAAGAAAAAGTTACAACCGTATTTGATCCTGAAGGTGAGATCTCGCTTTATCTTCGCGCATTAGCCGACACAAGGGTATTTTTTGAAAAAAAGATTGATAATACCTCATCAATCAAAGATATCCTTAAAGAGGCTATATTAGCCGAAAAGGATTCTATAGTATTTTATTTGGGCATGAAAGAAATGGTTCCTGAAAATTTTGGGAAAGCAAAAATTGATGCAATCATCAAGGAGGAGATGACCCATATAAAACTTCTCAGCAAAGCGCTGGTAATGGAAAATTTAAAAGGGAACTGATAAACTAATAAGATAGAGGAGGGCAAAATGGATAAATATGTATGCACAGTGTGTGGCTATGTTTATGATCCTGAGCAGGGAGATCCCGACAATGGTGTTGAGCCGGGAACAAAATGGGAAGATGTGCCTGATGACTGGGAGTGCCCGGTGTGCGGAGCTTCAAAGGATGAGTTTGAAAAGGAAGAATAAAAGGGACAGGGCTGTTATGAAAAGGCCGGTTGTTGATATAGGTGAATGCAGTCTGTGTGAAGGATGTATCGAAGTATGCCCCTTGGTTTTCAGACTGCATGAATCAGGTTTCATAGAAATCGCCGAATTTTCGGACTATTCTGAACCCTGTATTGAAGAAGCTATAAAATATTGTCCTGAGGATTGTATATCCTGGGAAGAGGGTTAGGGTTGAATAATGGGTGGCAGGCAGCTTAAAAAGGAAATATTTGAACTCTTAAGTCATAAAAATTTTGAAAAGAGTTTGGAGAAGATCCGTCAACTACCAGCCAGGCAGGCAGTAAACCCGCTTTTTTCTTTTTTTTATAATAGTGATGAGCTTGTAAAATGGCGGGCTGTTGCCGCAATGGGCGCAGTTGTTTCAAACCTTGCTGATCATAATATGGAATCGGCGCGGGTTATAATGCGCCGTCTAATCTGGAATCTTAATGATGAATCAGGCGGAATAGGCTGGGGTTCGCCCGAGGCAATGGGCGAAGTCATGGCCAGGCACGTAAGGCTTGCAGGAGAATACCATAACATACTTGTATCCTACATCATGCCTGACAGAAATTATCTTGAACATGAAATTCTGCAAAGGGGTGTTTTATGGGGTGTTGGAAGACTTGCCCATGCTAGGCCGCAACTTGTTGAGGATTCTGCGCTTTTTCTTCTCCCATACATGGAATCTGAAGATGCGAATCTCCGCGGGCTTGCCGCATGGACTGCCGGACTCTTTGATTGTAAAACCACAAGAATGTTGCTCAAGCGTCTTAAAAATGATCAGGCAACATTAACAATCTATCTTAACGGCGAGCTGGAAGAGTTCACGGTTGCTCAACTTGTGCTCATGCGCAAGACCGGATAGAGCCCGCAGATTAAAGTCCCCCTCTTTGTCACTTATCCCTTAGTATTATCAAGTTGTTTGAAACGATCAGCCTGTTGTTCTTGAATCTGATTGATATCTTCTTTCATCTGAATAAACCGTTCAATGTTCTTCTTTCCAGAAAGCTCCTCAACGGTATCATCCACCTGTTCGCGGGATTCAGTTCCTTCACAACCGGTAAAGGCCACGAGCCCAAATAAAACCAGGATCAATGATAGTTTCTTAAACGCTTTTGACAACCATTTCATTGTGTTCTCCTGTTTTTTTAGCCAACCTTCATTGTTCGTTCTATGATCAAACCCTGGTGGTTAATTAGTGCATCCAGGATCAGCTTTTCTATTTGTTCGGATATCTGATCTATTTTTTTTCATATACTAAATTTTCTATCGATTTGTCCATATTTTCCTTTTATAAAACATGCTTCATTATTTAAATTAGTACTACAGTATTTGACATAACGGTATTCTTATGTCATATTAAAACAGTTCAACTTAAATAACGATGCTTTTGATTCAATTTGAGGGAGCTATAGATGTTTCAGGATATTGAGAACTTTACGGCAGGAAGCTATGAGCAGCAGTATCAATACAAGAGTTTTCTTCCAAATATCATAAACTTGCAATGGAAAATATCTGATCCCGAGGTGCTTACCTTGATGGAGGATGCTAACCGGCTTATGGGCGAACTAAATGCATTTTCACAATTGATACCCGATGTGGACTTTTTCATTCGGATGCATATCACGAAAGAAGCTACAACATCCAGCCGAATCGAAGGCACCCGGACAAATATGGAAGAGGCTTTAATTGATGAGCAGAATATCAATCCTAAAAGTCGAGACGATTGGCAAGAAGTACAAAACTACATTCAAGCAATCAATTTTGCGGTTGAAGAGTTAGAACGGCTTCCTTTATCTAATAGACTTTTCAAAGAAACTCATAAAATCCTGCTGCATGGGGTGCGGGGTAAACATAAACGACCTGGTGAATTCCGCGCAAGTCAAAACTGGATTGGCTTGAGTTTAAAAAACGCAACCTTTGTGCCGCCGCACTATGAACGCATCGTAGATTTAATGAGCGACCTGGAAATGTTCATGCATAATGATGAGATTCATGTTTCGCATCTAATAAAGATAGCCATTGTTCATTATCAGTTTGAAACTATTCACCCATTTCTTGATGGCAATGGACGACTTGGAAGATTGTTGATTGTCCTTTATCTGATTAACTTTAAGCTGCTTGCCAAGCCGGCACTATATATGTCTGATTTTTTTGAGCGTCATAAGGCTGAGTATTATGATCATTTGATGGCGGTGAGAACAAATAATGAGATGATTGCATGGGTAAAATTCTTTCTATTTGGCTTGCGTGAAACTGCCGGAAAGTCGATAGAGGTTTTCAAGGCTATACTGGTTTTAAAAGAGCAAATTGAAAGAGAAAGGATTCCTGCGTTTCATGCGAGAAGACAAGAGAATGCGCAGAAGTTAATTGCGTATCTGTATCAACGGCCAATCGTTACAATTAAACTGGTATCTGAATTATTGGTAACGCAGGCAAATACAGCAAGTAAGTTGGTTGCCGATTTTTCAAAATTGGGAATATTACGAGAATTAACCGGTCGTCGAAGGAATAGATTATTTATTTTTGATGAATATACCAGAATATTTATCGACTAAAGTCACAACAATGACGTGTGTATTACGTAAGCCACTCGATGTCATATCCTTTAAACGTATCAGATCACCAAATAAGTCGCTAATAGTATGTGGAGCAGATGCCTAAAGCCGGCACGCTTTGGAAGAGCTTAACCTGCCTGTAATTTTTTGATTTGACAGACTATTGTGCTCATTTATCCGGCAAGCTTAGGTGTCGCCGCTACTGATACATGGGGTTTACTTTTAAAATGAAAATGTGCTTTCAGCCTTGCAATTTGATGTAAATTGCCATATTGTCTTACCAGTAAGATATCAACGCATTTAACAGGAGGTGCATCATGGCAAATGTTTCAACCACAAAAATGTCATCTAAAGGACAAATTGTCATTCCCGAAATTATTAGGAAACAGCTAAATTTGAAACCCGGATCTCAATTCGTGGTTGTCGGGGATAAAGATGTCGTTATACTAAAAAACATATCGCCTCCAGCCCTTAATGAATTTGACGATTTAATTGCTGAGGCTAGAAGGAAGGGGAAAAAAGTCGGTTTAAAAAAATCTGATATTTTGGATGCTGTAAAAACTGTTCGCGGGAAAACGAAATGAAAATTATCCTTGATACCAACGTGTTTATATCTGGGATTTTTTTCAGTGGCCCTCCTTCTCAAATTTTACAAGCATGGAAAAATAAAAAGCTACAGATCATACTCTCGCAAGATATCCTTGATGAATACCATCGTGTTGCTGAGTCTTTATCATCAAAATACCCCACAATAGACATTTTTCAAATTATTAAAAATTAGTTACGGGACATGGGCAGTTTGGGGACGGCTTGCGGGACGCACATTAGTTTATAAGTTGGCAGGGTGTTTGGACTATGATATCTGGTTTGCATGCCACGCCAATCAAGACAAGAATAGATGCGCCAGGTGCACTTCATCATATATTGCTGCGAACGGGAACCACATCAATTTCCACCGTAATGCGCAGGCTTTTGATAACTGCTATCAATCGCTAATCTATGCGCCCCAGAAAATGTTATGATATAGGTTTCATATATTTAATTCAATGGGTCTGGCCGTACTCACGGGCAGCATCCGAAGATAGCTTGTCGCTATCTGGGAACTGATTCGATCTAAGTAAGCCACTCGATACTGATTATGCCTTTCTTTTCGAGCGATTTGAATTCAGGGTCTCCTGTTAAGAGGAGGCAGTTGTTGTTTTTCACGTCTTTTTTCTTTCAAATAGGCTTTCAATATTTCAGAACCTTTCAGCATTCCTCGGGCCGCCACAATCGGATCCTCGGATTCGGGTACCATCAAAATGCCTTGATCCTTTTCGACCCAGCGAATCGCTGTGGCCGAGCGTATTCCATATTTTTCCCTCAGCCTTTTGGGGATTACAACCTGTCCTTTTGATGTAACCTTGGATGATATGGTTTCCATTTGTTTTCCCTCAATGATTGGAATTAATAAATAAATTTTATACCATGTGTAAGAATTTGTCAACCGCATGTTCTTACTTATCAATTCAAATCTTAGAAATACCAAGCGCTTCATTACAGGCTGTGATGTAGTAATTTGCTTCTTTAGAATCTTTAAATTTCAGAAAATAGGGGAGCGCCTTGTTATATTCTCTTAAATTCATATAACTGATCCCCAGGCAAATATTAAGCTGCTCGCTTTCCGGGAAATGTTCGACTCCTTCTGATAGTATTTTAGCCGATTGCCTATATTTTTCTTTTTTCTGTTTAATTATACCTAAACCAAGAAAAGCGCGGTGATCAGGATAGTAGTTCAGCGCTTTTTTGTATAGTCTTTCAGCAACCCTGTCTTTATCCTTTATAGCTTCTATATTTGCGTAATCCCCATAATCGAATGTCATTCCAAATCTTGAGAAAAAATCTGCGTGCAATTCGTAAAGTTCTTTATCATCAATTACTTCAATGTTTTCTGCAAAACCTGCAAGATTTTCATAGTAATTCATCCTGAGCTTTTGCCCGAAAGCCAGTATCATATCCTGGGACAAATCAGGGTCGCTTTGAAAATATATGATGTCTTCTATGCGCTTTAACCAGATATCATCTGTAATTTTACATCTTTTTTTAAAATCCGAATAAAGAGCTGTCCCGGGGAATATATCAAGGATGTAGAAGATAATGCTCAGGGGTTTGATTTCATGAATTAAATCTATGGTGTCCTGAATTGTATCCCGGCTTTCTCCCGGGCACCCGTAAATAAAGTATGCCCGGGCCATAATGCCGTATCTCGGAGTCAGCGCAAAAGCTTTTTTTATTTGATCTGTTTTAATATTTTTGTTCAGAATTTTTCTTATTTTTTCAGATCCGCTTTCCACACCATAACTGATCTGAATGCAGCCGGCTTTTCTCATCCAGTAAAGAACTTCATCGTTCACATAGTTTACACGGGAAATTGCTACCCATACTATTTTTAGTCCTTTATCCAGAATTTTTTTGCAGATTTCAATTACTATGCCTTTTTTGAGGGTAAATGTGTCATCTGAAAAGTAAAAAAAAGTTATTCCTTTTTTAAAGAGAAGTTCAATTTGATTTACAAAATAATCTGAAGAGTGAAATCTTACTTTATGGCCCCAGAGCTGAGGAGAACCGCAAAAAGTACAGTTTCCAGGGCATCCCCTGGTCAAGGAAACGTGCTGATAGTTAAAATACTTTGCCGGGATCGGCAGTTTGTCAAGGTTATGTATGATCTCAGCGGGCTTTGTTTTTACAACCTTGCCTTTTTTTCTGTAAGCAATGCCTTTGACATTTTTGATTTGTTTATAATTCTGTTTTTGTATGCATTTTAAAAGAGATAGAAAAGTGTATTCTCCTTCACCTATTACTGCGTAATCAATTTCTTTGAAGTGCTTTAATAAATGCTTCCATAAAAAGGTGGTGCCTATTCCGCCAAAGACAATTTTTACTTTTGGGTCGATTTGTTTTGCAATCCTGGCGATTTCAATTCCACCCCATCGATTTGCATGCATTATCGAAAAACCGATTACATCCGGTTTTTTTTCAATCAATGTCTCTCTGATGACATCATAAGATGTTTTATTGACCTTATGCCAGTTCAGTATTTCAACATCAAAATTGTTTTCCTTTAAAACAGCACCCACATAATAAACCCCCAGGGGTACAAAACTTATCTCTTCTTCATGAACTCTGTCTTCAAGGAAATAGGGGTATATGAGTAATATCTTCACGGTTATAGGCACTCTTTATTTGTAACAGTTTATGGTTGATCAAAACATAAAACTCTTAACTGTAAAGCCACAACCGATAACGGATAGCAACTTAAAGCGGGGACACTTTCCGCCATTTTGGCTCTATGGTAATTCTACAATCAAGCAAAATCTAAAAAGTTGTTAACTAATTGAATTTACAAGCTGTCCCGCCTTACATTGGTGGCCAAATTCTCAAATCTTTCCATAGGGAAAGGCCGTATTGAAAAAATATGGAAGACGGTAGAATGATTCAATTGAGTTCTCTGCAAATCCATATCACTTTTCCGATTATTCGTACACTGTTCATTTCTTCACCTCGAAAACTTAACAACTCTCGTATATAAGACGAGAGTTGTTAAATTTCGAATGAGTGTTCTGAAAGCTTGACACTTGCAGTTAATTTGGCAAATTTTGAGCATAAACTGTGTCACAAGTTGAAAGCAAAAAAAGCAGCGCCATTCCAAGCAAATACGCCAGAATTCTATTCATCACGAATTCTCCTATAATATCAATAGATTATTATTTAAAGAATTAGCTTGCTATAAAGCCATTTAAATGTTTACAATTATTTTAAGTAGTTATGCACATCCCTCATCACGTTGATTTTTTCTTTATTTGTAAATTAAAAATATTTAATATTTTCTGATTATAACGGATTTTGTGGAGATCATAACTTGCTGAAATTATTATATTATATACCAGCAACTCTGCTATATTCAGCGCTGTTTGTCTCTGGAATCCATCATATTTACGGCTCAACCGGAACTGGTGTGACACCGAACCCCGTCAACCGGAATCAGTGTGGTCAATAAAATCAATCTGTTACACAAACCATTGTTAAGATATCAATATTTTAACGATAGTATTAAGAATAAAAAATGGCACTTTTTTGATTTTGAAATAACTACCTGTAAAACAACGAGAAAACGGCAAAAAGAGGGTCAATTTACCACACCAGTTCCGGTTGAGCCATATTTACTTCAAAAAGCAGAATGCATGTTTCTTGGTATGTTACATAAAAGCCTTATAGAATAAAGGTTTTGTTTTTTTAAATGCTGAAAAATAAGCTCCCCAAAATCCGTTATAATCAGAATATTTTTTAAGCTAATTATAAGAATTTTTATGAACAAAAAGACAAAAAAGGGACATCGACAAAGACTAAGAGATCGTTTCTTAGCTGAAGATGAAAAATCTCAAAGCGAAGAAGCCATTCTTGAACTCTTGCTCACTTATTCCATTGTACGTAAAGATGTTAAACCGTTAACAAAGCAACTTATTGATGAATTTGGAAGCATTTCTAATGTCATAGAGGCCTCTCTGGAAGATATTTGTAAATTCAAAGGGATCAAATCTACTACCGCCGTTCTTCTCAAACTTGTTAATTGGATTCGGTACCACTTCCCTATTCAAAAAATAATGTCTGCAAAATTAATAATGGACGAGAAACAGCAGCAATTACCCCTTGGTGAAACAGCACCCAAATTGAATCGACTTACTCCAAAGAAAGAAAAAATGCTTCCGGTTCGCAAAAAAATCATTCCAAAGCGTGGTTCATGCTTATTTGGGAAAGCTGTCATTAAGGAAACGATTAATATACTTCCGAAAATACCGATTACTGAATCAATGCAAGAAGTGACAGAGTTCTTGAATGATAATCTGCCATTTAACTCAATTCAAACTCGTAAAAGAAGAGCCAGATATATCAAATTTCGTATATTTAACGATGGGAATGTTGATTTTTCTTTATTAAAGTTTGCAAGAGCCTATCCAAATTCCAGAGAATTGAAAGATATTTGTTTCTATCGTTTCTGCAAAGTTGAACAGTTGTTGGCGGACTTTGTTCAAGATATTCTATTGAAAACCATAGGGAAGGGATCTATCGAAAGGGCAAGCATAAAAACCTATCTTGATTCACGTTTTCCTGGAGTTGCCGCTGTTAAAGATTGTACTTCGGCTATTGTGGAAGGATTGATTGGAGCTGAAATAGCTTCAAGGAAAGGGAAATATATTCGTTTTGCTTTCAGGGAAATTCCGTTAGCATCTTTCTCGTTTGTTTTGCACAGCGAATTCCCGGAGCCTGGAATGTATGATATCTCAAAAATTGAAAATAATACTTGTATACATACAATGCTATGGAATCCTGATAGAATTTTACCATCTCTTTACGAGCTCAGAAATTTGGGGATTATTAGCAAAGTCTCAGCGATTGACAATGTCCGACAGTTTACTACCAAATGGTCTCTGGAAGAAGTTGTTGATGCCTTAATCAAAACTAAGGAAAATGCATGAAAATTGTTGACATTATTGACGCCCTTCGCAGCAAGCTATCTTTGCCGGTTGGCCGTCATTTATACGGAGTTCTGGGAACATACCCGTCTTTAAAAAACTTTGCAAAAGAGCTACGGCAAGCTAAAATTCCGGATGGTAAACGTTTCCCTAAGTCTTTGAATGTAAATCGTGGTATCCTGAATATGATCCCGGATGACGAGTTCCGACAACTCGTTAAAAATGAGGCAAAAAGACCGGAACCCACAGCCGCCCATGTAGCAAAGGCGTTCGAGGTTTTTTTACGCTCAAAGATGCGGGGCAAAGGTATTGTCGTGCTGTCGAATCTGGAAATGCTTTTTGCCTACAACCTGGAACTAAACTTACTGCGCTCCATTGCGGCAGACGATGATCGGATTCTGTTACTTCTGCCTGGCAAGCACAGCGGAAGCAAGCTAATCATGTTTCCTGATTTAGAGGGTAGCAACTACACTCTTCCTACAAATCTGATTGCGGAAAACCATTTGTGGAAACTTAGGGACTGATCTTTGGCAATAAATAATTAAACCAAAAGGAAAAACTATGCCGAAAACAGATCCTCTTTTTACCATGCGCAAAGGCCTGGACGAAATTTGCACAGTTCCCGACAAAATCATTTCCGTCTATTCTCTGGAGAAGCATGTCTGGGCCGACTCAAACTCTGAGGCAGCTCGCAAAGCCCGGAAGCCTGAACTTCAAACTATTTATGAGTTTCAGATAAATCCCGTGCGTCCGTTCCTTATGGATATTCTCAGGAATATGGCCGCACCGTATAAACCAGAACGCAGAGACAGCCCAATTGGTCAGGGTTATTGGATCCAGTCCGAGTTCGGTTCTGGAAAATCACATCTTCTATGCCTTTTGGCCGCACTGGCCCTCGGAAGCAAAGATGCCTGGAAAATTGTTCGCGAGAAGGAAAATAAGGCGGGACGAGGCAAGCGCGAATCCCTCTACCGTTTCTGGGAAGAGGGTGTGAAGGACAAGGGCAGCAATGGTAAAAAGGGTATTTTTGTCATTGTAAAGACCCTTGTCGGCGCCGGTGGGGGCACAATTGGACTCACGGATAAAGGCCGGCGCCTGAGCGAGTATATCCTTGACGCTGCAAAAGAGCAGCTTGAGCTTGAGCTGGGCAAGAATGTCTCACTTTATCCAACAGAGCTGTTGGCCGATCGTTTCATCTCTGAGGACTTGGACCGATATCGGACAGATCTAAAGAAATTCCTTCGCGATCTCAGGTTCTTCGAAGAAGACGAGTTTGAGGAAATCGAGGACTTTATTCGTGACATACAGCAAGACAAAACCCCTGAATATAAGCGGAGCTGCGGCAACAAACTTTGGAGGTTTTATACCGAATATCTAAAGGTACAACCCCATATAGCCGCTGAAACAGAACATATTCTCAAGCATATGGTTGAAACGATTCTATCAGAAGGTTATAGCGGCATCCTGTTGGTATTGGACGAGGTGTCCCTTTTCATGAAGAACCGTGATGAAGATCAAAGAACAGATGACGAAAAGACCCTTGTTGTGCTCTCTAACCGGCTGGCTAATGTTCATAACCTACCCATCTGGACGGTATGCTCTGCTCAACAGGCCATTGAAAGTAAGATGGGGGTCAAGAATATTATTGCGGACGACCGCCTTAAACTCGTAAAGCTCCTGGAAGAGGATAAAGACTATTACGATATAGTTCTTTCGAGAGTGCGAGAGATCAAAGAACACGGACGTGAGCTGATTCGTCTCTGGGAACTGTTTGACGAGGCCGTCCGCTATGAAGAAGACCCAAGCGGAGTGCACGCCGGTCTGGTGGCTATAAAAACCAAAAAAGAAACAGAATATAGGGCATATGAAGCATGTAAACGGCAGATAGACAGTCTGACCAAAGGCTATCTCAAGGTTTACCGTGATAAAGCCATTAAAATCATTCAGACCCTCTTTCTGTACCACATTGCAAAAACAAGGCAGCAAGGTATCATACCCGAGGAAATTGCCAACTCAGTTCTCATTGAAAGAGAGGAAGACTCAAACCCAGACGAAAACATCCAGCATTATGAGACACTTGCAGATAATCTAAAAAAGGAACTTCGTCAGATCGTTCAGTCATACGATGAAGACAGTCGATCGCTATACCGCTTCGACCCAGTATTCACAGGCGTTGATCCACGCGATGAATTCCGAAAAGCTCGCGATGAGGCAGAATCAAATGAACTCATGGTTAAGGAAGCCTGGGAGCATCTCCTGGCGCTTGATGAGTGGCCTGTACGCACGCGACAGATAACGACAGATGTTTCCGGTGGCGTTCGCTCTATATTCCGCGATGTCGCGCCATTTATCGCGTCATGGGAAGATCTCCCGTCAGCACATTCCAAAGATCAAACACTTGAGGTCAACTGGCATGGACGTCAGGTTTTTGGCTCAATAGCCATGCGCGATCTCACGCGTTTGGTTTCAGACAATGTGCCACTCAGCCCTATTAATAGCGATGAGACCGATCGAGACTTCTGTGTTTATATTGGAACTAAGCCTGTTTCCAAAGACGTAATCAACAAACTCCTGGTTCAACGCAAAGACCCCCGTATCCTTTTCTGGACTCCTGGAGAATTGACCCATGAAGAGAGAGATCGATTGCTTAATTTTGCTGCATACCGGAAGCTGATCTCTGGCTGGCAAGGGAAGGAAACCGAGGATGCTGTTGCAGTAGTCAGTTGGGTTGCTGAGACACTGAAGACCGAACTGGGGAAAATACAAAAGATCGTTGATAACAGCTTTGTCCGAGGCCGAATTGATGCGCTAAATAACACCCAAATGGAGTTCCATGTGGCTGGGAAGCTGTCTAGTATACTAACGCCTCTTGTGGACCGGGTTCTGACAGCCTCATACGAATCCCGGGATATAAAATTTGCCCCCCCTTTCCTTTTCCGTAAAGAAGAAGCTGTTAAAGTTATTAATGGGATTGTAAAAACCGGTCTTATTCCAAAAGGGGCCAAACCTAATCAGAATATTAGTGCCGCTCAGAACTTTGGTTTTGGCCTGAAAATCATCAAAAAAAGAGCTGAAAAACAGCTCGATGTCTCTGACAATCCACATGTCCGGGAGATATGTACCTTCATTGACGACAAACTGACAGATAAAGCTCAGCCCATGAAAGCGGGGACGCTTTACAAGAATTTCATGGGTATCGGAGGGCCAAAAGACTACGGGTTGACGCGCCGCATGGTACAGATCTATCTTCTATGCCTCACCAGGGAAGGTAAAATCCGTATTGCAGTGGGACCAAAGTCCGGTCTTTCCTCCTCATGGATAGATTATTCAAATATCTCAGATATTGACTTCTCTGCCAAGATTCTTGATTCCCTAATTGAAATACAGAAAATGGCCAAACCAGAGAACTGGGAAATACTCCGGCCTTATGTAGAAAAGTTGCTGGGCGAAGAAATTCCCTCAACTCATGACGATTCACTCATCTCTGAATACCGCAGTAAGCTTCGCAATCTGTTTGTCGAAGAAAAGGACGCATCAGCACGCCTCGGCATCAGGGCCAAGAGCCTATTTGAGACATTAAAAGTCTTAAACCCGTATGAAACAGAGCTTAATCAGGTTTTAAAGATGTTTTCTGTTGATCTGGAAAGTGGAAATGATATCGATCTTTTGCTTTTTGGTCTAAAAGATGTTTTTGGATACCAGGCATTTGATACAGGTACTGTGTCTCAAATCGAGGTTGATGATCTGGCAAATAGATTAAAGAATTACCGAGACATTCAAAATTTGATCAGCTTTGAAAATGAACTTATGACAGCCCATGTTTATTGCAATCGTCGTATGCCCGAACATAAATATCTCAAAGAGGTCCGTAAGGCCCAGCGTAAAGTTGCAGACAAACTGACTGACTTACAGACTTATATTGATTCCAACGTAAAACTCAAAACAGAGCTTATTGGGAAGATACCTCCAGAGGCAGGTGAGACAGGAACACTGGGAAGACTCATCCAGGAGTATACGACGGTTTACGTAACCCTGCACGATTCTGTTGTCGATAATGCGGATAAAAAGCGGGGGGAGATAAAAAGCATACTCGAAGGTGAGGAAATGGAAGTCCTCCGCATCCTGGAAAAAATTAGTGCCCTTCAACCTGCGGTATCTGACGATATCGAGAATAAACTCACAGGACTTGCCGAGGGCATTTTCACCTGTCCGTCTCCTTCACGAAGATCCGTCGAGGAGCAAGCAAAACGAGGCCCTGTTCACGAGTGTGGGTTGGCCTTTCAGAATTCTGCTGACCATATGAATGGTGCTGAGGAAGCATGGAATGAAGCGGTAACAATTTTTGATGCTGCATTTAACAGTAAGATGGAGGTCTTTTTGAGCCCAACAGTTCGAGAAAGACTTAAGCAAGGTGAATCCGAACCCTTAATTGCTGAGCTCTTGAACTGCAGTACAGTTTCCGAAGCACGATCATTTTTTGTAAAGGCCTGTCTTGACGATCCCTCTATTGTCGATATCATAAATCGTTACTTAAAACGCATTGCTGTCAAGCGTGTGAAAATGTCTGAATTCAAACCGACCGTCAGCACAGTAGAAAAGGATCAGATCCCTTTGTTGAGTCAGGAGTTTCAAAAGTACCTGGACGATCAGATAAATAGCATTGATGCAGATGAGGATACTCTGCCAATGCTTCAGGTGGAGTGAGAAATAGGCTATATGTTGAGGGAATGGACTCTATCAAAACTTGAAGTGGTCAAAGGCAGCGAGCGAGTGCTTGTACAGGACTCACTACGTTTGCTCCCCGAAGCTGATGGTGGCATCCACGTTTTTGCCCGGGATAACGGGTTCACCGTCATTGTCGCATCAACAAACCTGGTATTCAGAGAATTGTACGAGAGGGCCATTGCCGATCCAGAGGTCAAGAAGCTTCTGGTTATCGACCGCGCTCCTTTGAGAAGACGTACCGACCAATCCGTTACTAAAGCGCCCCCGCCCTTCTACCCGGATTTCCTGGTGGATACACCGCCTCAAAATCGTATAAAACTGGATCTCCAGCAATTTCTCAAGGAGACAACAGAAGACCCGAATTGGCCTTTTGAGGTGAACGATCCTCGTTATGCTCGACTTATTTCCAGAAACCTGGATTCTGTAATTCGGGCTCACCGCAACCTGAGAACGGCTCATCCCGAAAGGTTTACGGATCATGACCTTAAAACCATAGTTGCATTTGCTTCATTGGGAGTTGCAGAATCGGCTTTCAAGAAGCTGGGTGCCCAGGACTACTGGAAAATCGGGCTTTTGGCCCATGACGCTTTAAAAGAGCTTGAAACTTTGGCGCCAGAAGTCACAAAACCAATCTTACAAGAAATTGGAAAAGCCCCTGCGCCTTTTTGCTGGTTTGCAGACCATGATGCAGATATGGTTATCCGGGCTTTTTACCTATCCGTAATTCTATCGCAGCATTTAGAACACTGGAATCTCCTTTTGGCAAAAGTTGATCCATCTCTCGCATCCTTTCCCAGCATTGATCCAGGAATTCTCCTGGATTCAGCTCCAAAGCTTGTCAAAATGAATACTGCTCAAGCGAAACGAGACCTGGAGGCTGTTGAGCTATCGCTTAATCGTGATACTCTTCAACTACTTCTCCTTGACCAGATTAAATTGTCGGATCCAATCGGATTTGTCTCTGTCATTGAAAAGGAAAGTTACTCCACGCTTTTTCGCTCTCTTGCCCTTTTGATGGCTCTGGATGACCTTCTTTCAAGCAAGTCTCCGCAAAAGGAACATGCAAAGATTTTCAAAGTCCTATTCACGGAAACTTCTGAAGGCAAGCCCGGATTTGTCGATACACGTTCCTCGATTCCCTGGGCACATCTCAAAGAAGCTTACGGGCTGTTTACAGAAATACAACTTCTCCGTATCGAGTTGGGTCGTGCAGTCAAGACTCTGAAAGTGTTAAATCCTGAGCAGCTATCATTTAAGCTCTTCCGGGAACTCTGGAATGAAAAGAGGATTAATCGAATGGAATACTTTCTCTCCGCTCTGGAACGTCTCCTTTACAGCGGTGACTTCCTGCCACGGGCTGAGAATGAATTGCCATCCATTTTCGTTAATACCCTGGATAATGCGCGGCAGCGGATGCGGGCTATCGCAGAGGAGGTACATGGGCAACTGGATGATATGAATCGCCGCTTTCAAGAGATGGTTGCAGGACAATATCCTTCCTGGCTTTTAAAAGACAGCGATGTAAGGCTGACAAGTCAGTTTATTAGGCGGTGCCTCAAGCCCCACTGGGATCCGCAGAATGAAAAGGCAGTTGTTTTTATATTTGATGGTATGCGATACGACATATGGGATGAGCTGCTACGCCCTGTGTTTGAAGACCGCATGGAAATCCTGAAGGACTATCCAGCATCGTCATTACTCCCTTCAGAAACTCACATTACCAGGAAGGCTATAAGCTCCGGAACATACCCCGACAGTTTCAATATGCAAGCCGGAGAGGACAAATTGCTTAAGGAAGGGCTGACGCGGGAATTTGGGTACAAAGGAAAGGTAGAGGTCATTTCTCCTGAAGGCATGGGGGTTGGCGAGACCGTTCGATACCGGGCTGATAATCTGGATGTCTATATTTTCGAGCTCTGCGATAAGGAGTTACACAAGATTCAAATAAAAACCTTGCCTGATGGACGCCAGGTTCCAGGACGACCCCTCGCATTTATCTACCAGCAACACTTGAAAAATATCATCGACACAGAGATAATGGCCATCGTTCGTGGCTTATCCCCTGGCACAAAGGTTTTTGTGACAGCAGATCATGGCTTCGGACGAGTAGGTAGAGAGCCGCTGTGGTTTGATGAGGCTGATCTCAATGAAAAATTGGATTGTGCGTACCTGAATTGCCGGCTCAGGGTCTCCATAGACAAAGCACACCTACCTGACAAAGTGCGAAATAACATTATTGCGTTTACACCTGAACAGCTCCGCATGCCCCTTGAGGAAAAGCGAACAATCAAAAAAACCGGCCAGGTTTTCCACAAGGAGTACAAAAGCATTGTATTCCCTAAGGTGGGCTACTCCTTCAGCCGACAGGGTTCCCACTACAATCCTGATGCATATTCCCATGGAGGTATTTCCATCCAGGAACTGGTAATTCCAATGGTGGTTCTCAGGGTGAAGCAAAAAGAGGAGGGGATACTGATACTGGATTCAATCAGCGGGCCAAAGGAGGCTGTGGAAGGAGAGAATCTTGAATTTCGCCTGAGTTTAAACCGGACGGATAAAGATGTTGGTGAGGGAGATGAACTGCGAGTAGATATTGGAGCAACTTACAGTCTTGAACCGGACCAGCGTCCTCTTCCACCTCAGGTGTTGTACGTTCCCGGAAAAGGAACGGAGGTGGTTTATCGTTTCCGGCCTGATCCTAATGATGCCACCGTTGACGAACGTAAGCAGGGAATGATGGAAAGGACGCTGACAATCACTGTAAGCTACTGTGAAGGAATCCGGATTTACCGAAAATCGAGAACTCATTACTTTGCCGTTCGGCTAAACTCTGAACAGGTCGTTCGCCGTGTGCCGGCGCATTTGGGGAATATCTTAGGGCTTACGCCAAAGAGTATGAGGTAACAAGATGGCCAGGAAGAAAAATGACACGAAAAATCAAAAAAACCTGTTCAAGCAAGACATTCCCAAGATGCTGGAAGGGTACTACTCAGGAGATAAACCGAATCCGAACCTTTGTGTTTTTATAGAAGCCCATATAAAAGAAAATCCATATGATCCTCAAAACGACGATTACGATGTGCCTGCGTTTGATAAGCCTATTGAGACGACCAAGGCCACGGCAATTTACAACATGCATACCTACTGGTCAAAGAAACCCCATGATGCTATCCGTCAGTACATCCGTCATTATACCGAACCCGGTGATATGGTGCCTGGTCCCTTCTGCGGCTCCGGCGGCACGGCCCTGGCCGCATTAATGGAAGGGCGCAAGGCTATCGCAATCGACCGCAGCCCGGCTGCCACCTTCATAACTAAAAATTATTGCACTCCCGTCGACGTGGATAAATTGCGTGAAGCATTCGAAGAACTGGAGGCAGAGGTCAGGCCGGAAATAGACTGGCTCTATGAAACGCGTTGTGATCGTTGTGGCGGCAAGGCTACGACAGGCTACACAGTCTATTCGCAAATATTTCAGTGTCCGCGCTGTCTGGAAAAAATACCGCTTTTCGATTGCGTAGATGCTATAGGAACTACGGCCAAAGGTAAACCGAAAAAAATTAAAACCTGTCCTTACTGTCATGAAAAAGGAATTGTTGAAGAGATTTCGACACGGAGTGAAAAATTTGGCGCAGTTCCGGTATTGGTGAGTTATATATGCGAGGGTGGTTGTAAACCGAAACGGGATAAACGGCGACATAATGATCCCGACATAAAAAAACGGATGTATTTCGAGAAATATGATCTTGGGAAAATTAGAGAAATTGAGAAGAAAGATATTCCTTATTGGTATCCACCTCATAAAATGATGAATGTAGAAGATGATTCCATTCCATGGGGTGATGAATGGCGACTGGGGCGTAATTTTCGTTCTGTTAAAGAGCTATTCACTAAGCGCAACCTGTGGGCACTTTCAGTGATTCTATCTGCTATCAAAACAATAATTATTCCTTTACAGAGAGATGCTATTAAGTTCTGCTGGAATTCAGTTCTACTCAATTTAAGCCGAATGACAACTAACCGTGATAGACTAGGTTTCTTAAAGGGAACCTATTACCTTCCTCAAAACTGCAGATGCACTAATGTATGGGGGACTGTTGCCAATAAATTTCGAATGATGATTTCAGGATGGGAGGCCATCCATTCGATAGGTACAAATGCGCTTAACATCAGCACAGAAGATGTCCGATCATTGAATGTAAAATCAAACAGTATTGACTACATTTTTACCGATCCCCCCTATGCAGACAAAGAACAATATGGCGAATTGAATTTTGTTTGGGAAGCATGGCTTGGCTTTGACACGCATTGGCATGACGAGGAGATTATAGTCAACAAAGTGCGGGATAAAACCGAAGCCGACTGGGCGAACATGATGCGCCAAGCTATGGCCGAATGTTATCGAGTTCTAAAGCCGGGGCATTGGCTTTCCCTCTGCTATCATGATACGTCAGAGGGTACTTGGGCACTAGTACAGGATATCATGGCTGAAACTGGTTTTATTGTTGATCAAGAATCTGAGGCATTGTTCATTGACACAGGGCAGAAATCTTACAATCAAAAGGTAGCCGACAAAGTCAACAAACGTGACCTTGTAATCAATTTCCGTAAACCCAAACCAGGCGAAGCACGTCACAGCGTTTCCATCACCGGCGACGAGAACGCGGAGACATTCAGCCAGAAAGTCCTTACAATTATCCGAGAATACCTGAACGAACATCCCGGACACACAAAAGACCGGATTTTCGATGCAGTTGTAAGCCGTTTGGTGCGCAAAGGGCAGATGGAGGCCCATGATTTTGACACACTTTTAGTGCAAGTCGCCGAGCCAGTCGTGGAACCTCGGATGAAAGATTTGTTTACACCCGAGCAGCCTGATCTGTTCGGCACCCATGAGATCAAGCGCTGGTATCTCAAAGATACGGAGGAAGGCGCGGAAGAATCAGATCGGGCTGTTGCAGATGCTGCGGCCAGGAAGATCGAAACATTCATGAAAAAGCAATGCAAACACGAGTTAAAAAAATCTCAATTGCGTTGGGACCAGCTAAAACATAAGATTAAAACACTTTCTGCGAAACTCGCTGAACTCAAGATGTTGAGAAATGGTGCGGACGAAGAAAAAGCCAAACGTGCCAGGCAGGATCGGTCCCGTTTAAAGCGTGAACTGGCTCAACTGGAAAAAGAACACGAGAAAATGCGGATCGAACGCAGCGAGTGGAAGAAGAATGCACTGCATTATACATACATCTCCGAATTTTATTTCCCGCTTCAATCCAAACCGCGCGGCAAATTGGCGGAACTGCTCGAAGACTATTTTTATTTCACGGAACAAGGCAACTGGAGACCACCAGTAATAGATGAGGAGCGCACCGAAAAACAGGCTAGACGGGCTCAAGCCGTTCGACGCCGGCTTCAGAGTTACTGCAGGTCTCTGGAATCCGGGGATGCCATAGCTAATGATCAGCGTCCCGACAATACCACCATGGCTGAGTGGATTCGTCACTGCAAGCGTTCAGGGCTGTATGAACAAGGTAAGCTTTTATATGAAAAGGGTGGACTAAACTTAGACAACCTCGCCGAAGAGACTATGGTAAATGTCGAGGAAGACTACCAGGTTTGCGTCCGGATGCTGGCAAGAGGTGAAAGTTCAAAAAGTGGAAAAGAGAAAAAACGCAGTCGCAAGAAGAAATTAAAATAAAGGAGCAGCCATTATGGGCCAATATTACTGGCTACCATCAATTAAAATAAGAGGGTATCGACCTTTTGGTGACATATTATTTTGTTTTAAACCATTACAGGTTATTGTCGGAGCAAACGGTTCAGGCAAATCGAGTCTTTTTGAGTTTCTGAAATTTATGCGTAATGCCTGTCACCAGGAGATTCCTCCTGAAATTGTAGAAGGCACAATCGGACAGCAGATATTTCACAAGCCCGGACCGGATAGGCTCTGGTGGAATGCAGAAATTGATCTTAGACAAATCGGTCTTCTCAACTATGAGGGAGAACTTATGGGACCTGTTGGGTCTATAAAAATCAATTATGAACGTATTGTAATGAACCCACCTGAACCTGGAATATTCGGATATACTTTTCTCGATTTCAAAAATGGGAAAGGGCGGGTCAGCGATCCGGATGATAAAAAATTCAAGCGGAAAGAGTGGAATTTAAAAAAACCGAATCAACTTGGGCTGGGCGCCATTACCGATTCGACATTGATTACACTTTTTAATCTCAGGGAGTATATCCGTGGATGGCGGTTTTATAATGCTTTTCATATCAACGATGAAAAAATCAGAAAATCTGTTCCAACCAGCCAGGAACCGGTTTTGAATGAAGACGCCGGTAACCTGAGTGCTGTATTGTTCAATCTGATGACCGAACATGCTGAATCATTTGAGGAATTAAAAGCCATCATAAAATTGGCTATCCCCGGATTCAGAGACCTTAATGTTAAGGCCAGGGGAGGGCCTGGTGAAGTTATTGCTTTCTGGCAGGAGGAAAATATTGATACTGATTTGAGTCTGGCAGATTTATCTGACGGCACTCTTCGCTTTATTGCCTGGGCGACCTTATGCGTAATGCCATCGCCGCCGACATTGATTTGTATCGACGAACCAGATCAGGGTGTTCATCCAAGGACCTTACCAATTTTGGCAGGCCTGTTTGAAAAAGCTTCTCAAAAAACTCAGGTGATTTTAGCCACCCATGCATCGTATTTCCTTACTCAATTTGATTTAAAGAACATTGCTGTAATGAAAAAAGTATCGGGTGAAAGCCTATTTGTTAAAGCTAAGGATTCGCAGACTCTTTTAGATAATCTTGAAGATTTTGGCAGGGATGAATTAGAAAAAATGCACAGAACAGATGAACTGGAGGCTCTGGCATGAATGAAGTTTTTGTTTATGTTGAAGGCCCCAGTGATCAGCTTGGAATGAGGGAACTCCTGGCGAATATCATAGAAGTCGCCGCGGGCAAAGGCAACAAAGTTGATTTTTACCCACTGGGCGGAAAAGAGCCGCTGTTAAACAAAGGTCCTAAAAAAGCGATAAATATTCTTAGAAACAAGCCAAACAGTTGGGTTTTTCTTGTTCCGGATCTTTACCCTCGTAATATGCCGTTTACCCATTCAAGCTACAAAGAGTTAAAGGATGAATTGGATAAAAGATTTGAGTCCGAAATAAAAAAGAAAAAATGCGATGACCGTTTAAAAGATCGTTTTTTTATTCATTGCTTTAAGTATGATCTCGAGTCGTTACTTTTGGCTTCCGAGAATATCCTGCTGCAAAGATTGGAGAGAAATAATTTTTCACATTCGTGGACAATTCCAGTTGAAGATCAAGATCATAACAACCCGCCAAAACGAATTGTTGAAACTCTTTTTATCAATGCCGGCATGAAATACAAGGACACTTCTGATGTTCCCTGGATTCTCCAACGATCAGACTATAAGAAATTAATGAACAAATGTCCCCAAAATTTTAAACTCTTCATCAATGATTTATTCAAGATTCTTGAGCTATAAATATAGCAATAATTAGAGAGTTATCTTAAAAAGGATTCACTGCCGATATTAACTATGAATACAAAACTTAAAGATATCTTTTCAGGAAAAGTTGTTAACAAGTCACACACCATTAATACGGGCGTAGATGAATTCCCTCGTTATGTGCTTGAGTATCTCATTGACAATTATTGCGCCGAAGAGACCTTCCATGAGGACATGGAGAAGGTCGTTGGGCGCCTGAAGGAAACTTTTGTCTATGGCGCAGAAGCCGAAAAGATTCGCCACTACATTCGTGAGAACCGGAAACATTCAGTAATTGCCAATTTGGAGGCTCGATTGGTCGAGACAGAGGACAAGTATTGGGGCACCATCTCGGCCATCAACGAGAACTTTGTCAATATACCTGGAAATATTGTTCGTCAATATCCCATGATCCTTTCCGGGGGGATGTGGGGGACTATCGACCTTACCTATGACGAGACAGAGATTCACAATAAGAAAATCCGGCCTTTTAAGGTAACGGCTTTCACCCCGTTCCAGGTCAGTGTTATCAACCTGGATGAATATATTGAAAAGCGCTCAGAATTCACCTGTGACGAGTGGATTGACATCCTGGTTGACTCCTGTGGTCTTGATCCAAAAAAAATGACCTATCGACAAAAAATCCTTTATTTATGTCGCTGTATTCCATTGGTGGAGACGAACGTAAACATGGTGGAACTTGCTCCCCGTGAGACAGGGAAGACTTACCTCTATCGAAATCTCTCTTATTATGCTCATGTTCTGTCCGGCGGCAAGGCAACCCCTGCCCAACTTTTTATTAACCTCAACACCGGCAAGATCGGTGAGGTGGGCACACGCGATGCTGTAGTTTTTGATGAAATTGCAAATACTGATTTTACTGATCCAAAATCATTTGTGAGCATTATGCAGGGGTATATGCAGGATGCCAGGTTCAGCCGTGGCAAAAAGGAGATCCTGGCCTTCGCCAGTTTGGTCTTTGAGGGAAATATCGACGTACAGGGCAGTTTGCCACATGAAAAGTATTATCACCTGTTTGAGCCCCTTCCGGATTTCATGCAGGTGATCGCTTTTCTGGACCGGATTCATGCCTACCTTCCAGGGTGGGAGATACCCAAGCTTGCCCCTGACAGCTACTCGAAGGACTATGGTTTTATTACTGACTACTTTTGTGAAATTATGCATGAATTGCGGCGGATTGATTTGCTCGGCCCGGTCCGTCAGCGTTTTGAACTGATTGACCTTGCCAAGGGCGCATATGGAATCTCAGGGCGTGATCAGCGCTCAATCATGAAGACAACCTCCGGGCTTCTAAAACTTTTTTACCCGGATGGCCGGATTAACGACAAGGAGTTGGAGGAAGTGCTGCTTCTATCTTGCGAATTGCGCCAGAGAGTCCGTGCCCAGCTCCATTTGATAGCTCCGGGAGAATACGACAGGGTCAAGCTTGGTGTAAAGCTATTGATACCCGGAAAAAAGATCGCTCCTACGCTTGCGGATTCAAACAGAATACAGAAGGTCGCATTGCCCAATAAACCATCTGTCGGAGAGGTCATTGGTTTGGCAGTGGAAGGAAATCACGGCTGTATCCTCCATTTTGAAATGCAGGCCACAAAGGGAGGTGGGCGAATTGTACCTTTGGGTTCAATTCAAAGAGTCATGCGTGAGAGCATTGAAACAGCAGCTCAATATATTAAAGCTAAACATGAAGACCTCGGAATCACTGCCGAATGGCGACAGAACTATGATGTGGCCGTACTTGCCAGCTTCATTGGTGTTCCCAAAGAAGGACCCTCTGCCGGAATTACAATTGTAACCGGGATTGTTTCGGCGTTGAAAGGAGTCCCCGTCCGCAACAACATAGCGATGACTGGCGAGATTACAATTATGGGCAAAGTCCTACCCGTCGGTGGCATTCACCAAAAAGTACAAGCTGCTTATGATGCGGGAGTCAAAGAGGTCATATTACCTGTTGATAACCTTCAAGAGGCCAAAGGGCTCCCAAAATACATTCTTGAATCAATTAAACTCACACCAGTTGATAATATAAGCAGTGTGTTACAAGCTACTTTGATAGAAATAGGAGGGCTATCAACTTAAAGTGAGACACTTTTACTTTCAAGAAAATCTAAGGAGTTGCTAACTGATTGAATTTACGCACTGTCCCGCCTTACGTTGGTTGCCTTTGTAACAGCTCATGGTTCACGATTTATGGTTAATCAAAACATAAAACTGTTAACTGTAAACCGACAACCGTGAACTGTTTTCTTTACTTTCTGTTTTTCCGGTTTGCTTCAAGCATTCTGTTATGCAGGCGTTCGGAGCGAATGCAGAAGGTTTCAAGTTTTGCATTTATTACCTGGGGGAAAGGGGAGCCGTCACTTTCTATAGCCAGAAACGGCAGGTCTTCTATATCTGTGAGTATATGCCGGAGTTGTTTATTTTTAGAATCAGTTGCGAGCTTTCCTTCCCGGTTCATAGTGACGTTAAGAATAGACTCTGAAAGGCGGTTGGGCATACAGCCAAAAGGACCTATGGCTATTACTCCACAGACATGGGATGCAACTTCGGTGAGAGCGCCGCCCACCGTCAGAATGGCTTCACCGGCCAGATATGGAGAAATATAAGGCGAGGCGCTGTTAATTATTGATTTCATATCGAGCGGCTCTGCGTGAACAAGCCCTGAGCGCGACAGTATTGACTTGATACGCTTTTCATATTTTGACATGAATTTCTTTTTGATCATGAACTCCAGCTTTTCCAATTTAGAGATTTTGTGGTCTGAATAATTATTTTTCAGAATATAGTCAGCATATAAAATCCACTCTGCCACCGGCGTACATATCGCTGCAAACCCTCCTTCTGCAAGGCGTTCAGTCAAATATTGACGAGAAATATCATCTCTTCTGACAAATATTTCACCTGAAAGCGAGATAATCGGCACTTCTTCTACAGGCCGCTTTAATGGGATCCGGCTGAACCGTTTAGCAGTTATGGAAAGTTGTTTTTCAAGCTTAGAGAAGTCTCCTGTCTCCAATTTTGCCAATATCTGTTGCCACTCCTCATTGAATATTTTAATAGCTACTTTCGTGTCTGTTGCATTAGCCAGCATCATGGATCTGATATCTTCCATTACATCAGATACGATTACAGCACTCCACGCGTGAAGCTGAAAATTGCCGCCCATGCCCGCGTATGCATTCTCTGATGATAGCGAAAGCATAGCGACATCCGGAAGTTCAAGTTTTTTTACCAGGTCTTCCATAAATATTTGGTACTGGCCGAATCGACACGGCCCGGAACCTGTAGGCATGAAGTACACGAGGACTTCACCATTCTGCTTTTTGTTGCGGATGTAATTGAGCAGAGTTCCTGTAGTTAGTATAAGCGGCAGGCATTCTTTGCAGGACGTATTTGCGCGGCCAAGTTTAAGCACTGATTCATCAGAAGGAGGATGGGCTATTGTTTTAATACCTCTTCCGCGAAATACAGCGCCAAACGATTCAGAGGCTATTTTGCCCATAGAAGGTATTAAAAGAGTTACACGCGGGTCAGTCAGCGGAATTTTTTTGCCGGAAGATGTTACTACTTTTGCAACACTGTCTTCAATTATGAGGCGGGCCTGGGTAAAGGAGCTTTTCTCTATAGGAATCATTTTATTTGCAATAAGCTGCCTGTATGCTGATACTATATCGAGAAAAGCTTCTACCCTTGTTTCAAGGCCTGCGTCTGCGGTATGGCTGTCAAGTTCAAGTGTCAGGGAGGGCTTTCGGCCCATGTAATTCCTGAAATATCCAACTATAAACGAGTCAGGACCGCATGAAAAGTTGGTAATATAAACGCCAAAAAGTTGGGGATGCCTTTTTACAAATTTGCCGGCCTTGAGTATAAGTTGCCCCATTCCCCAGTACATATGGCGCTTTGTCTTTTCATTATCAAAAGGAAGAAAATCAAAAGGTATTACGAGAACCCCCCTTGATGCCAGTTTGTTGGGAATACCCATGTGGGCTTCTTTAACGAATCCATTGTATGATCTGCCAAATATAACTACTCCCGTCTTTTCCGGTTCAGATTCAAGTTCTGCAAGCACCTTCTTCCCAATTTCCTTCATTTCATCCATGCATTCAATCTGTTGTTGCAGGGCCTTTTTGAAAGCCTTATCAGCTTCCTTCCGGCTGATTCCCATCTTTTTGGCGGTTTCGATCAGGGGTTCTCCGGCGTTTTCCATACCTTTTGTTAAATTTATAAGGGGAGAAAGTATTTTTATTCCTTTTCTTTTAAGCTCTTCGAGTTTTTCACGGAATGTTACCTGAAGATAATATGTTTCACCTTGAACAAAGGGACAGACCTGCGAGCTTGAATGACCATTTGGAACATGAACTGCTTTGAAATGAGGCAGGAATATGAAATCAGGAGGATTTTCCATAGTAATCAGGGAGTAAAAAAAGCCATGAGACAGTTCAGCGGGGAAGCAGAATGATGTGTTTTTCTGATCAATTCCTTGCTTTGAAATTGAATCCGGTATTACAGGCTCGAAGCCCAGTTCGGTAAAAAAAGTGGAGTAAAGAGGATAAAAGGTGTTGACCATAAAACTTCTGTTTATTCCGATTCTTCCTCTGCGGTTTTTTTTGCTTTCCTCAGGCAGTTTTGCGCCGTACTTTTCAAATATCAGTTTCTGCCTGATCCGCACCAGATCCAGCTTTTCTACATCGTATTTTATTTTTTGCCTTAAGTTGTAATACCTGTTGCATGCTCCTCCAAATGGATATTTCTTGCCTTCAAGCTCGATCATTGCTATTTCGCAACGCCGATCGCATTTTTCCTTGCCGCCTCTGCATATGAAATTTTTTCCGTATTTTACCTCTCTATCTGCAAGTGTCCCAAGGTTAAAGTCCTTCTCTGCCATTAATCCTGTTTCA
>Ga0255429_1044_pt1 | contig 26977 bp, 27 predicted proteins | sample ANMaggSeSYBR02H9_FD_182636 | JGI IMG/M metagenome (GOLD analysis project Ga0255429, IMG submission 182636) | Sediment cell enrichment communities from methane seep in Santa Monica Basin, California, United Staets - ANME aggregate JGI... | ecosystem: Environmental > Aquatic > Marine > Cold seeps >... | reverse complement strand
CAGGTTGTTTTTTATAAATCGGACTCAGGGAAAGAGCCGGTACGAGATTGGCTAAAAAAACTCGACAAAGAAGATCGTAAAGTCATTGGAGAGGATATAAAAACTGTTCAATTCGGCTGGCCATTGGGAATGCCGCTTGTCCGTAAAATTGAAAAAGGCCTGTGGGAAGTTCGTATCCAGTTGGATAAGCGAATCGCACGCATTCTATTCACCGCTCATGAAGGTATGATGATATTATTGCATGGTTTTATAAAAAAATCTCAGAAAATTCCAGCAAACGACTTGAAAGTCGCAAAAGAGCGTATGGTAGCTTTTGGAGGTCAGCATGAATAAACACATTGGAAGCAGTTTTGATGATTTTCTAGAAGAGGAAGGTTTATTAGCAGAAACAGAGGCAGTCGCTATTAAACGAATAATAGCCTATCAAGTTTCCCAGCTGATGCAATCTCAAAAATTGTCAAAAGTTGCCATGGCTCGGCAAATGAATACAAGTCGCTCTGCATTGGATAGACTTCTTGATCCAAAAAACACATCTATTACTCTTCAAACATTAGAACGTGCCGCCCATGCTATCGGCAAACGGTTACGCATTGAATTTGCGTAACAAATAGCCCAACAATTTTATTCAGCTAACCCGCGAAAGGATTGGTGTCAAAGCTTGAATTATAAATTTCTAAAATATATTGAAATAATTATAAAATATGACACATCAGTATGCAATAATAATTTGTAAAAAGCTGTAGGAGCCGGCTGTTCTTGCGGTAGTACACTATAGCTGCGCTCCCTGCGTCTTGCATCTCCGGCAAACTCGACAATCGCTCAAGTTAGATGATATACTCCTCACCAATTAGCGAAGGGTCGTAAAGATCCGGAAAGTAATAGGGAAGAACACCAATCGGCAGCCCGATTGTTAACGGCGCACGGTGGCTTTGTGACTGCAAAAGACCGTCTTTGATCAGAGAGCTGACGATTCGGCGTGCATTGCGTTCGCTCATGTTCAGGATTTCAACGACCATGCCTCTTGGTATGGCGCCCCGCATAAATATGGCTCTGAGTAATTTTGCCGCCTCAATCCGCAAAGGTTTTTTATCATGTTTGGCCCGCGTTTCCACATACCAGTCGATTCGGGTTTCGATCTGGTCGAGCCGCAGCAAGCCTTCCATGAAGCGTATTTGATCCAGGCAAATTTCAAAGAAAAACTTGCAAAAATCCGCCAGCAGGTCATCATCAAAATAGTGAGTGCCATTTTGTTCATCCGGGGAATCAGTGGCCCACAGCTCAAACATATATTGTTTTTTATTTCTTGATAAACCTCGGGACAAAGACCACAGATTGCTTTTGTTAACGCCTGTTCTGGCTAAATACAGCCCTGAGAAAAGGCGGGCAACCCTGCCGTTTCCGTCCCGGAAGGGATGCAGCCATGTCAGCCGGTGATGACTTGCCGCTATCGCGATTAAACGTTCGTCACCATGAAATTGATCCGGCGTATAGCTTTGGGCAAAGGTTTTGAGCAATGCCGGCAAATCCTGATAGTCCGGCCCATGAAGTGACCGGCCATCCACGGAGACATTGACGTCTCGGATTTGGCCCGGATTGACTGGCGCCTTGGAAAACCCTTTGGGGGTGTGGGTGTACAGATGTTTTTCCGGTAAGTTGGCATAGAACGCAGCATGAATTCCAGACAGAAACTGTTGGCCGCAGATATTGAACTTTTGCTGCGTATTCACAAGTTCCATAAACCGCTTTTCAGTTTCTACATGGGAGGCACACAGTTCCTGCGCATATTTTTTTCCGGATCTTTAGAAAATTTCTTTTGTAAGGCCATGCTGATGTCCGGGATAGTTGTTTTATGACCTTCAATAAGATTGCTGTAATAGCTGTTGATGAGTCGGAGCTGGTCACCAAGCACAATGGCGGTTTCCCTGGCCACCTTGCCCTCCAGCCCCGCGGAGGCCGCTATAATTTCCTGCGCCATATCCTTTAAGGGGCCTATGTTGCTATTCCCAGGTAGAAGAGGCGTTAGATAATAAGCGGGATTCTTGCTTTTTTTGGCCGGTTCATTGGCCGGTTTGTTTTTATTCATAATGCACTATTAATTAACATTAATTTTCTATTATAGTAATTAATATTTTAGCTATTTTGATAAATTTTGGCCGGTTGATTAGTCAGCCTTTGGCATTATGTTTTCTTTGTAAAAGGCATTTTTATCCAAAAGGCACAGTAACTCCCTGCGGAATTTTGGACTGCTTCTCACGCTTTTGCAGTAGGATCAAAATTTTCGGACAAGCTCCTATGCTCTATCCGGGATCTGCACTATGATCCGGTCGTCTTTCAGCTTGACAGAGTAGGTGCGAATTGGACTTGGTGATTTGAGCATTTTTCCCAGGGTTGTAAAGAACCCTGTTCCCTTTAGCCATCGGATTACGTTTCCATCAGTAACATCAAACTGAGAGCCATGTCTCGGGCAGGTCACCACGTCGCCATCAAGCCTGCCACGTGATAGCTTTCCCCCCATGTGTGGGCAGCGGTTGTCGGAAGCGTAGTAATTGTCGCCGACCCTGATTAGAAGTATTTCTTGTCCTTTGATCAGGACTTCTTTCATGCCTTCTTTGACAAGTTCACCGGTCTTGCCGACTTCGATCCAACTACTCATTTACTCAAGTTTCGCACCCACTAATTCCTATGAGCCTTCTCTGGCAGGGTAGGTATTAGATAGTTTTTTTAAAAGAGCAAAATAATATGATTGATATTCTAAACCACTATACCTTGGGATTTGACCAGGACAGGCACATAGAAGGTTTTTCACCAGGGATAAAATGCCGTGCATGTCTCGTTCCTTACAAACTGAGTGGATATGGTGCCGTTGCCAAAACCAGAGTGAACATATTTTGCTTTTTAAAAAAACTATCTAATACCTGCTCCTTAAAGCTTTTGTTGCATAGAGGGGGTGCGAAACTTTAGTCATTTACTTCACCTTCCGCGTTTTAGACCTTTGCAATAGAAAATCAAGCTGTGTTAAGGGATTGTATACGTTCAAGCTCATTCTTATAAGTCGTTTGCGCATTCCACAGGTCAACGGAGCGCTGGGCATTTAGCCAGAACTCTGGTGTGTTTCCGAATAATCGAGACAGTCGCAATGCCATAGCCGGGGTAAATGAGCGACGTTCACGCAAAAGCTCGTTTACGGTTTGGCGCGATACCATCAATCGCTCAGCAAGCGTTTTTGTAGTCATCCCGTAATCGGGCATAAAATCCTCGCGGAGCATCTCTCCCGGATGTGTGGGCTGTATTTTTTGTGATTTAGTATTTATGATACTCATGTTTACCTCTCAAGGATAATCTGTGATTTCAACGTCATATGCGTCGCCATCGACGAAAGAAAAGCAAATTCGCCATTGATTATTTATGGAAATCGAGTACTGCCCTGCACGTTTACCTTTCAAGGCGTGGAGACGATTGCTTGGAGGAACCTTCAGGTCACCAAGACATGTGGCAAGATCGATGTATTCCAAGCGGCGCATGGCTCTTCTTGGCAGATCAGGCTGAAGCCGTTTTGACTTGCCAGTTGCGAAGAAATCCTGTGTGTGTTTGTCAGAGAAAGTCTTAATCACAATTAATTCATAACGTATCACGTGACACTTGTCAAGAATGAAGACGCGCTTGAATTGGTCACTTATTTTCCCATTCGGTGAGGCCGGATTCATATTGTTCCTATTTTTTGGGACTTCCGGACACTAATGACTTAGGGTAAGGAGCTACTATTTTTAAGGCCTTGGGAAGAAGTCTGATAGAAAATTGATTATTATAATAAGATTCTCCATCAATATGGCACGGAACCGGATTGTCCGATTTTATGGTAACTCTCTTGGACATATAATAAGATACCTGCCTGAGGCTCAGGTATTTCCCCATAATGGCCCTGGGAATATTGAGGAGGAAGGTATGTTTGGGAATAGCCTCCACCAACAGGATATCAAGTAAGCCATCATCAAGGCTTGCTTTGGGTGTCAGGTTGAAAATACCTCCAACGGCTGTGCAATTGGCGGTCAACACCATAAGGTACCTTTGAGGAGGCAAGGAATTATTATCAATCTCAAGGCGAAGCAGAGGAGGGGTGAATTGCCGGAACTGGTGCATTTAGTTTAGAGCCATGCCGATGACCAGACCAACGGCAATGCCAAGGCCGATAAATATTGAACCGACTACGATTCCCACTGCAACATTTTTCTCTGCTAACTGTTTTGACGTATTAAACGGGGTCATCCTGTCAAACATTTTATAACCTATCATCATAAACACCAGGGTCAATAAAACTCCAACTATTGCATAACCAAGATTCAGTAATGTAATTGAGATTTCCATTACTTTAACACCCCCTTTATTTTACCGATTTTATTAACGTAACCGATGGTTTCTTTACTGTTTTTACCTGTAACATCAGGCAAAGTTGATTGTATGGATTCCCACGTGTTGGGATTAAGCCCCTTATTCTTTGCTATTTTTTGGGCTTTAATAATATTCCCCTTGCCGGCATTGTAAGACCCAAACATGAAATTTATCCGATCCATATGTGAACGTTCCGCCTTCCATAAATTCCATATCATTTTGTTGTAATAAATACCCGCTGCGATATTCCAGCGGGGCTGTTTTCTTGTGCCCTTAATGCCTGGATTTTTCCTTGTAATTTCTTCAAAGGTTTTTGGCATTATCTGCATAACACCCTCTGCCCCCACTCTTGATCTGGCATCTGCCTGCAACCTTGATTCAGCTACAGCCTGAGCCTTGAAATAATGCCAGTCAAAACCAGGGCCAAAATATCTTTTTGAATATTTTGAAAAGTATTTGTCATATTTTACTACCCTGTTATATCGTTCAAAGGCATGGGCTGTTATGGGCATTAGAAACAATACAATTACCAGCGCCTTTATTATCGTCCAAAATCTTTCTTGCATTTTTACCTAAGTTGCTCTTTCTTTGATTATGATTTTTGCCACCGGGAGTGTGATTATACTCATGAGGCTGAAAAACTATGGCAGAAATCATAAGAAACGTAAAGAATATTCATCAAAACACCACCCCTCTATGCAGACCTCCTGTCTTTTGGAACGACAAGGATCGAGAATAGTAACTGCAAGACTAAAGGATGTCCCTGAATTTCTTCAATTTTAGCCTATATTTTAGCTTGACATCAATCTGACAATCATTTAGTAGTAATTTTTACTCGCTTGGAAAAGACTTAGAGATGATTTTTTGCCTGCTGATTTCATAGGGTGCTTTTTTTACGATTGCCCAATGTATCATGTTGAATTGTCAGTAATTGTTTCACTACTCGACAACTCGACAGCTCGGTGACTCAATTATTTGACGATCTATATATATGGTAAGGAATTCGTGAAGTCAAAAACCCTTATATTTATTCTTATCTGTTCGATCATAGAGACATTTTTCTGTCTTCAAGTTGCGATGGCAGACACCGGAGAAAGACAGCGCCTGCATATCCTTAAAGAATCGGGACAGCACAGCAAAGCGTATGAAGGATACAGGGCAGCCATTGCAAAACATCCGGAATCCATTCCCCTTGTTCTCGATTTTATTGAACTCCTTATCGGCATGGAGAGGTTTGATGAATCCTGTAACCTGCTGGAAAAGATAAAGTCTGAAGATATCAATGCCCTGAATGACAACGACAAAAGACGTATTTCGCTCCTCAAGGCCCAGATTCTTGTAAAATGGGAGGAATTTGATACGGCAATATCCGCAATAGAGCCCTTTGCGGATTCAAAGGACGATCAACTTCTTATTGCAGATGTTTATCTTAGGGGAGGGCAATGGAGAAGGTCATTAAGGATTCTCAGGGAGGTGGAAAAGTCGATTTATTATACACCCTACGAAAGAGACCTTGCCCGAAAGAAAATAACAAATATCAGAAGACACTATGCTCCCCGAATTAATGCAGATGCCGGGATCGTGGACTCAAAGGAATATGGATCAATCTCCTGGAGTTCTGTTTCCGGCGAAATTCCCATATACAAAAACAACCGGCTTACAACATCATATTTGTGGATGAACGGTGAAGAGAGTGGAAATTTTTTTTCCGTGGGCATCATGAGTGGTTTTTCCAGAAAATTTCCTGTTGAGCTGTTATTATCCATCACCGATGACGGCGATGCAGGCGCAAGCTTTAAAACAACCTTTAATCCAATAAAAAAATCTTTTGTGGAAATCAAGGGATACTATAACGAGGTAGAAAGAGAAATCACTGCGCTGATGAATGAATTCAGCCTGAAAAAAGGCGGTTTTCTTCGCTTTGATTATGAATTTTCCGATATGCTGACAGGATCGTGCAAGTATGAGTTTTCAGATTATCATCTGTATTCAGATTTTCGTCAGGGTTATATGAATATATTTAATGTCGGAGCTACATATGAACAGCATCTGTCTGTTAAAAAAATAGTGTTGCATCACACAGTTAATATGCTCGTGATTGAGGGAGATGAGGATAAGGATGAGGGTTACTTGAATGAGGAGGAGGATAAGAAGAATAGGGAATACATTGCCAAACATCTTTATATGCCTTCGTACACCTTCAGGTTGTCATATCCTGTTTCAGATGAGTATTATTCCGGCCACGTTGCATTCAAGATAGGCATGGGCTACCTCTTTGGCATAGATAACGAAGGATTTGCCTTATCTCCCGGATGCTCCTTTGATCTCCGCATTCACGGAGATGTCGGCCTCACGGGAGGTGCGGAATATCGCCTTGATGAGGTTTCAGGAAAAGGGGAATGGAGGACCAATGTAGGCGTTGAGATACTTTTTTAGGTATGGGGGTGGTTTCAAAACAGGGCTGATGGTTGTAAGCCGTGGATTTTGAAGCTCACCATTTACAATATTGTAAGCTATAGACTTTCAGATAATTAATTTCACAAGGCCAGAAGGAGGAAGGCGTATTAGTTATACGTCAACGACTGATAACGCAGTGAAATTAATTATCTGAAAGTCTATATAAATTTTTCCGGTATTGGATTGCGAAATGAAACAGATAGATAAGAAGCCGTTTATAGTCTTTTTTGAGGTAATATTGTCCTATGGAATAGTAGGGCTTGTTTACTATCAGGGCATAATCCCCGAAGGCCTCGTGTACTTGCTGGTTTCATTTTTGAGCCTTATTTTTGCGCTCTATTACGGCATAAACGGCATTGCCGCTGCTGCCATCGGCGCCAGTGCGATCATCTCTTTGGTCGTAAAAGGCGATGTGCTTGTCTTCCTTTCCCTGCATTACGTGGAAGCCTGTTTTTTTGTTGTGGGTGTTGTCCTGACAGGCATCACAAGGACTGCCATTGAGCAGAAGATAACCCGGACCAGCCTTGCCAATGCGGTTATGCAACAACGCATGGACAGACTTCTCATTGAACTCTCTGAAAAAGACAGAGGATTGCAGGATGTGCTTGAGCAGGTCTTGACTGAAGTGGAATCTCCCCGGATTCTGTATCAGGCCATTCGAAGAATAGGGACTATTGAAGATCACGAGACATTTCTTAACGAAATACTTCATATTCTTTACACTTACTGTCATGTGGAAAAATCAGCCTTTTACAAACCGGATGTGAAAGTGGGCATCAAAAGGGTCGCATCCTTTGGCGCTACATCTCTGCCTGAAAACATGAAATGGAAGAGTAAGGAGATGCCGGAAATCATGCGGGTTTTGATGCAGGAGAGAGAGATAATCATCCCCAAGAAAATAGATCAGCGCCTTATTATGGCTGTTCCGATTTTCTCTGTTTCAAACGAACTCATATATATCCTGCTGATCGAAGAGATCAGATTTATCAATATGTCTGAGAAACTTGTAGGCCTTTTGAAGCTGACAGCCTTTTGGACAAGATATCTGCTGGAAAAACGTCTTTACAGAGAAAAACTTCAACATCTGAGCGCATTTACTTCCGTTACTGTATATCAGCCGTCTGTTGCTCGAAAAGTTCTTGATGAGACCATATCCAGCCACGAGAAACACAGGCTTCCATTTGCTCTTTTGCGGATAAAGGGGGCTATGGGCGAAGCGGATATGAGGAAAATATCTTCCGGCCTGAGAATCTATGATGATATGTTCATGCTTGTCGAGGGAGAAATACTCATTTTTTTGTCCATGACCAATGAAAGCAATCTTCCTGTCATCATCGGCAGATTAAAAGTTGTGGCGCCACAATTTGTAATTGAAGCCACGGACAAGACGGGTTACTGATGATTTATAACGTATTCTCTCTATTACTATTGTGCTGCTGGTGCATTACAGAGGTTACAGTCTGTTTTTTCCTCATCAATGGAATCTCGGATTTGCCTGATATACTCTCTTTTCTGTCTGCTTACGGGCTCTCAATCCTGATCGTTTACCTGATAGTCAACGGATTGATAAAGCACGATAATTCCCTTGGTAAGACAATGATCACCGAGGCATTGATGAAGTTTCTGGTTTTTCTCGCCGTTATCCCTTTGGCAGGGCCGGTTGTTTCTCTGTTTATCGTTTTGTTTTTTCGCCTGTATCCTTTATATCCTGTACGGGTTGAGCTGTTTGACAGAGTGGACAAGGATATACTTGCGGTACTGAAAAAGAGATACGAAGGCCGGACAATCCCTGCATTGGAGGCCTTTCTTCTTCGCGGAATTAATGCGGATCAGGCATTAAGGCTGATATCGAGAATTGATGAGATGGAATGGACGGTCATGAAAGCAGTAATTCTGCGAAATATCATAAGACTCGCTTTTCGTGAAAATATAGTCCTTATAGCCATTGATATCCTTACAAAAAAACTTGATCAGATCCTTGCAGACATCAATACCGTGGAAAGCGCAGAGAACACGGATGCCAGGACCATGCACAGGCTTGCAAATCTCTACCACGAAATTCCTTATCTTGATCTGTGTGATTCCATCATGAAGCCATTTTATCAGGAAAAGGCATGCCATTGGGCAGTTCGTGCTTTTGAGCGGGAAGATTCCGAAGAAAACGCCCTCTTGAGCGTGAGATACCTTCTCGAGGCGGGAGAGGCTGCAAAGGCAAGAAATATCTATAAGGCAGTACAAGAAAAAGGGGATTATCTATTGCAAAAATGGATTCCTTACGAGTTTGAGCTCGCGCTGGCGCATGGGGAGCTTGATTCGTTTAATCGCATTTACCAAACTATTGAAACGACTGAAGGCGCATATATTCCCGACAAAGTCAAAGAGGCGGCACACACATGGAAAAGGGTTCAGACATCTGCCTGGTTGTAGAAGGCAACTACCCGTATGTTACCGGTGGAGTTTCTTCCTGGCTTCAATGGCTTATGGAAAAAATGAATGAGTTTACATTTTCCATAGTGGCATTGATCCCCGAGGAAAAAAAGCATGAGGAACGGAAATACAGCTTTCCCGACAACGTCGTCTTGTACCAGGAATTTGTCTTGTTTGACTATGATGAAATAGAAAAACATCCCTGTTCGAAGCTCTCACGGAGAAAATGGCAGAGCATTTCAGACAGCCTCTATCAGCTTATGAAGGATTGGAGGAAAGGGGTCCTTTCTGAAGGGAGTCTTTCCATGATAAGGGATCTTGTCAACAATGAAACTCCTGGAATTTTCAGGAATTTTCTTGAGGATGAAGCCGCATTTGCCCTTCTTACAAAGGTCTATGAGAAGAGGAGGGAGGGTGCGGGATTTTTGAAGTATTTCTATGCCCACCGCAGTATTCATCTTATCCTTTTTCGATTACTTTCCCTCTATCAAAAGCTCCCATCCTCAAAGATCTATCACTCGCCGGGTACTGGATATGCCGGCATGCTGGCATGTCTGAAATCAGCCCTTGACGGGAAAAAATCGATTATCACCGAACATGGAATATACCTTCAGGAAAGAGAGATGGAACTCTTGAAGGCCGGCTGGCTGGAGGATCCTTATCTTAAAGAGATGTGGATCGATTTTTTTTCGGCCATATGTCGATGGCAATACAATTCCTGCGACCGGCTCATCACGCTCTATCAGGGGAATAAGGACCTTGAAGTCGAATATGGGGCCAGGGCGGAGAAGATCATGGTCGTGCCGAATGGAATCGAAGTCGCGCGTTTTAAAGAGGCGAGGTGCAGCCGTTGCACAAAAGACCCCAGGATGGTCGGCCTTGTGGGAAGGGTGGATAATGTAAAAGATATCAAGACATTCCTGCAGGTAATGGCAATAGTCAAAAAGGAGTATCAAAAGGTGGCGGCATGGATTATCGGGCCGACCGATAACCAGCCGGAGTATTACACGGAATGCACTGAACTCCTTGACATGCTTGGATTGAATGACACCATTACTTTTACCGGAATGGCGGATGTCCTTGATTATTACAAAAAGATGGATGTCCTTGTTTTGACGAGCATCAAAGAGGCAATGCCTCTTGTGGTGATGGAGGCCATGTCCTGCGGAATTCCCGTGGTGGCTACGAATGTAGGCGCATGCAACGAGCTTGTATATGGCCTTGATGACGGCATAGGCCCTGCAGGAATTGTAGCAAGAATAAGGGATGTGCAGGCAATTGCCGCGGCTACCGTGAAGATACTCGAGGACAGGGAACTGGCAGGCGATTTCGGGAAAAACGGGATAGAGAGGATAGAGCGGTTCTACAGGGAAGACCTAATTATCAAGCAGTATTTTAATATATATCAGGAGGAACTCAATGGCGGGAATCTCGTTCTTGCTGAAGAAACACATTAAACGGCCACACCTTGCCCGTTTTCTCATGACGGAAACCGAGCAGGCAAGCCAGGCGGTCGGGCCTTGGTTCCTGACCATTTCCTGCCTGGCTGTGATGGGGTTGTTGGTCAATCTTGCCACCGGCCGGTCCCCTACGCTGTTTTTTCTTGTGATTACCTATGCAACGGGTCTCTCTTTAATTATTTCATCTCCTGTATATACTGTGCTCAACCGTTTTCTGGCAGACGAACTTTTTTTCAGAAGGACTGATTCCATTTTCAACGCCCTGATAGCGTCATCGGTCATTATGGGGTCTTTTTCCATGTTCATCTCATCTGTTGTCATCTTTTCTTTGTCTTCAGTCACCGCCAATTACAAAATAACCTTTGTTGTTCTTACAAGTCTTCTATCACTCCTGTGGTGCATCGTCAGTGTAATAAATTCTCTTGATAAGGATCGTCTTACCTTTTGGCTGTTCCTGGCAGGCATGGGCACAAGCATCGGTCTTCTTTTACTCATAGGCACAAGCGATATTCAGGGGCTTACCCTTATTTTTATTGCAGGTATTACCATTCCCGTTGTAGGCGGATATGCCTTTATCCTGAAGCTCTATCTGCGGGAATCGGTAAGAATGGATTGGGGATTTTTTAGACGTTCCAAGGCGTATAAGCCTGGACTGGCCTTATTTTTAGTTAACCTGGGTTTCTGGATAGATAAGCCTATCTTCTGGTATTCGAAAACCGCGGGCAGCTCCATTATTGATCCCTTTTTCCGGTATTCGCCTCAATACGACTTCCCATTTTTTGTGGCTATCAGTCTGATGATGATAGCGTCGTTCATAGTGTACAGGGGCTTAAAAAAGGAGATTAGAAATCCCTTCCGATTGTTCATATTCAAGCTGTTAAACAATTTTCCTTTTCGAGAATTATCCATGGAAAAGCTGAACATTATTCATTCCGTAAGGCATATTATGCTGCGTATTTTATTAGTGCACGGCGGTGTTGTTCTGGTGGTGCTTTTCTTCGTATCCACAGCTATTATTCCCCTTCCATGGACAAATCCATTTGTATTTCATTATCTTATGATAGGAACTATATTTTTTTCCTTCTGGTTTTTATGCATTCTTTTGATACAATATCTTGATGATTATGATTCCATTTTATGGCTGGCACTTGTTTTTCTTATTTTGAATATTGTGTGCACAGTTGTTTCCATAAAACTTGGCTGGAAATACTACGGTTTGGGCTTTATGATAACGTGTATGGTTTCCTCTTTTCTCTCTTTGATTGTTTTGAATTCAAAGCTTGGCAGGCTTGAGTATGGTATTTTTAAAAAGGCCGTTCACGTTTTTTAATCTTGGACTCATCATAATGCCTCTTTTGGTAGGATTTGAAATTACATATCTTCCCTTTGTGGAGATCAACAAGAATGATGATATCTATATCATATCACCATATGCGCAAGTAAAAGGGGATATATCTCGTGCGTTTGCGTATATCTCCCTTTGTGAAATCGAGATGAACTCCGGTCATCTTTCCTCCCTTCCTCCACAAGCTATTGTGCGGAAGGTTGCGGATTGGCCGGCATTTCTCGTGGATATCTCATCTCCTGAATGGGAGGATGTAATAAAAAAGGAAATTGAGTTTTTGTTGTCAAAGGGATTTGAAAACGTCTTTGTGGATACTGCGGATAATGTGGAAATCCTTGGGAATCTACTGCCCGAAAAGCGAGAGCTTATCCATAGCAAAGGCGTAAGCCTTATTCGAATGATAAAAAAAAGCATTCCTGGAAATATGATTATAAACAGGGGCTTCGGCATCTATGATGACATAAAGAACGACATCTGCGGCGTATTTATAGAGTCTCTTTTTTTTAAAAAGGAGGACTTGGGCTGGACCGAAAGGACGGACATAGACACGAACACTGAGTGGCTGCTTGACAAAGTGGAGATGTTGAAAAGAGACAAAAAAATGATTCTTGCCGTGGATTATGCCCCAATGTCTGAAGACAAGAAGCTTGAGTTCAAAAAAAAGGCAAAACGCCTTGGTATCTCATGGAAATGGGCCAGGGAGGATCTTCAATAAATGTATTCAAGAAAGCATATTCTTCAAGCCACTTTTTTTATCATTCTCGCGGGCATGACAGTGAGCGGCTATTTGCTCAAACCTATAGACGTGAAGATTGCTAATTATTATGAGTCGCTTTCCATGTACAAGGAAGCAATAGCGGCATACGAAAAGAGCCTGGAAGCGACAGGTAATCAGTATTTTCACAGGGAGATATTGGTCAGGATTTCCATACTCTGTCGTTATATTGGAGACTACGATAAGTTCCTGGCCACTGTAAAACGTCTTTTGGACCTGGAATATGAAAGTCCCGGGCTCATGCAGGACGGAATGGATACGGCCATTGGCTTTTGGCGTTTTAGCCCGGCAAGCAAAATAAGACAGGACGATGTTATCTTTTTTGCGAAGAAAAAGGATACCCGGAATTTTCTGATAGATTTTTTATTGGGAAACCAGAGACTTTATGAAGCGCTTACTCTATATGATCAGGCATATAATTCAGGAGATTTAACAGAAGAACAGATGAAAAAGGCCGTCATTGTCTCAAGGTGGACAGATGACATTCAGCAAAGGAAGAAGTGGCTTGAGCGAGCCGTAGATGTTATCGCCGACGCGAAACTGACAAGAGAACTTTTCAGAGTCAGTGTGGCCCTGGGGGATGAAGAAACGGCCATGCAGATAGCTTCGCGGATAACACCGAAGACTCTTGATGATTTTCTTTCCCTGGCCATGCTTTATAAAAAAACCGGAGATGAAAAAAAGGCCAGGACGTTTAACATAAAGGCGGAATCCATCTGTATTGAAAGGCTTGCCGCAATTAAGGATAAGGGAAGCGACGAAAGCAAAAAGCTCCTGACTCAACTTGTCTATATCTATTGGGAAAACGGCAAGTTTGAATCGGTAATAGATACTGTTGAAGCCCTTTATGCCCTCGGCTGCAAAGATAAAAAGCTGCTGGATGACGCCTTCAACGCATCTCTCCATCTCTGGCGTGAAGATCCCGATAACAGGAAAAATCAGGAAAGGGTTATAAGGATTGCGAGGAATATGGGCAACCAGGACTTTGTGGTCGGTTTCCTTGTGCAGAACCGAAGATTTTCCGATGCCTTGAAGATATATGAACAGAAATGGCGCAAGGGGGAACTGTCGGCAGATAGCCTGAAGGCGGCAATGGAAGTTGCGTGGTTGCAGAATGACCGAATCCTGCGCAAGAGATGGCTTGAAAGAGGCTCGGATGCCTTATCGCTTGAATGGAAGGACAAAGTACTGATGGACAGCGCGTTCAACGTGTCCATGGATTTTTGGCGTGAAGATCCCGATAACAGGGAGAATCAGGAAAGGGTTATAAAAATTGCGAGGAATATGGGCAACCAGGACTTTGTGGTCAAATTCCTTGTCTGGAACAAAAGGTATTCCGATGCCTTGAAAATATATGAAACAAGATGGCGCAAGGGCAAGCTGTCACCAGAGGACATGAAGATGGCCATAGAGATTTCGTACTGGCAGAATGATCTGGTTTTACAAAAAAAATGGTTTAAAAGAGGGGTTGCAGAACCATCAGACCCGGAAATTGTGCGCAAACTGGCATACATATATTTAGATGATCATGAATATCAATCGGCGAAAAAACTCTTTTTCAGGCTCAATAAGATAGAGCCGTCTAATAACGAATATCTTGTAAAACTGGCGCAGTTGTTTGAAATAGAAGAAGATTATCGCACAGCGTATGATTTTTACAAAAGGGCTTACAGCGAGACAAAAAATATAACCTATCTGGAGAGGATGGTGTCGTGCGCATATCATATAGATCAGGCTGTTTATGAAGAGGCATTGCAAGAGTCGGCCGGTCGGAATCCCACGGAAGAAAATCTGTTCAGACTTGCATCTTCTTATCTTTACGTGAGCAGGGACTACGAAAAGGCCAATGAGGTGCTTGAAAAAATTGTTCACAAGTGGCCGCTTCCAAAATATCAGATCCTGTTATCCTATTCATTTTTGCAGATCGGTGACAACGCAGCAGCATGCGATCTCCTGAAACGCATTCCGACGAAGTTCCGGCAACCATGGGGTACACAGCTTTTATCAAAACATTATCAGGAACAGGGAGAATGGAACAAAGCCATAGATGTTATCAAAGACTACATCAAATTTTACCCGGATGACACAAATACACAGCTCTGTCTTGCGTATATTTACAAACGAATGAATTGGACAGATGAATACCAGGAACTCATTCAATCCATGTTGCCTCCCGGAGCGACGAGGCAGGTGAATGAATAATGAAAAAAGAGATTCGATCATATCCGTGCTGAGGACGCTTTTTTCATTTTTCGTGCCTGGCAGCCTTCTTCTTCTGGCAGCAGCCATCCTTGCTCATACTGGAGCCGCGGAGCAATCGCTTTCTGCGATCATTCCTGTCTATCCTTGGGCTGTTTTCGGCGGGGGTATGTTGTTAGCGTGGCGGTTTAACAAGAGCCGGCTGTTTTTTGCCCTTCTTGTCCTGGCGTTTGCCGACCAATCCTTGCAGTTTTTTGCCGATAGAACTGCAAACCCGTTTCGCATGGCTGATATTGTCTCAAATGCTGTTCCCCTTCTGCTTCCACTGAATCTTGCGGTATTTTCTCTGTTAAAGGAACGGGGGATCGTAACCTTGCGCGGCATATTCCGCCTCGGCCTGATCCTTTTGCAGCCGCTTGGCATTGCTCTTGCCCACCGCTGTTACCCTGATCTTGACCTTGCCGGCTATCTTGGACATTCTTTTGTTGATATCCCGGCCCTCGCCAACATTTCCCTGACACAGCCGGCGCTTCTGGCTTTTTTCGCAGCGTTTCTTTTTCTTATAGTCCGCTTCATTCTTTATCGAGATGTCGTTGCCGGCACTTTTTTCTGGACTTTGGCCCTGGTGTTTCTTGCTCTTGGGTTTGCAAAGTTCGAACCAGCATCTCCGTTCTTTTTTGCTACTGCAGGGCTCGTTCTCGGGCTCTCTGTTATTGAGACCTCCCACAGCATGGCATACCGTGACGAGTTGACACAACTGCCGGCCAGAAGGGCATTGAAAGAAGCTCTTCTTAAACTTGGCAACCGGTATGCAGTGGCGATGATCGATATAGACTACTTTAAGAAGTTCAACGACCGGTACGGACATGATGTGGGAGACCAGGTCTTGCAAATGGTCGCATCGAAACTTGTAAAAGCCGGCAGAGGCGCCAAGGCTTTTCGTTATGGCGGCGAGGAATTTGTCCTGATTTTTCCAGGATCACTTATGGATGTTATCCCATACGTGAAAAGAGTAAGAAAGACGATCGAGTCCTCGGAGTTCATATTGCGCGGACCCAAGCGGCCACGAAAAAAACCGGAACAACCGGAAACAACCGAAGAATTCTTGGAGAAAGTGTCTGTAACCGTCAGCATCGGCGTAGCCGAACGAGATGATTACTACAGGACCCCGCGGGAGGTGGTTAAGGCGGCAGACGAGGCCATGTACCGCGCCAAAAGGAGTGGACGTAACCGCATCAGCGCATAGTCCCGAGCTAAGGAACGGGAAGTTATGTTCGTTCTCGTTCCTTTGGATAATACCCACAGCCCGTAGCCGTCCCGATTCCGGATGCAACCAGCGTCAGCAAGAAAAGCAATGTTCCTTCGGTCATGTTATCTCATTCTCCTGTAGGCCAACGAAAAGCTGAGGGGCTGGGCAAGGTAAAGCGAAAACACAGGAAAAAAGTAAAAACTATCGGTCAAATCCTTGCAGCTTATTCCCAACTCCCGAACTGCCCAATAGCATAACAAAGCCCCCTGAGAAAGCGTTAAAAGGAAGAGTCGATTCCAACCATTAGGGCTCGGTAAAAAATAACTTGGCATTTTTGCATCCCGACTTCACCATATCTTTAACCGATTTTCAATCGCACCTGATCTTAGTAAAATTGGCCTCGAAATAGCTCGCTATTCCTGCGGTTTTGCTCAATCAGATCAATTAAATCTACGGCAAATTCGAGCGCAAATTCTACCAAGTTACAGCAATTCCCGCTGTAAAACGACTTAACATATTAAAATCATTACAAATTACCAAAAAGAGTTTACGACGAAAACTGTAACTACTTGATATCGCAATAAAAATCTACTCACAAAAAAATGAACAATATCAATATGTTAGGAATTCTTTCGTGAACTCATTTAGACAAAATGCAGTAATTTCAGCATGTTAGTCTGTTTTGCAGCGGGAATTGCTGACCAAGTTATTTTTTACCGAGCCCTAATTTAAAAATTATCCCTCCGGACAGCGCAATGAGACTGCTTATTATAAACAAATTAAACGAGCCCACACTTTCATATAGATAGCCGTTAAAAAGAAATCCAATTGTCATCCCAAGGCCGTAAGTTACGGCATTATTTGCTGCCTGCCCCAGAGTTTTGGCTTCATCGGGAGTCAGCAAATCAATATACAATATACTTGCTACATGAAATGCACCATATGAGATGGCATGAAAAACCTGTGATATCAGGATTAAAGCCGGAGATGTTACAAAGAAAAGTATTAACCATCTTAATGTTGCTATCATAAATGAAAATACCAGAACATTTTCAAGGGAAAAACGCTTGAATATTTTGTCTGAGTTTATCATTACAAGTATCTCTGCCATCGACGCCATAGCCCAGGTAATTCCGATAAATGTTTTACCATAGCCAAGGCTGTCTAAATGGATGGAAAAGAAAGCATAGTAGGTTCCATGGCTTACAAGCATTAAAAAAGCGCAAAACAGGAAGACGGTTAAACGCCTCTTTAATAGAACTTTTGCCTTGGGTGTAAAAGACTCCTTCTTTGAAATGACAACGTCAGGGATTCTAAGAGAAATAAATGCCTGAAGCAGGGAGCCGGCAAGAATTACAGCAATAATAATCTCGATTGAAAAAATATCAATTATCCTGCCGAGGACTATTACAATAACAATAAAGGAAATTGATCCCCATGCTCTGAGCTTCCCATAACTTTTCTTCTTTTTGCCCAGTACATCCATAGTAAAGGCTTCAAGAAAAGATATAATGGGAGCGTAAAAAATTCCGTAAAATATGGTAATAACCAGCATTAACCAGAAATCAGTGGTATATAAATAAAATACCCATATCCCGGTACTCACAAAATTGCATAAAATATATATCGGTCTCCTGATCTGAAAGCGGTCTGCCAGAGCCCCCCAAAATAAAGGGAACAAAACTATCATCACCGTTCTAAATGCAGACAGGAGTCCTATTTGAAAACCGGTAAAATCAAGGTGATAACAGTATAAATTAAAATAGGGCAAAGAAATGCCCATAATGCCGAAATATAAAAAATACTGAGAACCGATTATGAATCTGAATGAATCCCTGGGGCCTTTAATCATATTTGTACAATACGGCATTTCTATATAAAACGCAATCCATTCTATCTATAGATATTTTCTAACTACTCACGTGGTTAGGCTGAAGCTGCTTAGACTGAAGGCTGAAAGGGGGGCAGAAGATCACTATTGCCGAGCCCTTTGGCGGAAATATCTGATTCTTGCACCAAACATGGCTTTAAAATGCGCTTTTTCCTAACAGCCTTCAGCCTATCCACCTGAGTAGTTACGATATTTTCTTTACAAATTAACTTTATCGTGATAGTTTTTTTATATAATTAAGTTGATATAGACTTTCAGATAATTAATTTCACAAGGCCAGAAGGAGGAAGGCGTATTAGTTATACGTCGACGACTGATAACGCAGTGAAATTAATTATCTGAAAGTCTATAAACAAACATCTAATAAGCCGTAACAAGCGGGAGCCAATAATGGATTATATCAAAATACGATTTGGCGATAATTTTGATGAATTAGGTTCCAAAATCGAAAAAACCATTGAGGACATGTTCAGATCTATGAATCCTGTTTTTTCTCTTTCTGAATGTACCTGGAAGCCTCAAATGGATATTTATGAGATTCCTGGAGAAATAATTATTATAGCTGAAATTGCAGGAGTCAATAAAGAGAACCTGGAGGTAGAAATCAGCAGCAAGGCCGTTAAAATTTATGGGCATCGTATTGAATTGCCGCGTGTAGAAAACACAAGATACAGATTAGCGGAAATCCAGTATGGTAAATTCGAACGTATCCTTTTTTTCCCCGCACCTATTGATACTGATAAGGTAACGGCATCATATCTAAACGGCTTTCTTCAGATCAGGCTTGCCAAACTGCCGCCTGCTGACATACACAAGGTGCCGATCACTGAGGAATAGCAGATTCCTCTTAAGAAACAGACTCCGGAGGTATCCATGACAGATAAACAACCATCATTGGACTTTGGAAGTAGAGAACTCCCGGAAATACTTTCTATTCTTCCTCTATTTGACGCTACTTTATTCCCCAAAATGGTTGTGCCGATTGTTATAATGCAGCGCGAATCCATTCAACTGGTAGATGAAGCAATGTCCAAAGATAGAACCATCGGGCTCATTCTATCCAGGAATTCAGAGGTTAAAAGCAAATACACTCCTGATGATCTATATAAATTCGGCACAACCGCACTTATCCTTAAAATGGCAAAAAACGAAGATAACAGGGCACAATTGCTTGTACAAGGTTTGGGCCGGTTCAAAGTAAAAGATTTTATAAAAGGAAAGCCTTACCTGCAGGCCAGGGTAGAAAATCTTCAGGATATAGAAACAAAAAGCAAGGAGATTGATGCCCTTATGTCCAACCTTATCGGCCTGTTCACTAAGGTTGTCGAGTTTTCTCCGGGATTATCACCTGACATTCTTTCTATGGCGAAATCAATACAGGTGCCTGGCATTCTCGCAGACATGATTACTTCGATCATAAATTCAACATTAGAAGAAAAACAAAAAGTTTTAGAAACCCTGGACATAAAAAAACGACTGCAAGAAGTTACACGTCTTGTTAATTATCAGTTGGAAATCCTTAAACTTGGGAACAAGATACAGTCCCAGGTCAAAGGCGATATGGATAAAAAACAGAGAGAATATTATCTCCGCCAGCAAATGGAAGCGATCAAGGAAGAACTTGGCGAAAAAGATAAAACAAGTATTGAAATTGAAGAATACAAGGCTAAAATTAAAGAAAAAAATCTTCCTGAAGAAGCACTTAAAGAAGCTGAACGTGAACTTGATCGTCTATCACGAATGCACCCTTCTTCTTCTGAATATACTGTTGCATCAACATACCTTGACTGGCTGACATCTCTACCCTGGAATAAAAGCACAAAAGACAATTTAGATATAAAAAAGGCCAGAAAAGTTTTAGATGATGACCATTACGGACTAATAAAACCCAAAAAACGTATTATAGAGTTTCTGGCTGTACGAAAGCTCAAGCCTGAATCAAAGGGACCGATCCTTTGTTTTGCAGGTCCTCCCGGTACAGGAAAAACATCTCTTGGCCGTTCAATAGCACGGGCTTTAGGCCGCAAATTTCATAGAATCTCACTCGGAGGTGTCAGGGACGAGGCTGAAATCAGAGGACACAGGCGAACCTATGTCGGCGCTCTTCCCGGGCGTATTATACAGGGAATCAGACGCGCCGGGTCAAATAATCCTGTTTTTATGCTGGACGAAATTGACAAGCTCGGAAGTGATTTTCGCGGTGATCCATCTTCGGCATTGCTGGAGGTACTTGATCCGGAGCAAAACTTTTCTTTTTCAGATCATTACCTTGATGTACCATTTGATCTGTCAAAAGTTATGTTCATAACTACTGCAAATATCTTAGACACAATACCTCCAGCTCTTCGAGACAGAATGGAGGTCCTGCATCTGCTGGGCTACACTCTGTCTGAAAAAATTAAAATCGCAAACCACTTTCTCATACCTCGCCAACGCGAAGCACATGGTCTCAATTCATCTCAAATATCTTTCACAAATGCTTCAATAAAAAATATAATCACAGGCTACACAAGGGAAGCGGGTTTAAGAAATCTTGAACGTGAAATTGCAACCATCTGCCGCGGTGTAGCAACTCAAATTGTTGCAGGAGAAGCAAAATCAGCAAAAATCAATGTAAAAGATATTTACAAATTTTTAGGCCCTGTGCATTTTACCTCTGAAGCCAGGGCTAGGCCCTCGAAACCGGGTATAGCCATGGGGCTTGCATGGACAATGAATGGCGGCACATTACTCTTTATCGAAGCTACATCCATGAAAGGGAAAAGGGGCCTTGCCATGACCGGTCAGCTCGGGGATATCATGAAAGAATCAGCATCAGCAGCTTTGAGTTTTATACGTTCAAATGCTTCTAAAATAGGAATCTCCGAAGATTTTTTTAATAAAATTGATATACATATACACATACCGGCAGGAGGCATACCTAAAGACGGCCCTTCTGCCGGTGTCACCATACTTACAGCCCTTGTATCTCTTCTGACCAATAAAACAATAAAAAAAGATCTTGCCATGACCGGTGAAATCACCCTGAGAGGTCGAGTCTTGCCGGTTGGAGGGATAAAAGAAAAAGTTCTTGCCGCCCATCATGCAGGGATAAAAACCATCATCATGCCAAAGTGGAACAAGAAGGATTTAGAAGAAGATATACCGGAAAAGGTGAAAGAAGAAATTCAATTTTATTTTGTTGATGAAATGATGGAAGTGCTGAAAATTGCTCTATGAAAGTAGCCCAATGGCCTTAAAATCTTCCGTTACTTTCTTTGCTGTTTTCGCAGGGCTCCTTTTTTTATTCCACGGATGTGCCACGGTAAAACCACCTCCTGTCGAACCAAAAACTTCCCCGACATTCAGGCCTTACAAAGTAATGGGCAAGTGGTATCAGCCGCTGCATGACGCAAATGATTTCGTGCAGGTTGGAAAGGCATCCTGGTATGGCAAGAAGTTTCATGGCAGAAAAACCGCAAACGGTGAAATTTATGATATGTATGCCGTCTCTGCCGCACATAAAACTCTGCCGATTGGAACATATGTAAGGGTGCACAATCTACATAACAATAAAAAAATCGAGGCCAGAATCAATGACCGCGGGCCCTTTGTCCGCGGCAGAATAATTGATCTTTCCTATGCTGCGGCAAAAAAAATTGGTATAGTGGGGCCGGGTACGGCAAAGGTCAAAATCGTAGCCCTGGGTGTTGCCGGAAAATCTGAACCCAAAACCGATAAACGCCGGACTTATGTCCCTGTGAACTATTATGCAGGAAATTTTACATTTCAAGTCGGCGCATTTCGCGACCGGCAAAATGCTGAAAGGTTCAGGGAAAAACTTGCTCAAAAATACAGAAACGCTCACATAACGACTTATGACGGCGGTGATGCGATCTACTACAGAGTACGGCTTGGAAAGTGCTCAAATCTTGAGCAGGCAGCAGAGTATGAAAAAAATCTTAATAAAAACGGATTTAATGATGCATTTATTGTTGCAGAGTAAGGGCAGGGGGGTAGGGGTTCTATTTATTGAGAAGTTACGTTTTAGATAGTTAGTGCCTGAACGAAAACTGCTAATTTTCCCAATTTTTGCGTCAGGCGCAAATTTTAATCCTCGAAATACCCCATGTATTCCTGTGGTTAAAATTTGCGCCTTCCTTGAACTTGAAAAAATTTTCTAGTTTTCGTTCGGGCACTAGTTACCGGAATAGCTGAATGGAGTTAAAAAATTGCTGAAAAATGTAGTTTTTCTGGACAGAGACGGTGTTATAAATAAAAATTCTCCTGATTACATAAAGAGCTGGGCGGAATTTAAGTTCCTTCCAGGCAGTATTGATGCGATAAAACTTCTTAACTTAAACGGCTTTGTCGTTATCATAATTACAAACCAGTCGGTTATAAACCGAAACATGGTATCATTAGACGGCCTTGAATATATTCATTCCATGATGAAGTCAGCGTTTAAGTCAGGCGGAGGAGAGATAAAAGACATATTTTACTGCCCTCATATCCCCGAAGACAGATGCGACTGCCGCAAACCAGAGCCGGGATTGATTCACAGAGCAAAAAAAACATACCATATTGATCTTGTAAATTCTGTTATGATAGGCGACAGCGTAAAGGATATTATGTGCGCCCGCAATGCAGGATGCGGTCACGGCATTCTGGTAAAAACAGGAAACGGAGTTGATGCTGAAAAAATTCTTGCACAAAAAAAGATTTTTCCTGACTACGTGGCTGAAAATCTTTTAGATGCAGCCAAATGGATAGTTACCCATGATTATTGAATATTGACGATTGAATATTGAAAATTTAAGGAGTCCTATTTTTTAATTAAAATAATCTTCAATACCACAAATTGTCAATTGTTAATCTTCAATTTTCAATTTAATCCCGGCTTAGGTTTGATGAAAATGAATACGTCCCTTCCCTTAACAGTCCTTGAAGGCAAGCTCGAACAAATTACATATTTTAACAAAGAAACCCACTATATTATTGCAAAATTAAAACCCGGCAACACAGATAATCTTGTTACAATTGTAGGTTTCATGGGAGGAGTAAGTCTTGGCGAAGTGCTGAAAATAATGGGAGAGTGGGAAACCCATACCAAATACGGACAGCAGTTCAGAATCAAATCCTATGATGTAACTCTGCCGGCATCTGTTGAAGGAATAAAAAATTACCTTAAATCAGGTATTATCAAGGGAATAGGCCCAAAGATGGCAGGCAGATTGGTGAAGCGCTTCGGAGCCGACACCCTGAATGTAATAGAGAACCGCCCGGAAAAACTGCTTGAAGTAGAAGGAATAGGAAAAACAAAAGCAGCCTCTATCAGCAATGCATGGAAAGATCATCATGCAATAAGAAGTTTAATGCAGTTCCTTCAGGAAGCTGGAGTAAAAACCTCATATTCCGCTGTACTGCTGAAGGAATACGGCCTGGATGCTTTGAACATAATACAAAGCAATCCCTATTGCCTGGCAAACGACATCCCGGGTATCGGTTTTTATATGGCAGATGCAATAGCGCTTAAGCTTGGAAAATTAGAAAATGAACCGGAAAGGGCCAGAGCATGCATTATCCATCTTATACAGCAATCTGCAAATGACGGCCATGTTTTCGCTTATCTGGATCATTTGACTGCACGCTGCAAAAATCTTTTTCAAATAGAATCTGAAGCAACTGAACAAGCAATAGAAGATCTTTCAGCTTCCGGAGAGCTGATTATTGAAAACAAAGTGGAAGCCCCGAAGAACAAATTAAAAGATGAACGTCCAACATCGAACGTCCAACATCGAACGTCGAATAATGATGTCGCTTCGCTATCTTATAATTTCATAGACAATAAAAAACCTGATAAAAAAGCCGTTTATTTGAAAGCCCTTCACCAGGCGGAAGCAGGCCTTGCAAACAGGCTTAAAGCCCTTTTGTCCGTTCCTGTTGTACCTCAAGGAATAGACACGGAACAAATATCAAATGAAGTTCTGAAAAAACTGGCCATAAAGCTTTCACAGGAACAGCTTAATGTTCTTGAAAAAATATTTTCTCATCGGGCGGTAATCATTACAGGAGGCCCTGGAACCGGAAAAACAACCCTGATCAGGTCGATTAATGCCGTATTTAAAGCTCTTGGAAAACAAATCAGCCTGGCTGCCCCTACAGGACGCGCGGCAAGGCGGCTGGCAGAATTAACACACAGAAATGCAAAGACCATTCACAGGCTGCTGGGATATAATTTTAAAGATAATCTTTTCGACAAAAACCGGGACAACCCCCTTGATGCAGACGCAGTAATCATTGATGAAGCCTCAATGGTGGATACATATTTGATGTTTCATCTGCTGAATGCAATTCCCATGACTTCAATGCTCATAATGGTTGGGGATGTTTTTCAACTCCCATCCGTCGGCCCTGGCAATGTACTTGACGACATGATCAAATCAGACATTATACCGGTTTTCTATCTTAAGAAAATCTTCAGGCAGGCCAGGGAAAGCTCTATTGTTCTCAATGCCCACAGGGTGCTGAAAGGTGAATTCCCTTTACTCAAACATATAAATGAACCAGCCGACCTTTCTGAATTTTACTTCATAGAACAGAACAATCCTGAAAAGGTTGTCTCCACAATTGCTGAACTGTGCACAAGAGCCATCCCTGAACGCTTTGGCTTTGATCCGGTCAAGGAGGTTCAGGTTCTGACCCCAATGCACAAGGGTGTGGCAGGCACAATTAATCTCAATCAAGTGCTGCAAAAGGTATTAAACCCAAACCCTGTCACGATTAATGCTGTAAATAGTTCTTTTAAACCCGGCGATAAGGTAATGCACCTGAAAAACAACTATCAGAAAGAAGTCTTTAATGGAGATATAGGTACTATAATATCCATTGACAGTAAAAAAGAGGAACTTTCAGTTGATTTTTATGGACGGGCGGTAAGTTATGATTTTACGGAAACGGGTGAATTATCTCTTGCCTATGCCATATCGGTACACAAGTCACAGGGTTCGGAATATCCCGCAGTAATTATACCTCTAATGACACAGCATTATGCTCTGCTCCAGAGGAACCTTTTATACACTGCTATTACAAGAGGAGAAAAGCTGGTGATCCTGATCGGCATGAAAAAAGCGCTGGACATCGCCCTGAAAAACGACAGGCCACGTCAGCGTCTTTCCATGCTGGCACACAGGCTATCAAAATTGTAGATCCTGGTGTTTACACCCTTGACAAGATCAAACTGTTTTTGTAGAGTTTTTACTGGTGAGCGGTACAGCTCCAAGATTAAGTATCGGTTCCAGGTCTTCGTTCCGAAGCGTCAAATCTTGCCTTGGGCAATAATGCGGATTATCCGCAGCGCTCTGACCTGCTTAAGCGTGCTGCTCACCACTTTCCCAGTCACCTCACCTGACAACAGTCAGCATGTCGATTTTCCAAGGGTTGTCCCCAAAATTTGACAAATGTTGTGATATCAATTACAAATCTGGGACAAAATCGCCTGGTGGGCGGTAATAAGGCAAGGTATCAAACATCCGACATCTTCTTGGTGGACAGCATATTTACATTACACGCAACATCATTTTATCTAATAACTGCAAACGTGGGATTTTAGGCTGGATTTTTGGGATATTATCGTGACTCTCTACACTTTATTACAAGATGGGTCATGATGCAAAGGGATATGCCTATCTAATGCAGGAAATTATGAATGATGCAGTAGAAGACATAAATAGAGAGTTCCAGAAACGAGGAATGAAATAATTATACCGAACAAATCATTTCACCCAACACCAGAAGCCGGTTTGCTGAGGCTCTGACTATTTCAAAGCAAAAATCAGCCTTAGCGAAGGCATCATTCTTCTGGTGTTGGTGAGTTCAGACGTTCTGTCCTTCAATTACTACTAAAGCGTACTCAAATTATTTCTTGACACTGGTACCGCCTCATAGTACTGTTAGCTTGTGAAACGTAAACACCAGAAAATACTTGAACGAATCTTCTCACACCCAGTAAGCGCAAATATCAAATGGCAGGATATAGAAGCTTTGTTTAATTCTCTTGGTGCTGAATTGATTGAACGTGAAGGCTCTCGGATTGAGGTGTTTCTTTTCAATGAGGTTCGAGTCTATCACCGACCTCACCCACGCCCTGATACTGATAAAGGTGCAGTAGCAAGTATTAGACAATGGTTAAAAGAAAATGAGGTGTTACCATGATGAATTTAATGAAAATTAATAATATTAATGCTGTGATCAAGTATGACCCTGAGATTGAAATGTTTAGAGGTGAATTCGTTGAGCTAAACGGAGGTGCAGATTTTTATGCTAAGGATATTGAAAGTTTAAAAAAAGAAGGTGCTATTTCTCTCAAAGTTTTCCTTGATGCTTGCAAAAAACGTAATATTGAACCTAAAAAGAAATATTCAGGGAAATTTAATGTACGTGTACCTTCCAATCTTCATGCAAATATTGCCAGTGCAGCTATGGCCGAAGGGAAAAGCTTAAATCAATGGATCGTAGATACTTTAGAACAGGCTGCTCATATTTAATCATCTTGACTGCCGGGACAACAATATGTTCCGCAAGGATACCCTGATAAAACGAGTGGAGATCCTGGGTCTTGTAAAAATACTCTTGAAGACCGACGAAGTAGTTAATTAAGCCTGTATCAAGAAATTGGAGCCTGGGAGATTTTTTCAGATTCGGAATATCCCGCACTAATTATACCTCTAATGACACAGCATTATGCTCTGCTTCAGAGAAACCTTTTATACACTGCTATTACAAGAGGAGAAAAGCTGGTAATCCTGAT
>Ga0255429_1043_pt1 | contig 27150 bp, 21 predicted proteins | sample ANMaggSeSYBR02H9_FD_182636 | JGI IMG/M metagenome (GOLD analysis project Ga0255429, IMG submission 182636) | Sediment cell enrichment communities from methane seep in Santa Monica Basin, California, United Staets - ANME aggregate JGI... | ecosystem: Environmental > Aquatic > Marine > Cold seeps >... | reverse complement strand
ATCCACAAGTTTCCACGGCCTACCGGCAATGAGGGTTTTTTCAACAAAGGTATAATCCGTATGGTTTCTTGGATCAGGTGCATTGCCCCATTCCTCTGCATTGTCTTCATCGAGATGACAGTAGATACAGTCTGATGTATTTACCAGGTTCCAGGTCGATCCGTAATGTGATACCATTGAGGTATCATTAGGAACAAAATGATCCCCGTGGCTCAAGATGCTGTTTTTATGGCATACAGAACAATCTACTGTTGTGTAAACATGCTCGTCGATATCATCCAGATGTCTGATGTGCTCATAGACCATGGGTTCATAAAAGATAGATTGGTTGAAATTGTGGCATTCCCTGTTACCGCAGTTCTTGGGAGTGCTGTAGTTGTCAGGGTGGCCTGTAGGTTGGGCAGCCTCTGATCCGTTCCCGTCGCCATGACAGGCCCAGCAGCGTACGTTACTCGGATCCAATGTGTCGGCTGCACCTTTGTTGAGATCATAATGAATTGCACCTGACCTGTTCATGGCCTGTATATCGATCTGGTACAGTTCACTTACCATTCCACCTATATCATGACAGCTCACGCAATCTTTTCCGGCACCGGGGAGTATGCTGTCATTGTGGAATGTAAACCCTGCCGCAGGAATGCCATTATCCGTTACCCTGTTTGAAATATGGCATAGATAACAGTCGTTGCTATTAATAAGGTTTAATGGAGTATGATCGTAGTGGGTAGAAGTGAATGGATCTGTAGGCATACCCCATGAAACATTATCTGAATTATCAACATGACACCACCAACATTCAGTGGTATTATTGGTTGTTGTCATTAAATTGGCAGTATCTACATAGTGAGAAACATAGTTCTTGGCTTCAGCGTATTTGACATTTGTAGTCGGTATCGAAATAGATAGTGAATTGTTATGACAGAAAGTACAGTTGGTAGATATGTTTGTTTGAACATCCACACCCATAGGCTGGTGTTCAGGGATCTGTATGGGCGGTATCTTTCTCAGGTGTTCACCATTTAACGGTGTTTCATTAAAGTGGCAGTCCTCACAATCAGGTAATTCTGATGCAGGTCTGGTATGGAATGGATCTATAAGCTGTTCAGTATAATTTACATGACATCCCCAGCAGACCCTGGATATATCAGAATAATTACTGGCGTTGAAATCTCCTGTAATATTGTTGTGTGAACTATTGAAAAAACCATCCTTACTTATTAGCAGATCCGATGTTGCATTTGTCCCTCCCTCCAGATGGCAGTCAGTGCAGTCCCCGCCAGCTGCTGCCTCGGGTTCAAAATGCGGGTCCGCATGGCAGAACATGCAACCTGCATATCCCATGTCATAATAATCTGCTATGTTATTATGACCGCCAGGCCGCTGTATATGGCAGTCAGTGCAGTTCTTAATTGAAATATCATGGAATGAATTATGACATAACCTGCAAGTAACGTCATCCTTGCCATCGTCATTATAATCAGTATGGGTATATGATAATCCCTGGTTATCCCACAAAGGCATGGGTTTGAGGGTATTAGCTCCTGCTAAACTTCCGCTTGCATCAGGATTGTGGCATTCGCTGCAGTTCCATGGTATATGAATAACAGGTTTTTGCTGGATCGGATGACTTGAAGTTATTGTATAATTAAAAGTACCAGGGGACCGCGGGAATATCCTGGCGATCCATATACCGCTTTTTGGAGATGAATCAAAAGCAACACCGCGAATTTTGTCACCCGATGGGAAATATATTTTTGATCCAAATGCGAATGTGGCAGTTCCATTGACGCTGGGTACACAATAGGTGCCATCCCACGGGTCAGCAGTGTTTAAATCCTGAAGACCGTTGGTATTGTCTATCGGTCCGATAAGTGAGAGAAATATTTTATATTCATCGTCATCGCCGCTTACAGTCACATCAATTGTTCCGGAGTTATCCATATTAATGATATATGTTTTTGTCACTGCTTCGTATGACATGAACTCAGGTCCATAGTCCCCGATTGAATCGGTCAGTTGTTTTGTGGTAGTATCAAATTGTGGGTAATATAATCCCTCCCCTGCAATCTTACTGTAGATTCCATGACATGCTTCACATGATACTGTGTTATGCACACCTGTTGGATTTTGGTATGTTATTCCGTTTAATGAATCGGGAGTGGCGATATCATAGGTATCACTTCCACTTCCATCATGTATAAAATTAGTATGACAGTCAGTGCATTCTGCCACTGTTACATGGGAGGCAACATTGAATGTGGTCTGTGAAATGGGTCGCTTAACAGATGTTTTATAATACATCTGCACGTTTGCATTTGTGTTATTGTATATAGTAGTCCATCCACTTGAACCATAAATAAATCCACCCTCATGACCGTATTTTAGGTCATGCAGGTGAAGGGGAGTTGCCCGCAGGAACTGCGATGAATAGGTACTGTGACACACGCTCAGGCAGTTTCCACCTAGTTGTGATGTAATTTTATCAGGATGTATAATAACTGTCGGGTTACGCTTGAAAGAATCACTTACCGGACTCCATGAATCATGGCAGCCTCTTGCCTGGCAGCCCCATAATGTGGTACTGAAACTGGTTGATGCCTGAAGATCCTTGGAATTTATTGTAGTGCTGAAATCGACCTGGTATTCACCAGTATAAGCATCATCCGGGTAATTGAACACTCCGTAATATATCTGATGAGCATAGTCCTCCACAAGTCCTATTGTTGTCTTTTCACTTGAGAAATTACCACTCGGATAATTGTAATGCGGATAGGTAATATTCACTGTGAGTACAGGTGGGGGATTTTCAGCACCATCGCTGAAGATTACTTTGCCATCTGATATTACTTCTATATCATCTATCCGCCATTCTTCATCGTTATTGTTATTTACACTGAAATAGAATGCTATTAGTATTTGTTGTCCATCATACTTTGTCAGGTTGACTGTTTTTTCCACCCATCCATTGCTGTTACCTGAATATTCTTCAAGTGTGTCCCAGTTTTCTCCCCTGTCTGCTGAAACTTTGACAAAACCGTAATTATCTGTCATATCATACTTAGTCCAGTATGTCAGGTTGATCATTGGCCCTACAGCAGCGGAATTAACACCTGTGATCAATTTGTTAAGCCAGATATATGTTTTTGCCAAAAAACCCGGTTTTTCCTGGGATCCTGATAGGACAATATCCTCTAGCGGAGTACCGGATGTAGTATGGTCGTCGAGATAATGCCAGCTATGTATCCCTTCCCCTGCTTTCCAGCTATTATTTCCACTGTATTCCTCTGAGCTGTCTTGTGTCCAGGCAGGTGGTGAGAGGCCGCTGACTGGAGTGGCATTCTCCATAATACTTACCAGAATGAGGTTTTTTTGCTGCATCCCGCCATCAGTATCCCACCAGGTCCAGCCTGTGACATTTCCCTGACTTAAGTATCCGAGTTGATACGGAGTCTGACCGTAGTTCATTATCACAGTATAATTTTGTGCCTGAACCACAACAGCACCTGCACTACACGTTAATATAAATAATAACAATATCCGTGCAGTGTTGATGTTTATCATATTGTCTCCGTCTCGTTTTCTTTTGTATTGTGCTTCAATCTGACACCCAATATATAAAATATTATTGAAAAAATACCTAAGAATACAAATTGATCGATTGAAAACTTTGGCAGGAATTTTATGTAATATATATTTACGCTGAATAATTGTATTATTAATAAAGATGTGAAAATGATCGAAATAGTTATTAAAATTTTTCCTAGTTTATAATGATGTTGTATGAAATATATTCTGGATGAAAAGAAATGTGAAGAGATTATATTATCACTGGGAATTCTACTGATGGGCTTATTCAAATCAAATGGTAAAATTCCCTCGATAATATATTTGCTCCAGGTATAATATGCACTTACATATAATGCAAGTAATATGCCCATGCTGCCAATTAAAATCCCGCTTCCATACATTATATCGCCCAGTATTGTTGTGATAGGAATGGTAAGTATCGGGAAAAAGACCCAATAATATGCAGATGATTTTTCCCAGAGAGTGTATTCATAGGTTATTTCAAGCCACCAGACAATAAACATAATTGTCAGTATAAAGGGGGTATAACTGCGTGTGAAATTCAAAAGAAATATGAATACTACAAGTGTAATGTTAATTAGAATGATCAATCGAAGAAAACGAGAGATCTGTGCGGAAATATCAATCCCGAATGCTGGCTCGGTCCCAGGGATCTTCAATTCGACCGAACGTTTTTTAAGCCGATCCAGATTGATGTTCATGTTATTTAACCGTTCATCCATCTTATTGATCACAACCTGGGTGCCTGCGATTTCTTCTAAAACGGGTTCAAGCCTGTTATATACCCCGTTTTCAAAACCTATATCGATCAGTTGTTCCATGGCAATGGTTCTTTTTGCCAGAGTAATTCCGCCCCATAAAGCACAGATTCCGATTATTACAATAGTCAGGTTCACAATAAAATCCTGCGGTTTGAATTCTTTACCTGACAGTACATCTATCACCGGCGTGTAATGTAAGTATATTAAATAAATTGCCATGAATAACAAATATAATATACTAAATTTTTCTAAAAGTGAAATATCTGGTTTTTTAGTCATGTATATTAATTAATAGGTTGGTTTATGTTATTTAATTCTTTCATTTTTTTTTTCATGGCAGAATTTCGTTTACCTGTAAATTAAAGAAATATTTAGTAACTTTTGCCAGTGGATCTGAAGTTCATAAATATATAAAGCAATATACAAATTATGAATATTGTAAGGCCAAGATTTTTTATATTCTTTATAATCTTGCTCATCTGGTATATCTCAGATCCGTACTTGGTAATTCGAACATTATTTGGATCGAACAGTAAATATTCGCCAATACTCTTAACTAAAATTGGCTTACCTTGAAATATAAAAGCCTCCCCCTGTATCTGGTCTTTTCTTATTATCCAGTTATCCACCAGTTCTGCAGCATCACCTTTTGTCCTTATATTCTCACCTGAAATTGAATCTATCCTGTGGATAACCGGCATTGTTGCCTCTTTTGTTTCGAACATGATGATATCTCCCTGTTGTGGATCGACTTTCAGGTTTTGCATGAGAACAAGGTCCTTTGTTTCAAGGGCAGGTGACATGCTGTCTGATGTTATGATGGCAAAAAATATAATCTTGCTAAGAATGATGTATGCTGTAAATCCTGTAATTAACAGGGGAACCAGTACTGGCAGAATATTCGGTCTTCTGGACAATTTGTAATATTGCTTTGTCTGCTCTTTTAAAGATCGTTTATGATCAGGACTTTTTCTTATGATCGGGTTAATTAATCCTGGGATAATATTTAATTTATTAGTATTTATCTTATAGAAGATATAGAAAAATAAAATCAACAGAAGAAATCCAATTATAATCGAGAGATGATTATAATAAAGGTAAAACGAACTGTAGATTATTGTCCCAATAACCAGTTCAACAAGTGACATTTTGTTAAAAAAAGAAAAAAATAAGTTGACCAATGGTCAACTTATCCAGTTGTATTTGCAGGCCTATATTTAGACTCGCTTGTTCTGGTGTTGTTTGTAGTAACTTCGATTGTCCAGTTATAGTCGTTTGTATGGTTTGCATTAATGAATAAACCACCCTCTACCCGTTCCATCGTAATATTGAGTCCTATCATTGTATGACATGCCATACATGCAGTATTGTTGGATCCAACCTCACTATTTCTAGCCTGCGCAAAGAAAGGTTTGTGTGCCTCATTCTCATTGTCCAATTGATCGGTGGCATTAGTGTGACAATCTATGCATTCGATTGTAATTGCAGCATGTGGCGTTTCCTTTGTTCGCCATGATGTATTCCAACGTTCTTTGAGGGAAGTATTTAATTCTCCAGATTCATTGAAAATTTCATAGCCAAAATTATTAATTTCGGTTGTATCGAGTCCAAATTCTCCTACTGCAGTAGTATTGATCTGATGACAGAAACAGCCCGGATCTCTACCTTCTTCCGCCATTACTGCAGTATATGCAGAATGCGCACCATCATTAGCCATCCATTCACCAACCTCGGCAACATGACATCTTCCACACATTTCATATTGACCCTCGGCAGTTGTTACAGAGACCCATCTATGCGATCCCATAAACATCGACATTGTGCTGGGTATAATGAATAACCCGATTGCAACTATAGCAAATCCTAAAATTAAGATACTTTTCTTATCCATAATAATCAACTCATTAATACTATTTAGTTACTTATTCTATAATGTATTTAATATTTAACTATTTTCATCAATTAAATAAAATTAATCCCATAAAATTGTAATTTTGCTTGCAGTTAGTTCATCACCATTCTCATCATGCACTTTAATGTAAACATCTACACTGTCCCCTTTATTTGGAATGGTTTGTAGTTCTGATATAATTTCATATTCCCCGCTGCCTTTATAACCAACAGATCTCCAGTAATCAATCTGTTTTGAGTCCCATATAGTACTCATATAAACACCTGGAAAATGAGCCGATGGCTCCTTATAATCTTCAGCATTACTAACTTTTGCACTTGTAACATCTATACTATCTATAACCGGTGTAGCGTTGTGCTCGGTAATTGTAATATTGGCTTTTATGACTGTTTTTTCACCAAGACAGCCAGATGCCATTATAAGTGCAATGAGTATCATGGCACAAAGAATTGACCGCATAAACTGACAAATAGATACTAATACCTAATAAGTCTTTTCAAGTGAGCTGAGATATTTTACTATACTCCAAAATGACCAGTAGGATTCAAATCAAAAAACTTAATAAACAAGTGTGAGAATTCTTTATAGAATCAAGTAACTGCAGTAACATCAAGCAGTTTCATTCAAATTCGATCGATGCGGATGTAAACCTGATGCCCAAAAATATTTCAATAAAAACCGTGGCCAGTTCTGGCGCGGGCGGTATTATCTACGGAATAGTCGTTATGCTTCTAAACTATTTTGCACCAATTGTTGGAATTATCGCCGGTTTTATCAGCGGAGTCGTACTTCTGGTCTTAAGCGACCAGGACGAGGAGGATAATATGAATATTTCACCTTTTAACCTGCTCTATTTTGCAGGGGTTGCAACAGTCTCACTTCTTTTCGGATATATCATAATTTATTATTTTAAAACCGAGATCATTCACGGCACGCCATGTTACCCAAAGGACTTCATGACACTTACACAATTTATTTTATCCACACTAAGAATCCCGGATATTCTCAGCACAATAACCGGGGGTCTTATTGCATTTTCATTATCTGGTAAAATAAGTGCGGTTTACAGGTATTTCCGTGGTGGCCCACCAGTGTGATTGTACTCACCTGGAATTATTTCTATATCGACCTGAACCCCTGAATGACATCCGACACATGTCCAGTAACCCTTTGAAAAATAATCTCCTTTGATATTTCCCATTGTATGATCGAAAGGATTACCTGCTGTGTATCTGGTTGCCTCGTTGCACTGGCTTAGATAGAACGCTCTGTGAATGTTACCTGAGTAATTTAAGACCAGTCCAACATTGAGTCTGGTCTGCGAAGTTTTGAACAGTTCAGGGTCATTTAAAGTATAATTCCTGTTGCCATGACACCAGTCATCATCACATGTCCTCATAGTCATTGCATGGGCATCAGGATTGTCTATCAATGATGTATTGTGGCACAGGTGACAGATTTCATTTCCATTTATCTCAGAATCACCATTATGGTCCAGACTGACTAACACTGATCTTGCATCATTGGTCCATGAATTGCCGTCCCATGTCCAGATCTTATTATCGACCGAATAAATTGTGCCGTTCGATGGATAATAATCAATACCTCCAATTGCAAGATACGTAGTATAATTAGTGTTGCCGGCTGCCCTGATATGTACTTGACTGGTAGCAGACCCATTTACCTCATTAAATTCTGCAAAATGGCAGCGCTGGCAGTTCACTTCATCATAAAATCTATGCGCGCCAGTGAACATTGAAAGTACATCGGGCACAATAAATATTGCAAGTGCTAATAAACCAATTATCAATAATATCTTACTGCGTTCCATAATTCACCAAAACATTATTATCAGGCATTTGGTACTTCATATCCACTGTTGCATATCTATGCATTTCTTTATTGAATAAACATCTCACATCCAGGTATTTCAAAATTATAGATTTATTCAGTATCACTGAAAAACCCCCTGCTGTTGTTGTATAACTGAAGGTTTGTACTGTTTATTATGTAATGAGCAGACTGGTTTAATCCACTTATACCACTATAGATCATGATATCTCCGGATATTTCATTATACTTCGAGTGACAGTTTGTACAATAGATCTTCTTAGTGAGATCATGTGTTAGATTAACATTATATTGCGAACTTGAGTTTGGATTGTATCCATGACATAAGCAATTTACCTGGCTGTGTGCTCCATCGCTGACATTGGCTGCAGATGAAGAGTGACATTTGCTGCAAAATTGCTGTGGAGTTGTCTCAGTTTTATATAAATCGTGACTGCCTGAAAGCATAGCATTAGCTATGCCCATGATCAATATAATTAAGATTCCCGAGATAATTATTCTTTTTGAGACCATGCTTTTTAATACCATTCCTGACTTGTTCTGTTACCTTTATCCGGATAAGCGTGGCAGTATCTGCAATTATATGTAGAATTATAATAACCAACAGCAGAATTATATGCTGTTGCACTATGGCAGGTGGTGCAGTCCGTGATATCGAGCACGTTCGTTCCTCCGACCGAATATGTGGATGGTGTGGTTGTTACATTGTGGCGATCGCTTTCGTTTATCGGATCTGCTTGATACGAATGGCAGCACTCGCACCATTTCCAGGTATAATCCTCGACCGGGTGATTCATCTGTGTGTTAATATGGCACATCGTGCATTCAACATCCCCGTGCACACTTGCATCGAACATCGTCTCGTTCACATATGCATAAGAGTCGTCCAGTTCGATGTGGCAGCTTTTACACTCTTCGGACCAGTCCAGCGTTGGGATCGTAAGATTTAAATCATGTATCCTGCCTTTGTTATGGCATCTCGAAACGATGCAACCCGACGTCTTTGTCGCATGTGTGATGTTTGCAGTGTAGTTCGGCGAATCTTCATTTTCGAATATGCTTATGAACTCATTTGTCGAGTCCCGGTGGCACCATGTACAGTCTGAGTAACCACCACTTACGTTTGCGATATTAGGGCGGCTTATCGCATAATGCGATGCCTGCGACATGTTCACACGGTACGTCGCGTTCCCGCCTGTATCGAAGCCCGGAACCTTCATCGTACTTAAGTTGTGGCACCCATATCCACATGAGGTCGAGTTCGTCGTGGCATTCGTATTTGCTGTGATATTGATGCCGCCCTTGAAGTGGTTATAGACCGCGGTTGCGTTGCTCACGTTCTGGTATGCATAAGTGCCATTGTGGCACTCATAGCAGAGGTATGCGTAGTTGTTGAACGTCTCGTTGTGACCGGTCTCAGGGTATGCCCCGCCCGGCACATGGCAGCCCCAGCACATTGAATTGTTTGGGTCATTGATCGGTGCTGCGGATGCAACTGAGGTCATGTTATCGTTCACGTTCGCATGTACACCCAGATTCATTGCTGTAACATTGATCTCGTAGACACTAGCTGTCTTGTTAACCCCATAGAGCGCGTGGCAGTCGGTGCAGTTCCCGGTCGTGTGCGTCCGTGTCAGGGTCTCGTTGTGAAGCCTGCCATCACCATGACATTCGTTACAGTTCTGGCTTTCTGTGTGTTGGATATTTTTATCGTTCTCAAACTCCATAAACGGAGTTGATGTATTGACGTGGCAGTATGAGCAGTATGCTGTGTTGTTATTCTCCTCGAACAGATCGACGAGATCTGTCCGGTTATCTCCATAGTGTGATGTGATCGAGAATGCCGTGCGGTAGGTATCGTTCTCGGTGAACGGATAGAACATCTCTGACTGGTTGTGGCAGTCCATGCATGAGTCTGAGTCTGTCGGGCGGTTCCAGTATGCAGAGATGTTGGTTCCGTTCCTGAAGTGGTTGTGAACCTCTGGTGCATCGCTCACATTGCTGAATGGACCTCCAGCTTTGTTGTGGCAATCGTAGCAGAGATATGGGGGATCTTTCCGCATACTATGCTTATCCGCGTTCATGCCATTTTCGAAGTGGCAGACCCAGCACGACTGGTTTGTGCCGTATAGACCGGTGGTCGCGTTGTTCATCCTGGCGTGGATCGCACTTTCATAGACACTCCCATTGATCACTTTTCTCTCTGCAAATCCATCATTGTCGTGGCAGTCCAGACACTCAAGTCCACCCTGTCCCGACCACAGATTCGCTGCATGGAAGTCAACTGGGGTTTTATTGTCATTTGTGTGGCAGACGTAGCAGCCATCATCCAAATTTGTCTCATTAGTGAAGTTGCCGTGGTTATTCTGCAGAGCGCCCCCCCACTTCGTTGCATTGTCTGGTGTAGTGTTGTGGCAGATGCTGCAGTCCTCGGTCGGATTGATCAGGTCTGTCATTGTGCCGTAGTGCGAGACATTGGCAAAGATCGTGTTTCCGATGACCTTTTCTGCAGTATCGTTGCGATGTGGATCGATGCTGTTATTGTGGCAGTCGATACATCTCCCCTCGCCGTTCATATTGGTCTTGAGCGTTGTTGAGTTCGGGTAATGCGCGTATATTATCGGAGGCAGGCGGTTCGGCGGATAACTCGAACTTATCCAGGTCTCGCCGTTACTCGTTTCCGCGTTCCATTCATCGCTTCGTGCGTGGCAGTCCTCGCATGACCACGGCTTCTTCTGCGGTTGGCAAATAAAGTTCCTGTCCCCCATCCCTTCCGGCTGCATGCCGTCGCTGTTGTGGCAGCCCCAGCACGGGTTTGACCTGTTATCTATCCCGTACCCCTCAGGGACGAGGGTGTTGTTCAGGATGTTTCCGTGAATCCCCAGCTTGATCGATGTGGAATTGACGAGTGACTGCACCCCGTACGTGCTATCCACATCATGACATAAGACACAATTCGGACCGCCGCCTGCATATATCGATTCGTTGTGGAAGTGTGAGAGCGTGCTGTTGTCGACGCTCCCTACCCAATCAGGTAGGACGTGGCAGTAGGTATAGCATGTAGAGACGTTCGTGGCGTCTGTGTCGTACATATTCCCGCTGATGTTCGTGGCATTGCCCCATATCTGTCCGTTCGTCCAGTTGCAGTGGCAGAAGAGACAGTCAGTGGTGTCGCACAACGGATTGTCGATTCCAAGATCTTCCCCCTGTGATCTGTTCAGCCCGTAGTGCGAGACATCGCCCATCGTGGTTCTGCCTTCGTAATCGCGCAAGTGATCATTCTTGTAGGCACCCCCATCAGCTCCCGTTCCCCATTTCCACACCTTGAGATTATTTTCTGGATTGATCATACTTTCCGGAAGAACACTCGGTGCATGACAGTCGCCACATGAGCCGCCCTTGCCGACATCGGTCTGGATGAGGATCGATTCCGCGCCCTTGGTGGTCGGACCGTGGTTATCGACCGCAGCAACCAGCCCTTGTGTGTGCGGTGGCTGACCATCATAGGGTCCGTGGCACTTCGGGCATTTGTACGGGTTCAGTGCCCTATCCGGATGGAATCCAGGATACGGCGGCGTGCCGTTTGTGGAGTGACATGCCCAGCAGATCGCGTTGTCTTCGGTGATGTTGTTGATCTGTTCAGATGTGTAAGTACGATTTTCGAGCCATGCGTTAAAGGTTCGCGAAGTTCCCTGAAGAATGCTGCCATTGCGGAACGCACCGCTCAGATTGGTGTGCATCGCAAGTTTGATTGCGGTCAGGTTCACGATCGGACGGATCGGGGTTTCGTTGTATGCGGAAGCATTGTTGTCATGGCACTCAAGACAGCCCGCGCCGCCTGCGGGTTCGTAGTCGATGAATTCGCGGTAGGTGAAATAACCAGTTGAGAGGGTTGGTTTATTCCCATACTTATCTATGTGGCATCCACAACCAGACTCAGTCAGATAAAGTCCACCACCCTTGTTTGCGGTTGTATTATTCCAGTTAGCGTAATCCAGTACCTCCCATGTGTTGTCTGTAGGCGGCGAGACATCGGTGATGTAGGTGTAGCTAATAGGGCTAACTGCTTCATCACGTGTGGTTGCCGGATTACCGCTGCCGTGTGGATTGTGGCAGGAGTAGCAGTTATTTTTGGTGTGACCATCGCCTTTTTTTGTTATATCCCCTGTTATTTCGTTTTGTGGAGAGTGGACATTCTTGAAGATTTTTATTCCGTCACCAAAGCCCTTAATATCATAGTACTCATCCCGAAAGTTCGTCTGATTCGTGTAGTTTGCAAGATGACCTTCCTCACCAGACATCTTTGCGACGAGTTTCTCTTCAAGATGACACACAAGGCAGAGTGCGTAATAACTTGAGTTATACCCGTCTGATGTAGCATTCGTATAATACTTCAGCAGATCGAACCGATTTTTTGACCCATGATTGTCATGGCACGCCTTGCATGCAAGCTTTCCATCCCCGAGCGGGTGGTGGGTCGTCTTGTTGAACTCCTCCTCCTGATTCAGTGTTGTTCTGATCAAACTTGAATTGTGACATGTCTGGTTGCCTTTGCCGTTATAGCAGAGCTGCGGGCTTGGTTGATATAAGAGATCCCTACCGCTCTCATTTCCGTGCGGGAATTTTAAAGAGTCGGTCTCGTTGTGACAGTCGATGCAACGCCCGGGAGTGTCTGGATCATCCAGTGTGCCGCTCCTGATAGTTTTGTTATACTCTGTCCAGTGTGTCGTATTCAGAAACTTCCACGTGCCATCTGCATACTTGAGTTTGTCCTCATGGCAGTAGTAGCACTTGCCATTTGGGGTGTGACCGGCATCCACGAGAATGGTGACCCCTGGTCCTGAGATCGCAGTCGTGAGGTTCTTGTATCTCTTGTCATAGATCTTATTAAGCACATCCCATCTGTTGGTTGCCGTGCAATTCATCGGCTGGTAGGTCGTCTTTGTACTTGCATTCTGCTTGTACTCGATTACAGTGAGCCAGTTGCTGCTTGAAGTGGGAGGTCCGTAATCATTGAAGGCATTGTTACTCAATCTGCCATTTGCATTCAATGTCTCGCTTTCCCAGCACAACGACTCGTCATAATCACTGATATCCCTATAACGCACTGTCAGGTTCGTCCACATCGGCTCCTGATGGTAGTTGTCCCAGCAGAGCACATCGATACGCCACATCACTGTCAGATTCGATGTATCCTCGTAGCCGACCTTTGTTTTGTCAAAGACTGTATCGAGCGTGCACAAACTGGTGTTACCTGTCAGGTAGAATGTGTAATTCGCTGCTGTTGATTCGTTGTTTGTGAAGGCTGCACCGTTTGAGTCATTGATCCTGATATCGAACTCTGCCCCGTTGCGAGTGAGATCGTTCCCGATCATCTTTGTATTCGTTGAGTCCTCCTCAAGTAGGATACCGATGCTCGTGTAGTTCGTAATCTTGTTTGCGGTTAAGTTGTGATTCCCTGATGTGTTCAGGAATATGCCCCTTTGCACGGCATCAATGGTGTTGCTCGTGAGATTGCCCCAGTGCGACTCTGACATATAGATGCCGTCTTCGCCACCGATTGTGTTATTGATCAGGTCTGTGTGATTGGAACTGGTGAAGTGTATGCCTGTGTTGTTAGCAGTAATGCTGGACTCTATGATAGTGACATGATCGGATGATTCGAGAGATGCGCCATCTGTCTCGGTTGTAACGATCGTGGCGTTCGTGATGTAAGTATAATCGGAAACGATCGTGCGTAATCCTGACTGATTCACAGATGAGATCATGATATTTGTCAGGGTGGTGTGATCAGATGATGTGATAAACAATCCATAACTGTTCGTGGTTGCAAGGCTGCTGTCTGTGATGTTGTTATGATCTGAACCCGGTTCAAATAATGCTCCATACTCGTTACTTGGATTTGTTGTTTGCAGATCAATGATGCTGTTGTTGGATGAAGCGTGTAGCAGGATGCCATTGTAGTTATTCGATAGGGTGTTGTTGTTCAGGTTATTATTATTTGAATCCCACAAAAATATGCCATAACCAACGGATTTTATATTATTCGAAAGTTCGCTGTATATTATGATGATGTTGGTACAATTGATAAGCGTGATCTTTCCGACATTGCTCACATTGGATGCAGAAAGATATTTCGACTCGATGGTTATGTCATGTTCATTATAGTAGTAGTTCACCTCCTCGCCGTTTGCTGTATTGTTGCGCCAGATGTAATTATCATAATACCAGTCCAAAAATTGTAATGCAAGATTACTGTTCCCTGATATTGTATTTTCGCTTAAATCATTATTATTCGAACCGAAAGTAACTCCTGTGCCGCCGTTCGAGAGTATTGTATTATTTCGTATGATGTTATCGCCGGAACCTATGTAGATGCCGTTGCCACTATTCTCTGATACATTATTGTCTGTGATGTTATTATTTCCATTTCCAAATAAATAAATGCCTAGACTATTGTTGATGACGCTGTTGTTGATGATGCGGTTGTCACTGCTTGTACCGTCTGAATAAATGCCATTACCAATAGTATCCAGAATATGACTGTCGTTTATGAGATTATCGTTCGAATCGTCAAAATAAACCCCGTGTTTTGCGTTGTTCTCGATAGTACTTCCACTAATTCCACTCGATGAAGATCCCACGATCTGGACGCCATCCCCGTTGCGTATCGTGCAGCCTGTGAACCACAGATCGCTGCAATTAGCGATTGTTACGTGCCCGATGTTGGTGTCGGTGATCGTTCCGTTTTTGTTGTACCGATAGTATACCAGCCCGCCGTTTACGGTGTTGGTGGTGTCGATATCCTGATCATAGTTTCCTGTGACGTGCAAGCTGTAATCCCCATTGTTGTTGTTCAGTCTGTTATTTTGCAGGATATTTCCTTGTGAGGACTCTATGAATATGCCGCGCTGGTTGACGGTGTTTGCGATGGTGCAGTTGGTGATGTTGACATATCCCGAGGTTGAGGTCAGGTGGATGCCATGGTTCTGATTGTTGCGGATGGTACAGCCCGTGATGGTTATGTTATTTTTGGTTGCGATCTCCAATTTATTACTGTACTCGATTGTGCTCGCACTCAGATGGCCGCAGCTACCGCTCTTGTAGTTGAAATTGTAATAACCGGAATCGTGCCGGGTGATGGTTGAACCACTGGTTACGTTCATGGTTGCATTGCTTTCGACATTGATAGAAGATTCGTTGCCCATCCGTATCGTTGCGTTGATAAGGTTCAGCAAAGCGTCTTCGTTCACGATAATGTCTCCTGTCACATTACTCACATTATTGCTCAGATTCGTGCTCCACTGCCCATAATTATCAGGAGTGACAGTGATTGTATCATAATCCACAGCTTCTGCAACCCCGCACATCATCACAAATAGCACAACCAGGCACGTGCAGGCAGCAAATAAAGACATAGCTCGGACAGGGTGACTGGTATATGTACGTTCAGTGGGTACAGTGGGGATCATAATGTTTATCTATTTATTTTATGTGGGGCAACTATTTTATCCTTGATGGAAAAATATCTTAAATTACCGGATTGTATAATTCAAATTTTCAAACCAATTTTTTTAACGTATCGTAAATTATAAACACATTTCGATATAGATATCGGTAATTTTCTTAGTTTCAATCAAATCTTTTGACAGGATTTACAGGATATGCAGGATTGAATAGTATCCTGTTGATCGCAGCTGCCTGAAATTTCCATTTTTTTGAGAATTTCATTAAGAATTCACACTCCACATATTAAAATATTATTTTATATTGTTTTCGTTATTTTATATATCTTTTGGATTCATATATTCAATATTTATATAAAGTCTGAGTACGAAATCATTATATATCGAAAAAAGAGTATATCATATTAGAATTGAAAGTAATATCTATTCAAATTATATAAATTAATATAGTATAAATATTTTAATAAGTTAAGGCCATGAATGATAAAACTTACATTACAATAATTGCACTATCAGGCATTCTACTTATTGTAGGTGTTGTCTACTTGGCAGTAACTACAGATATTTTCGAACCACAAAATGAAACTGATGTAGAAGAAATTATTATACCGGAATTCGAACCAATTCCGGAACAAACAATAGATTGTGAAATATGTCATACTCATCCGGAAAAAGAAAAGAAACATATAGAGGGCGGCATCTATTGTGAACCGTGTCATGGAACAGATCTCCATGACCTGCACATCAAAGAAACTACAGCTAATCTCTCATGTGTTGTCTGTCATGGTCTTGAACCGATCATCCCGGAAAAAGTATCAGGGCATGATAAGATTTGCGATGCATGTCACGACTACCCTGACGCGATCCAGCCAAGCTATGGAAATATTATAACAATACATATGACCAGAGGATACTCCTGCACTATATGCCATATACAGGATATTCAGAGTATCCATATCAATTCCATGAACAGCAGTTGAGACAGCATCTATTGATAAATCATTAGTAAGAAAATAGAAAACCCTAAAATATAGTGGATTGAATAATCCACTTAATATACAAATTTATAAAAGGTTTAATTATGACTTCCGAATTCACATCTGAACAGGGGTGTATGACACTGGTTGCAGGATTGCTTGATACACTCAGGGAAGTAAATGGCGATGAAGTTACAGGTGATTTAATTTATGTGAATTTTTTTCGAAAAGGGGAAAATTTAGGGGAAAAAATAGGAACAGGCAAAGATCCACAAACTGCTCTGAAACAATTCATTGAATACATCAAGTTTTGTTTTGATATAGAAATTATAAGTGAAAACTCAAAAGAAAAAGAATATACAGCAGATCTACGGTTTAAAAACTGTTTAATAAAAGATATATGCAGTAACCAAGGATTATCCGTAAAAAATCCTCTTTGTAGAAGTACTCAAGGTTTAATAGAAGGAGCACTTTCCTTTATGACTGGCAAGCAAATAGATTTGGACATATCTATTATAGAACAGGATATTTGTCAGGGTACTATAAAATTCAAGAAAAAACGTGATATTTTTCATTTCATATAACTTTCATTGTTTACATCACATAAAAAAATACTATCTTTTTTATCCGGAAATTTCTAATTATGGGGCTGTCTGTGGAGATAGCGAGGGGGCCGGGGGATTCATGCCCGGTTTATGATGATGTTTTCCAGCAGCCCGTAAATGTCACCTTTACTTTTTTCCCCTGCATTCATTTAAAAATTTACAACCGTTAAATTTTTACTTTATCGATTACATTATGAACTCACGTCATCCTAGACCCATTCAATATTTTATTTAGAAGGAAAACCAACATGCCATTTGAGATAATTGAAAAAAGCCAGATAGTTCCAACAATACACAATATGATCATTTCTGCACCCAGGATAGCTAGAAAAGCCCGGGCAGGCCAGTTCATCATTCTGAGGATAGATGATACAGGAGAGCGAATTCCCCTGACCATTGCTGATTTTGACCGTGAGAAGGGCACAATAACCACAATCTTCCAGGAGATAGGAAAGACCACAGCCCAGTTATCTGAAATGAACGCCGGAGAATGCCTGCTCGATTTCGTGGGCCCCCTTGGCAAGCCTTCAGAGATAGAGCAGGTAGGTACAGTAGTATGTGTGGGTGGCGGCGTGGGTGTTGCCCCTGTATATCCTATTGCCCGAGCCCACAAGGAAGCCGGCAACAAAGTAATATCCATTATAGGTTCACGCAGTGCAGACCTGCTGCTGTGGGAGGAAAAGATGCGGGATGTAAGTGATGAACTGTTTATTACAACCGATGACGGTACCAAAGGGCACCACGGTTTTGTTACAGATGTGCTAAAAGAACTGCTCGAAGGAAGTGAATCCATTTCCCTTGTGGTTGCCATCGGACCCCCTATAATGATGCGCACCGTGGCCGGGGTAACCCATCCTTTCGGTGTGAAAACCGTAGTAAGTCTAAATAGTATCATGGTAGACGGCACTGGCATGTGCGGTTCATGCAGAGTACTGGTTGGCGGCGAGACCAGGTTCGCATGCGTAGACGGGCCGGAATTCGATGCACATAAGGTCGATTTTACTTTGCTCATGAACAGGTTGCAGATGTACAAGGATGAGGAGCAGCTTGCTATGGAACACTACAAAAAATGTGACCGGGAGGGATGCCAGTGTTAGAACGACAGGACATGCCAAGACAGGACCCTGAAAAGAGGCGTTCTAACTTTGATGAAGTAGCACTGGGATATTCCCATGAACAGGCTGTAAATGAGGCAAAGAGGTGTATCCAGTGCAAGAAACCTTTGTGTGTGGCCGGGTGCCCGGTAGAGATCGACATCCCTGCTTTTATTAGGTGTATAGCAGATGAAGATATGGAAGGTGCTATTAATGAGCTGAAGTCCATGAATGCACTTCCAGCCATCTGCGGTCGTGTATGCCCTCAAGAGACCCAGTGTGAGGAGGTCTGCGTGCTGGCAAAGAAGGGTGAACCCGTTGCCATCGGCAGACTGGAGCGTTATGCTGCTGACTGGGAACTGGAGAACAAGCTGGGGGAACCGGAAAAACCCGAATCGACAGGTAAGAAGGTGGCCGTAGTGGGTTCAGGTCCGGCAGGGCTGACCGCTGCAGCCGAACTGGCAAAGATGGGGCACAGTGTGAACCTGATGGAGGCCCTGCATAAGGCAGGAGGCGTATTGGTCTATGGCATACCAGAGTTCAGGCTGCCCAAATCCATTGTACAGAAGGAAGTCGAATACATAGAAAGACTGGGTGTTGATATCCAGCTCAATAGTGTGATCGGTATGGTAGAGACCGTGGATGAACTACTGGATGAGTATGATGCCGTATTCCTCGGCACCGGTGCCGGGTTGCCCAGCTTCATGAACATCGACGGTGAGAATCTCAGTGGTGTTTATTCTGCAAATGAATTCCTGACAAGGGTTAACCTGATGAAGGCATACAAGTTCCCTGATTATGATACTCCTGTCAAAAAGGGCCATAAGGTAGTGGTCGTGGGTGGAGGGAATGTTGCAATGGACGCTGCCAGGTGTGCGGTTCGCCTGGGTGCCGAAGAAGTGACTGTAGTGTATCGCCGCGGAGATGATGAAATGCCGGCCAGGCGTGAGGAGATTGAGAATGCAAAAGAGGAAGGCGTTATTTTCAGGCTCCTGTCAAACCCCACACGGATACTTGGTGATGAGAAGAACTGGGTAAGGCAGATGGAATGCCTGAATATGGAGCTATGCGAGCCCGATGAATCAGGACGTTGCAGACCTGTACCTGTTGAAGGTTCTGAACATATCCTTGATGTGGATATAGTGATAATAGCAGTAGGGACATCTCCAAATCCGCTTATCCCGATGACTACTTCAAGCCTTGAGACCTCGAAATGGGGTACAATAATAGCCGATGATAACGGTGCCACTTCTAAAACCGGGGTATTTGCGGGTGGAGATGTGGTAACAGGGGCTGCTACAGTCATAAGTGCCATGGGTGCAGGTAAGATTGCTGCTAAGGCTATTGACAAATATCTTAATTCGAATAATTTATAGTGTGGTATGGGTAGAAGTAATTTTTTTAGATTCTAATGTAAAATCCGAAAACTATATATATTAAATCTGAATAGATAGGAGCTTGTGAGCGGGAACAACGTTTTTCTAACTAACCCCCACTCCCCAACCCGCTCACACAAAATATCTCTTATTTTACTTTTCACGATAAACCTAATTTGCAATTAACAATAAATTACAACTAATGACAAAGAAAGTGGCTATTATTGGTGCAGGTGCCGTGGGGATGACTGTAGCCACCTATTTGAAACGACATACGGATTATGATGTTTTGGTATTTTCATCGGACACTCACACTGCGTACAGCCAGTGCGGGATGCCCTTCGTACTGGAAGGTATTATATCTGATTTCCCTGACCTGATAGTAAGGCCGCCAGATACCTTTATTGAAATGGGTATAGACCTGCATCTTAACACAGAGGTCAGGAACATAGATGTCGTAAGCCAGAAAGTGATATCAGATTCTGGTGTTTTTGAATATGATCATCTGGTGATCGCTACTGGTAGTACACCTGTTATCCCGCCCATCCCCGGAATTCACTTAAACGGCGTGTTCACCCTGCATACGCTATCGGATGGCATGGACATCAAGTCTACTATTAATGATAACAGCAGGGTGGTGGTTATTGGTGCGGATGGGATAGGAATCGAAGTTGCAGTATCCCTTGCCAGGAGAGGGATTAATACCACATTGATCGGAACCCTGGCCCAGGTGCTTCCACTGACCCTTGATCCTGACATGGCATCATTTATAGAGCAGCATCTTATCTCGATGGGTATCAGGGTAATGATAGATACCAGTGTGGATTCTGTGAATGGAAAACAAAGGGTGGAATCAATCAGTTATGTGGGTAAAACACTGCCGACTGATGTTGTTATAGTGACTTCCGGATTAAAGCCCTTGACATCGGTTGCCAGGAAGGCTGGCTATGATATAGGTACCACAGGCGGCATTATGACCGATGAGAGACTGAAGGTGAGCATGAATGGAGAATTCCAGGACAATGTTTATTCAGGTGGTGAGTGCGCCCAGGTGTTAGATCTGATCACGGGTTCGCCTGTCATCAGCAGGCTGGGTTCGGCTGCCCGGAGGATGGCACGGGTTATTGGCGAGAACCTTGCTGGTAAGGATGCTGTCTATCCACCTACATTAAGCCCAGGTGTGGTGGTGGCGGGGCATCTGGTGGCAGGTTCGGTGGGTATTACCTCGCATACGGCAAAAGTCCACGACATTAACATAATCAGCGGTAGTTCAAAGGGATATTCCAGGGCTGGTTATTATCCGGGTGCTATGCCCCTGTTCGTTAAACTGTTGTTCTCAAAAAAGAAGCTTGTAGGCGCACAGGTGGTGTCGGGCGAGGGTGTTAAGGAGAGGATAGATGCTCTCAGCCTTGCCATACGTATGGGTGCCGAAGTCGACGACCTGCTGGATTGGGAGACCTCATACTCGCCGCCGGTTGCCATGGTCATCGATCCGGTAACGTTTGCGGCCGATGATGCAAAAAATAAGATGGAAGGTATAGCTTGATCCTGATCGACGGCTCCTACGGCGAAGGCGGCGGCCAGATCATACGTACGGCTGTTGCACTGTCTGCTGTTACAGGAAATGATGTAACGATCAGCAATATCCGCAGCAACAGACCGAAACCCGGACTGAAGGCTCAGCACATGAGTGCTATCAGGACGGCCGCTGACATGACCGGTGCCAGGGTATCGGGACTGAAGCGTGGTTCTACTGAACTTACATTTAGCCCTGGTGACATCTCGGGCGGTCATTACAACATAGATATCGGAACGGCAGGCAGTATTACACTACTTCTCCAGTGCCTGATGCCTGTTGCTTCGGCAGCACAGGAACCAGTATCACTGGATATCACAGGCGGCACTGATGTGGCATGGTCACCACCTATTGACTATATGGCCCATGTGCTGATGCCAGTACTTGAAACTATGGGATTAAAGTGTAATATCAGGCTTCAACGCCGGGGTTACTATCCCAGGGGCGGCGGGAGGGTCGCTACTATTATTCACCCGTCAGCATTGCGGTCTGTGGACCTGGATAAAGAGAAAGAGACGGATACGAAGAAGGAGGAGAAGGAGAAGGAGAAGGAGAAGGATACGGAGAAAGAGATAGAGAAGGAGTGGGAGAGGGGGAAGGTGAAAGAACCCTGTACAGTTGCAGGCATATCGCATAGTTCAAACCTGCCGCCCCACGTTATGCAGCGGCAGGCAGATGCAGCGGCAGAAGCACTGGAAAAGACAGGTTATAGTTCATCTATTGATACATGGGTAGCCAATTCCCCATCTACCGGCAGCGGGATAACCCTGTGGTGCGGGTATACCGGCGGCAGTGCCCTGGGTAAGCGGGGGCTGCCTGCCGAGAAGGTGGGCAAGGCTGCTGCCGGGGAGATAATTACAGAACTGGGCTCTGGGGCTGCGGTGGACGTGCACCTTGCCGACCAGTTGATTCCGTACATGGGGCTTGCCCGGGGAGGGAGTTTCACGGTGCGGGAGGTGTCCGGGCATACACGGACGAATATATGGGTGGTAGAGCAGTTTTTGGGTGTGGAGTTCGGGATAGAAGAAAAAAAGGATGTTTTTAAAATATCATTATGATTCCGGCTCGGTGATTTCCAGGTACTCGGGCGGCATCTCCTCGGACAGCACGATAAACTTGTTCACCACCATCATTTCCACACCACCTTCCATAGCAGCAAAGGCATCTACCCTGAAGATAACAGGATTCTCAGTATGTACACTGGCAGCCTCCACGGCCTTCTCATAAGTGGAACTAAGGTGCACATATCTCTGGCGTACAGGCTTGATCCCCATCTCCTGTATCATATCTGCTTCTTCCTGGCTGGCACCGTAATATACAAACTCCAGGTCGTTCTCAGGAAAATCCAGGTCAATGATAACCGAGTGTCCGTATCTGGCCCTGATATTTTTGCCTGATAGCTGGTACCTCTCCTTCTTATCAGATTCCACAATTGCTATCAACCTGTTATGGGATGCCCAGGGATATCTTGTCATCATAACATCCACCAGCACATCAATATCCACCCAACCATGCTGGTTCATGGCCAGCCCGAGGTCATCCGGAAAATGCCGCAATGCTCCGGAAAGGAACCGACCCATTCGTTCAGTGCGATCATCATCCAGCACATAACTGCCAGCTTCGCCGCATTGACATACTTCTCCTCTGAAAAAACCATGTTTCGGACACTTTCGTATCATACAACAAACAATATTATTAATACATCTTATAAACCTTATTAATCGTTTGAAAAAACAATGTATTTTAAAACATTGCAACAAATATAACATTGTAATAAATGCATGAACTTGTGGATGTGAGATTCCCCTGACTATCAAAAAAGGGGTATCATATCGACCGAACGTGAACTATCGGGAGAAATACAACTGACGTTAAAAGCAATATTCGAACCGGAATCTATAGCCGTTATCGGGGCATCGGCAACACCAGGTAAATGGGGTTATACCATACTGAAGAACATGCTGGGCAATGGGTTTCCCGGCCATGTATATCCTGTGAATCCGAAGGCAACGGACATCCTTGAGCAGAAATGTTATCCTTCTGTGCTTGATATACCGGGTCCTGTTGACCTGGCAGTTATCGTTGTACCCATATCCTATGCACTTGCAGTAACAGAAGAATGCGGCAAGAAAGGAGTTAAAGGCATTATTATGGTCACCGCAGGGTTCAGCGAAGTGGGTGGTGAGGGGAAGCAGCTTGAAGAACAGTTGATGGGGATTGTTGACCGATACGGTATGAGGCTGATCGGCCCGAACACACTGGGAGTGGTCAATGCCCATGCAGGCATGAATGCCAGCATTATCTCCAAACTACCTGCAAAGGGTGGGATATCCTTTATCACCCAGAGCGGTACACTGGGACTGGCCCTGGCTGACTGGACAATGGAGATGGGGATCGGCCTGAATATCGTTGTAAGCACTGGCAACAAGGCCAATGTTGATGATGTGGACTTACTGGAATATCTTGCTGATGATAAACAGACAGATGTGATCGCAATGTACATTGAGGGTATCAATCACGGCCGGGAGTTTATGGAACTGGCCAAGGGCATATCCAAACCCATTCTTGCGGTAAAGGCCGGCCGGACCCGGAGCGGTTCAAAGGCCGTATTCTCACATACAGGTAGTCTGGCAGGCTCGGATGATGTTTACAGTGCCGCTTTCAAACAGGCAGGTATTATCAGGATCGAGAATATTGATGACCTTTTTGATTCTGCACTGGCCCTTTCGGTCCAGCCCGCACCCGCAGGCAACAGGGTGGGAATAATTTCCAACGGCGGCGGTGCCAGTATCATAGCATCTGACACATGTGAACGCCTGGGTCTGGCAATACCGGGCCTTGAGCAGGGAACAAGAGCCAGTATCAAGGAACTGGTCCCGAAGTTCGCATCATACAGCAATCCGGTAGATACGGCCGGACTGGCATCCTATGAGACCTATAACGGTATCGTCAAACATATGTTGCGTGACCCAAATATCGATGCGTTGATTGTGATCTATGTGCATACCGTGATGTGGGATTCACGCATTCCGGCAAATGCTATTGTAGATATTCACAGAGGTAGATGTCTTAAACCGGTAATAACATGCTGGCTTGGAGGTGCGGGCACAGAAGCAGGGATAGATATTTTAAAAACTGGCGGTCTTCCCAATTACCCTGTACCTGAAAGGGCTGTTAAGGCCCTGGCATCCCTGGTCAAGCATCATGGGTTTATAGAGAAGGTGAAGGAATGAACGGGAATGAGGAACGGCTCTGGAAATTGTTAGGGGACTGGAATATTCCCGTACTCCCAGCGACTGCAGTATCTTCAGCCGGGGCTGCCGTGGAAGCGGCCAAAACCCTGGGTCATCCTGTTGTAATGAAACTCGTCTCATGTGATATCACCCATAAAAGCGATGTGGGCGGCGTTATACTTGACCTGGGTTCGGATAAAGAGGTAAAGGATGCATATCATAGGATGATGAAGTCTGTGAAACAGCACCTGCCGGAAGCCAGGATCGAAGGAGTAGTATTGCAGAAGATGGCCGAACCCGGACTTGAAGTGATCATCGGTGCTAAACTGGACCCTCAATTTGGTCATGTGATCATGTTCGGCCTGGGTGGAATATTTGTGGAGATATGCAGGGATGTTTCCTTCAGGGTTACACCAGTGGACAGGGAGATGGCACGTGAGATGGTATTGGAGATTAAGGGCAGTCCTATCATTGAAGGTGCGAGAGGCAGGGAACCTGCTGATCTGGAAGCCATTATTGCTGTGATCACCGCATTATCATCTATGCTTGAGAAGAATCCTGATATCACTGAGATTGACATTAACCCGTTGATCGTGTATTCCCGGGGCTCGGTAGCAGTGGATGCCAGGATGCTTACAAAATGAGTAAATATTGGTTTTTCAACGTGTTGGAAAGTATATATTTTCCTGTAGGCTTAGAAAATGCGAACAAAATGAGCATTTTCTTGACAGGGTTCATCAGTAAAATATATGTAGAATAGCTGAAAGGTATGAATATCCATATTGATTTCATGAGACCGTTACAATTCGTGTTGGTGAATTTAATTAAACCACAGATGAACACAGATTTTCAGGAAGCTTATCCGCGTTTATCGGCGTTCATCTGCGGTTAGTTTGATAATACCAACATGTAATGTAACGGTCTCGATTTCATTGAGGTGGCGAAATGGAAAATGACGATGTAGTATATGTCGGTAACAAACCAGTGATGAACTATGTACTTGCAGTGGTAACCCAGTTCAATGGTGGTACCAATAAAGTAACTATCAAAGCACGCGGCAGGGCCATTTCAAGAGCTGTTGATGTTGCGGAAGTGGTGAGGAACAGGTTCTTTGATAATGTGGAAGTGAAGGATATTCTCATATCCACAGAAAAGGTAACATCGGACCGCGGCGAAACCAACGTATCAGCAATGGAAATAACAATAGGGAAGTAGTATTATTTTATATTTTATTCGCTCAGAGCATCAGGTTCCATGAGAATAGAGATACTATCCGGCACTTTGGATTATGACGGCTCCCAGATAGAGCCGCTATGGGCATATTCAAAAGGTATTCCCGGGGACAGCATTGTATTGTTCAGGGGGGCTATGGACATTCCGGATTCAAATATCAAGGATCTGGAAGACCTGCAAAATAATCTAGCCATCAAGGGCGGGGATATGCTGCACTTCATAGTTGAGCGGTTCGATTCACCGGGCAGCATAAGGCTTGCATATTATATGCAGCGCTTGCTGGTTGTCTGTGCTAAAGATGTCTTATTTCACCACGGCATAGAATCGATACGCAACGGTGATGATATTTTTATTGGTACGGGTAAATTGACTGTTAGCATAGCATCTGCGGGGATTTCCTCTGAGAAAATACATTTTGGCATTAATATTTCATGTAATGGCACGCCTACTGATGTGGAAGTTGCCTGTCTGACCTACCTGGGCATCACTGATTTTATAGGCATGGGGAAGGAGATTGCCACTGCTTTTGCAGCCGAAGTAGATGATATCGAGTCTGACATTGTGAAAACAAAGGGCCTTTGACCTGGTCAGGCATCAAGTTAATCCAACTGAAGAGAGGATTTCCTTGTTGGGATTATAAGTTTAACCTGTTATTCTCGATAATGAAACATGGGACCACTAAAATCCCATGAACATTTCATAACATTTTTATATATAGAATTTAACTCTCAATATCGAAAAGACATATAGGTGATGATATGGAGGAGATTATTGATAATTTTATACCTGTAGCTATTTTCATTCTATTTGGTTTAGTAATACCCTTGGCAATAATGTTTATTGTAAAGCAGATATCGCCGAGGAGCAAGACGCTAGCTAAGTTCACAACCTATGAAAGTGGTTCTGTGCCCACCGGTAGTGCGAACATGATGTTCAATGTCGAATATTACGCATATGCAATACTTTTTGTATTGTTTGATGTTGAATTGTTGTTCCTTTACCCATGGGTTACTGTTTATGTGAATGATGCTGTGATTACATCTACACCAGGTTTTACTACAGGATTTAGCATTTTAGCGATGGTATTGTTTATGATTGTTGTACTATTGGGACTTATATATGAATGGAAGAAGGGGGTCTTGGAATGGGTGAGATAAAGACAGAGCTTCCACCGAATGTGGTGGTCACTACTAACAGTGCAATAAATGAGTTCATTAAAAATTCACCGCTCCAGAAAATTGTAAACTGGGGTAGAAAGAACTCGTTATGGTTCATGACCCATCCGATGGGTTGCTGCGGAATTGAACAAATATGTGTAGGTGTAGCCCATTATGATACTGATAGGTTTGGTATCATCCCGAGGTGTTCCCCGAGACAGGCTGATGTAATGATGATCAGTGGTTATGTTAGCAAGAAATATCTACCTGCTCTAAAAAGGGTATGGGACCAGATGTTAGAACCTAGGTGGATATTGATGA
>Ga0255429_1042_pt1 | contig 27220 bp, 31 predicted proteins | sample ANMaggSeSYBR02H9_FD_182636 | JGI IMG/M metagenome (GOLD analysis project Ga0255429, IMG submission 182636) | Sediment cell enrichment communities from methane seep in Santa Monica Basin, California, United Staets - ANME aggregate JGI... | ecosystem: Environmental > Aquatic > Marine > Cold seeps >... | reverse complement strand
CCTCTTGATTTGATATTAACAATTATACCCCCCAGCTCTGCTGCGGTTGGGTGTGCCAGCGCAACGTTTGACTTATAAAATTTTAATTTTCCAGTCACATACCCCGGATTAAAGTACCGAGTCCTGTAAATAGTACTCCTTCTCCCGATTTTCTACTTAGTCCGTCAATGTCCATATTAATTTTTATAACTTCACACATCACACCAAAAATAACCTGCTCTCATAAAAATATTCCCATCCCCCACCAAAAAATAAAAATATACACACACCACCCACACCTTAAATCCCATAAAAAACCAAATATACCACCAGAACTAATTTTAAACCCATACCGGTGATACATTGAACCCTATAGAGGCACATGCCCTTGTAAAACAATTCGGTAAACTTACAGCCGTGGACAACCTCGACCTCCGGATAGCGCAGGGCGAGTTCTTCGGCTTCATAGGCCCCAACGGCGCAGGCAAGACCACGACCCTGCAAATGCTGAGCGGCCAGCTCCCGCCCACCTCTGGCCCTGCCACCGTACTTGGCATCAATGCCGCTGCCAATCCCATTGCAGTAAAGGCCGCGGTGGGCACAGTGCCAGAACTGGAATACCCGCCCAGCTTCCTTAGTGTGGAAGAGTACCTGCACTTTGCGGCCGCCGTTCTGAGACTGGACGATGACGGCAGGGTGTATAAGTGGATAGACTTCTTCGGGCTTGCGGACAGGCGCACCACGTTTTGCATGAGCCTGTTCATCATGCTTACAGTATCCACTTATGTAGGCTTGGTGGTTGCCTACCTTACAGGCCTGTTCACCAACAGTTACCTATTGGACGCAAAAAATTCTATTCCAGTTCGCTGCTGCCGTAGTTCCCGCGCTTGTAGCACAAACACTTTTATCATTCTATTACCAAATGAATGACAGTATTGCAACGCTTTGCATTGCAGGATCTGGTATTCTGCTGCTCGCTGCCTCAAAGATAATACTGGGTCGGTTAGATACACGGTGGAAAAACACAATGTTCAGGATTGCCTGAAAATCCCTGGAGGAATGTATTGCTCAACAGGAAAAAGGATATATTAACAGACTGGGTAAAACCCATAGCAAGGATATTCAGCAGGATAAATCCTAACACAGTAACTATCCTGGCCCTGGCATTCTGCATTGCATCCGGACTCTATTTTGCAGCCGGACATCTGGTAATTGCAGGATTGATGCTGCTACTTGGCGGATTCTTTGATGTGCTTGACGGGGCCGTGGCCAGGGAGAACGGCCGGGTCACTAAGTTCGGTGGCCTGCTTGATTCGGTATCAGATAGATATGCCGATGCTGCCGTGTTTTTAGGTATCATGTGGGGAGGGCATGCGGCATTTCCGCCTTATATCGGGAATGACTGGCTCTTTTCTGGCTTAGCACCTTATATTGAGAATGACTGGTTCCTTGGTGGCTTAGCGCTTACAGGGTCACTGCTTGTCAGTTATACAAGAGCAAGGGCAGAGGCTGGCGGGACTGGTGTACTGGACATCGGAGTAGCAGAGCGGGCCGAGCGGATGATATTGATCATCCTGGGTGCGTTTACGGGATTATTGCACTGGGCTGTCCTGGTTGTGGCAGTGATATCCCACCTCACGGTCCTTCAGCGTATGATAGCAGCCAGAAGGATACTGAAGGGACAATAACACCTTTTCTTGTCCCGTTTTCAGGCAGTGGATACTTATGAGCCGGTTTTACCCTTATTACAGTCAGAACTCTTATGACAGGAAGGACCCTTTACTCCATCATCCGGCAAGGTGGCCTCATGCAGGTATTTTCCTTTAATTACCAGCTTCCTTTTTTTTCAGGTAATCTTCAATGGCTGCATGTAGTCCATCAGCGGCCAGGTTCGAGCAGTGCAATTTAACAGGCGGCAGCCCGTCCAGTGCATCGGCCACACTGTCCCTGGTGATCTCAAGAGCTTGCTCAATGGTCATGCCCATAGCCATTTCTGTGATCATGCTGCTGGTGGCAATAGCCGCACCGCAGCCAAATGTTTTGAATTTAATATTTGTCAGTTTGCCGTTATCGACCTTGATATAAATGGTCATCATATCACCGCAAACAGGATTACCCACTTCTCCCACACCGTCAGCATCCTCTATCTCGCCAACATTCCTGGGATTGCTGAAATGATCCATTACTTTTTCACTGTACATATTTTTACCACTCTAATATTAAAATTATTTATCAATTTAATAACTTAATAATTAATCTTTCGGAGCAATGGGTGACATGGCCCTTAGTTTTTTCACGATATCGATTAGGTTCTCTACCACATAATCCACTTCATCCATAGTATTCTCGTGCCCAAGTGTGATCCTGAGATTTCCGTGTATCTTTTCTGGTATGATACCCAGAGCCGCAAGTACATGTGAAGGTTCCAGCGATTTTGATGAGCAGGCAGAACCTGTGGATACAGCCACTCCTTTCATGTCGAGCATCATGAGCAGGGATTCGCCTTCCACATAACTGAACCTGACGTGTACGTTATTACACAGACGTTTCGTGGGATGACCGTTCAGGTATGATTCCGGGATTGAGTCCAGTATCTTCCTGATCATGGTATCCCTAAGGTTTTCCAGGTATTTTGTATCTCCCTCCAACCTCTGTTCTGCCAGTTCGACGGCTTTTGCCATGCCCACAATACCAGGGATGTTCTCAGTACCGGCACGTTTTTTCATTTCGTGGCTACCGCCTTGTGACAGGCCCAGGAGCCGGGTGCCTTTGCGTACATACAATGCGCCTACACCTTTTGGCCCATATATCTTGTGGGCAGATATTGACAGCATATCCACACCCAGGTCATCCATATTGACCGGCATCTTGCCAACGGACTGGACTGCATCGGTATGTACCAGTACCCCATGCTCATGGGCAATTGCACTGATCTCCTTAATAGGCTGGATTGTGCCAATTTCGTTGTTGGCATGCATGATCGAAATTAATATTGTATTATCAGTGACAGCATCTTCAACATCGGCAGGGTCTACCAGCCCCTGGTCGTCTACAGGTACATAGGTTATTCTATAGCCTATATCATCGAGATATTTACAAGTGTTGAGTATAGCAGGATGTTCTATCACCGAGGTTATGATATGTTCTCCTTTATTCTTTTTCAGGTAGGCTATGCCTTTAAGGGCAAGGTTATCTGATTCGGTCCCACCTGATGTGAAAATGATCTCTTCAGGTTCGGCCCCGAGAAAATCAGCGACCGTTTTCCTTGAACTGATCAATGCCTGCGCTGCCTCCTGCCCGAAAGTATGAAGACTGGATGCATTCCCATATAATTCATTAAAAAAGGGCAGCATTGCATTTACAACTTCAGGATCGGGTCTGGTCGTAGCACCATGATCCATATATATCCGTACCACTTTATTGTCACCTCGATTTTAGGGGTACATATTTCCCAATATGCATATAATTTCCTGAATCGGTAAATGTAAAAAATAGTAATTAGTACGTAAAGGATATACTATCCAATACGTCCTATCTATTAATAAAAAGTGTAAATCAAACTTTTATCTGTTCCGGGGAAAAACCCCTTTTTACAAGCACATCTTTCATTCTGTTTTTATGATTTCCCTGCAATTCAATTGCATCGCTCTTCACAGTGCCACCACAGGCGAACTTGGATTTAAGATAAGTTATTAGTTCATGTAGATCAATTTCATATGGATCCAGACCTTCAATAACTGTCACCTCTTTTCCATATCTCCGCCTATTTATCTTCACAATAATTCGCTGTTGTTCCTTTGCGACCTCTTCACAGATACAAAGCTCTCTGGGAAGACCGCAAACGGTACACATCTCTGAACTCATTTCTTGAATTGCTCCTCCATATTAGGATAGATACAGCATTATTATATTTAATGCCTTTGTATTGGTTGATACTGATGGTATTAATATATAATGGTACGCCCATTGCCAGTGAGATTTCATATGCGAAAAATATTTTCAGTCAGATGCTGGGATTAATGCTGCATAAGAGCATACCTGAGGATTTTGCCCTTATTTTTGTCCTTAGAAGAGCTGGTACGGTTGGGGTCCATATGTTGTTCATGGTCTTCCCGATCGATGTAATATTCCTGGATTCTGATAAAAAGATTATCGGAATCGCCACACTAAAACCATGGACAGGTTACAAACGGATGAAAAGGGTCAAATATATTATTGAAATGAACCCGGGAACAGTAGAACGATTCAATTTGATACAAGGTGAACAATTGATCTTTTGAGCAGTTGACCTTTTGAACAATTAACCTTCTGGGAATCAGGCAAAAATATCATAACTTTTATGAGATGTACCGGACAATAACTGTTCAGGGTAATATATATGGGCACAACGATACTCTGGCTGAACCGCAGGGATATGGATGGGTTGATAGACATATACAATGTACTTCATGTTGTGGAAAATGCCTTCCGGGAGCATGGTCTGGGCAGGGTCCAGATGCCGCCGAAGGTTTACTTGGATTTTAAGGCGCACAACGGCGACCTGCGCACTATGCCAGGTTATCTGGAAGACATGGATATTGCAGGTGTCAAACTGGTGAATGTACATCCCGACAACCCAAAAATCGGGCTGCCTACGGTCATGGCCTTGATGATATTGAATTCCACAAAGACAGGCGCACCCCTTGCAGTGATGGATGGAACCAGCCTGACCGACCTGCGTACCGGTGCTGCCGGTGGAGTGGCTGTAAAGTATCTTTCAAGGGAAGATTCAAGGGTCGTGGGCATGATAGGACTGGGGAGGCAGGCAAGGACGCAGCTTCGTGCTATTATGGCAGTCAGGGATATTAAAAAGGTAAAGATATTCGACAAGTCCAGCGAATCTACTATAGCATTTAAAGTAGATATGGAGGAGGAAATGGGAGTCGAAATAGAATCAGAACCAGATGCTCATAAAGTATGTGATTGTGATATCCTTGTGACTACAACCCCTGTGAAGAGTCCGGTGGTCAAGGCTGAATGGATCAGGGGAGGTACCCATATCAATGCTATCGGGGCGGATGCAGCAGGTAAAGAAGAACTTGATCCAATGATCCTTAAAAAAGCAAAGGTAATAGTAGATGCCATTTTGCAGGCAACTCATTCAGGCGAGGTGAATGTGCCCATCTCGACAGGCATATTTTCAGTGAACGAGATATATGCTGAACTGGGCCAGGTGGTCAGCGGCATCAAGCAGGGAAGGGAGGACGAAAGTGATATAACGGTCTTTGACTCCACAGGTCTTGCCATCCAGGATGTGGTAACTGCAGACTTGGCATACAAAAAAGCGCTGGAGAAGAAGGTGGGATTAGAACTGGAGATGTTCTGACTTCTTAATCCTCATCCCAGCAAATTAAAATCACATCCTTTTTAAATAAGAAAGTCGAAGGTTTACTTACATGTGACTAGTGACTATGGTAGAGTCGTCAACTTACACGTGGCTAGTGACTTTGGTAGAGTCGTCAACTTTCACGTGACAAGTGACTTTGGTAGAGTCGTTAACTTAGTTTAAATGAGGGAAATAAATGAATTTAAATGCAACTTTCATTTCAGGAAGGACTGTTAACCAGGGTTGTAATCTGGAAAACAAGACTTCACAAGCGTATTTTGATGCTGCAGCGTATTGTGAGATGAACTCAGGAGATGCCAGTTCGTTAGGTGTTGAGCCCGGAAACAATGTCAAGGTAACTACGGATCACGGAAGTGTTGTAGTGCCGATGGCAATTTGTGACGGCAACCCGGATGGTTTGGTGTTCATACCCATGGGACCATGGGCCAATGCGGTTGTAGACCCGGATACAAAAGGATGCGGAATGCCTGGATTCAAGGGTATTTCTGCAGTAGTAGAGCCAACTGATGAAAAAGCACCGACCATGCCTGAACTCATGGCCAGGTTAAAATGAGGGAGGTAGGATATGATAATCAAAGATGTACTCTGTCCATTCTGCGGATGTCTCTGTGATGATCTGGCAGTGGAAGTGGAGAACAATAAGGTAGTGGATGTGAAACATGCCTGCAAGATAGGCGCAAGTAAGATCATGGGCCATGACAGGATCAAGGCGCCCATGATGCGGGACGACAAGAACGGTGAGTTCAGGGAAGTATCCTATGATGAGGCCATTAATGAGTCTGCAAAGATACTTGCCAATTCCAAGCGCCCACTGTTGTACGGCTGGGCATCAGGCATATGCGAGATGATGAAGAAAGGTGTCCTGCTCAACGAAGAGGTGGGAGGAATTATAGATAATACAGCCAGTGTATGTCACGGGCCGTCTGCCCTGGGTGTCCACGAGAAGGGACTACCTACCGGTACTCTGGGCCAGTTCGCCAACAGGTCCGATCTGGTAATATTCTGGGGCTGCAACCCGGTACAGGCACATCCCAGGCACATGAGCAGGTATTCGGTATTCCCAAAAGGATTTTTCGCTAGCAAGGGCCGCAAATCAAGGAAAGTCGTGGTCTTTGATGTGAGAAAGACCGATACTGCAGAGATGGCTGACGAGTATGTACAGGTGAATCCGGGAGAAGACTATCTGGTTCTTTCTGCCCTGCGGGCCGTTGTTGCTGACAAAGCCGACGTGGTCCCGGATAGCGTAGGCGGTGTGCCCAAAGAGAAATTAGTTGAACTTGGAGAGGCCATGAAGGGTGCAAAGTACGGTATGGTATACTTCGGTATGGGTCTGACACAGAGCCGGGGTAAGTATAAGAACATCGATAATGCGGTGTCCCTTATCACCGAACTGAACGCCTATGGCAAGCACAGTATCCTACCCATGCGCGGTCATTATAATGTGACCGGTTTCGGTCAGGTGTGCGCCTGGGAGACAGGTTTTGTTAATGCAGTGGATATGTCAAGAGGTATTCCATACTACAACCCGGGCGAGACCTGTTCTAATGACCTGCTGATGCGGGAAGAGATCGATGCAGCCTTCGTTATTGCCGGGGATGCAGGAGCTCATTTCCCTGCCCAGTCCATTGCCCGGATGGGGAAAGTACCTGTAATACAGGTTGACCCGTTCCACAACCCAACCACTGAGATGGCAAATATCGTGATACCCACAAAGGTATCTGGTGTGGAACTGGAAGGTACTGCATACAGGATGGATTCTGTGAGTCTGCGGATGCGCAAACTGGTGGATGTGGACTTCCCGTCTGATGAAGAGGTGCTGGACAAGATAATTGCAAAGATAAGAGAGATCAAGGGGGCTTCGTCATGAGTGAAATGCGAATCAAGAATGCAACAGTGTACGACCCTATCAATGGCATAAACGGTGACTTGATGGATATTGCTGTTAAGGATGGCAAGATAGTAGACAGCGTGAATGGCAGTGCCCAGACCATAGATGCCGGAGGCCGGCTGGTCTATCCTGGCGGTGTGGATGCACACACCCATATTGCGGGCAGTAAAGTGAATGTGGGTCGTATTATGCGGCCTGATGATTCACGCCTGAACAATAAACCCAGGACAAAAGTGACCCGGCCTCGTACCGGATATACTGTGCCAAATGTGTATTCTATGGGATATGGATATGCTGAGATGGGATATACAACAGCTTTCGAGGCTGCTGTTCCTATCCTGAAAGCAAGGCATACCCATGAGGAACTGGAAGAGATACCCATCATTGATAAAGCTGGCCTAACCTTGTTCGGCAGCAACTGGATGGTAATGGACGCAATCCGTGAGGATGATCTGGACAGGCTGGCAGCATATGTGGCCTGGGGATTGCTGGCATCACGTGGCTGGGGTATCAAGATCGTGAACCCTGGCGGAGGTGAGGCATGGGGATTCGGCAAGAACGTGTCTGGACTGGATGATCCTGTTCCCAACTTTGAGGTTACACCCAGGCAGATAGTAAGGCAACTGGCTGAAGCTAATGAGAAATTGAACCTTCCCCACAGCATTCACCTGCATTGCAACAACCTGGGTAAGCCTGGTAACTACGAGACAACGCTGGCAACTTTTGATGTCTGCAAGGACATTAAATCCAAGCGGGACCGTCAGTCATTGCATGTAACCCATGTGCAGTTCAATGCGTGGGGCGGTAACCACTGGGGTGATTTCGAATCAAAGTCAGAACCAATTGCCGATTACCTGAACAAGAACGACTTTTTAACCATTGATATGGGCCAGTTGGTGTTCGGCAGTGCTACCACAATGACCGCAGATGGTCCGGTGCAGTATGCCAATGCCAGGCTGCTTAAGGCCAGGTGGTCAAACGGCGATGTGGAACTTGAGGACTCGTCAGGTGTCACACCACTGGAATACCATCCACAGAGCTATATCCATGGTATCATGTGGGCTATTGGACTTGAACTGGCGCTGCTGACCAAAGACCCATGGAAGGTGTTGATGACTACGGACCACCCCAACGGCGGGCCATATGTTAACTACCCGATGGTCATGACAATGTTGATGAGCCAGAAGAGGCGGGAGAAAGAAATGGCAAAGATTGCTGAGATGACTTTCGAGCGCACAAGCATTGCCAGCATTGACAGGGAACTGGACTGGTATGATATTGCTATCAAGACCAGGGCCGCACATGCTAAGGTGCAGGGAATAATCGAACTGGGCAAAGGACATCTTGGTGTAGGTGCTGATGCAGACATTGCCATCTATGATATTAAGCCTGATGAGACCGATGCCACTGTGGAGTTTGATAAGGTGGAAGCTGCATTCAGGCACGCTGCTTATACTATCAAGGGCGGTGAGATTGTGGTAAAGGACGGTGAGATCACTGCTACTCCCAAGGGCAGAACCTACTGGGTAAAAGCTACGGCTCCTGCTGATGGACATGAGCGGATGATGGAAGACCTGAAGATGAAGTTCAAGAAATATTATTCCGTGAATATGGCCAACTACATGGTCGAGGATGAGTATGTGGAGCATCCGGTCGTGTTTGAGACGGGGTACCAGTAAAGGAGGTTTGAAGAATGCAGACAGTTACTTTAGTACCAAAAGAACAGTTTAAGATATCTGTTGAAGCTGAAACGATAACACCCGACAATTTTGCAGGCAAGAGCACTGATGAAATCGGCGCACTTGTAGCATTCGAGGGTAATGCGCCCCGGCCTTTGTCAGAGTTGTTCGATATCAAGGTTGACGGCAGCGCTGATGCGGCTGATGACGTGAAGATCGAGATCAACGGCAATGTGAACAGGGTAAAGCGTATCGGTGAGGCAATGACTGCCGGACTCATTATGATAAACGGCGATGTGGATATGAGATGCGGCGCCAAGATGAAGGGCGGCACAATCACCATTAAAGGTAATGCTGATTCCTGGGTCGGCCAGGAGATGACGGGCGGCGAGATCAATGTCCAGGGCGATGCAAACTACTATGTGGGTGCTGGCTATCGCGGCGAGGCATGCGGCATGCGCGGCGGCAAGATCACGGTGTTCGGAAATGCCAATGATTTTGTTGGCGAGCACATGTGCGGCGGCGAGATCGTTATTAAGGGCAATGCAGGTATTATGCCTGGCCTGTCCAACAAGGGCGGCAAGATCGTCATTGAGGGCGATACTGACATGCCTGGCAGTGAGATGACCAAGGGTACCATTATCGTTAAAGGTACGGTCAAGGATATGATGCCTGTGTACCAGAAAGAGGGCATCGAGGCCGTAGACGGTGTGGAGTTCACTAAGTATGTTGGCGACGTGGTCGTTGACGGTGTGGGTGAGCTGTTCGTTAAGTGAGCGAAGGATAGAAGTTTTAGTGCGGGCAAGTCCCTTTTGGGGTTAAGGGGCTGCCCCCACGTTTTGTTTTTATGAATATTTTTTAACGTATAGGAAAGTATAAACGCATTTGTTTATCTTGCTACTGAAATTAGATACATGATGAGAAAAAAACCACACTTCTATTTTGCCCCGAAGGGGCTTTATTCTCACTTTCCGCAGGTCAAATGAGTATTCGTATTATTTTTCCTGATAGCGTTTTTAAAAATCCGATTATATTTATATTTTATAAGTATGTGTTGTTTATGGACAAAATTGCGGTGTTTTTGATATTAGAGTTATTAGAGTTAATATTTCATGGAAACTATTGGAAAAATCCACATTTCGAGACATTTAAACTTAGGAAATAATTGCAGCACGCCTCATCATAGCGTTTTGCTTTCAAACAATATTTAAGATGTCCCGGTTAGATCATTTTTCCGACAGTCTCTCATGAGCATAAAATTGACCGAAACGCTATCAAAAGAAATTATTGAATTTTTGTAGATACCTGCGGAAAGTGAGTTTATTGATTAAAATATGTACTTTAAATAAATATAATAACTTGCGCCTGGTTCAAAATATGAAATGAAACTGGAACACTTGTGCGAGGTTGTGGCCTATCTAACGCCACCAATTCCAATAGGTCCCAGCAGCTGGGGGGTAAGGTTGATATTCCCCATAGTCGAGGGAACGGTAAAGGGTCCGAGACTTAAGGGGAAATGTCAGCCCTTTGGAGCAGATTGGGGACTCATTCGAGGGGATAACTGCCTTGAATTAGACGTCGGCTCGTGATTGAGACCGAAGATGGTGCCTTGATCCATACGTATTATAATGGCATCGTTGACATGACGAAGGAGCAAGTTGAGAAAATCATGGTTGGAGGGCTTCCCCATGGGTTAGACTTCTATGTTACACCGCGTTTTGAGACAAGTCACGAGAATTATCAATGGTTGACGCGTATTCAGGCGGTTGGCCGTGGGAGTGTGGAACCGGAAGGGGATAGGCTCAAGGTTAGCTATTCTTGGTATGTATTAACGGGATAAAAGATGCATGAAAGAAAAGATAAGTCAAACTGCCAAGGATGCAGCCGATTTTAAGTTGTGGCATGGTTGGGGCTGGCGTGCCTTGAAGCATAAAAGTGAAAGACAAACAACTAGGACTGGAGGTAAATAATATATATGTTGAGCTATCCATATACAAATCAAGGTTTAGTTCGAAAAATCAGAAGGTGTATTAAGCATGACCGTTACACTTGAAACAATTCATGAAGATATATTATCGCTCAAAAGAGAGTTTGGCGGGGTAGTATCATATTTTGAAGAAGACAAAATGGAACTCTCAGAGAAAATAAAAAAACAGATAGATGACTCCCGCAAAACACCAATTTTTGAGATGCTGACCCAGGAAGAAGTTGAAAAGGAATTCTTGTGACCTTTGAGATTCTGTGGGACCCCAAAGCAATTTTGCAGTTACGGAAGTTGCCATCAGATGTATCCTCTCGTATTGTGAAAAAAGTAAGGTTGGTAGGGGAGACAGGTTTCTAGCTCGAAGTGCTAAAGGATCATCAATATGGATTTAGAATTCGAGTTGGTGACTATCGTGTTTTATGTGATGTTGATTACAACCCACACAGGATTCTTATAAGGGTTGTAGGTCACAGGCGGAAAATCTACACAAGATAGTAAGCAAACTTAAGCAGTGTTTAGTAGATGATTATCACCACGTCAAACTCACCTATCGCCCCTGCTTCCCGATCAAAGACTTCCACACATCCCCTATCAGATCCATCAAACCAGCGCGCCTGGGCGCATCGTACGCAAAGATGTAGTCCTGCGCGCCATATTCCTGATCAGTGTCTTTCCTGACCCAGCAGCCACTTCCACAGCGGCACAAACTCGATCCTCTTACCTTTAAAATCTTCCTCGCCTTCGTGATCCCATGTGATTGCAAGCAGGTCGTCGCATTCAAGTTCCTTTGATGCTTTCAGGGATATTGATCCCGAAGTTTCATCTTGAAAGGACTGCCGTGATAGCATCTTTTCGCATAGTTTGTATTATGACACATGAATTGTTAAGATTTTGTGTGTTATGATGCAAGAAAATCCTTATTTTGGTTAGATTTACTTGGAGTACATCTGGTTATGCCTGAAGAGGCTGTCTAACAATAACTACCAGTGAAATTTTTTTACTTATTTTTCGATTTAAAGCCATGATTTAATTCGAAAAACCAGAAGGTGTATCAAGCATGACCGTTACACTTGAAACAATTCATGAAGATATATCCTCTCGTATCGTAAAAAAAGCAAGGTTAGTGGGGGAGACCGGTTTCGAACGTCTCCTGATTAAGTATCCTTATCTTTATCTATAATTTCCCGTTTTTTCCGTAACTTACGGATCTCATTTTTAAAATATATTGTCGTGACCAAAGACGCAACCAATAGCACCAGGCCCACAAATCCCATTATAGTAGGTAGTGATGACTTGTAATATTTTACATGGATGAACTGATGGTTTGGATTGGGATTATCCCATATTAGCCACATCCTGTTCTGGTCGTCTAATTGTCTGGTGTCTGGTTTTGGTTTTGGAGAACCAAAGATTATATTGCCTGTATCATAACCTGGGGGCAACACCACGTTAACAGTCTCGTTCCTGGAAAGGATATGATAGAACAGGCCTTGTTCCACGGAATAAGTGTAAGCGACATAACCACTGATAGTGTCTGCAAATTCGAACTGTATATTTTTATTGCGACTGGATTCATAATATGATACATTGTGGGAGACATTTGAAAATTGATTGATATTTGAAAAGACCGTTGAACTGCCAGTATTGCCAATGATCACCAGATTGTCGATCCCTGGTCCCTTTTCAGACTTGACACCTGAAATGTCTTTTAGCAAAACCACTTCCAGTCTTGGTGCGTTCACAACAGTGTGGATAGCCCTCACTGTCTTGTTCGTATACAAAAAAAATGTAGAGGAATTTGTGAATTTACCTTCCGGCACACTGAATTCATATGCAGAAAAATCACCCTGGTCAATCTCAATTTGTTCCGGGTCTTTACTTCCCAGACATCCATTTGAGGTGAAAGCTATCATTATCAGGGCAATCAGGAGTAGAATTTTTAGTATTCTGTTTACCATGGTATATTGACACCGGGTCCTACTTGTATCGAGATACTTTTGAGGCCCGGGGATCGATCTCGATTATCTGGATACCATCCCTGTAGACCCTGACCATTCCATCGCTCTCAGATGTAGTGACTGCTATTGCTTCCGTGTCCCGTGTGATGGCTGCGGCTGAAGCGTGCCGACCGCCCAGGCCTTTAACCATCTCCACTTCCTTTGCATTGACATCAAGATACCGGCCGGCTGCATGGATATATCCGTGGCTGTCCATGACAAATATCCCGTCCAGCTGGGCAAACTCCTTAACAGTCTCCCATTTTGCAGGATCGCGGATATTGAGTTCTTCTTTAGGATGCCCAAAAAAGGGATTCAACACAAGCTGGTGGGAACGTTTCATTACCTCTTCCATGTCACCGATTATAAATGCAGTGCCCACAGGTTTTCCTTCCCTGCCATATGCGCCCAGGTCCATGGCGATCATCAGGACAGATTTCAGGATATTCAGGTTGACCCGCTCCGAGCATGCCCTTAGTTCTTTAACTACAGGATTGGCCTTCAGGTCATGCACGACAATACTGGTTGTTTTGCCGTGTGAGACGATGCCCACTACGTGGTCTGCTGTCAGTATGTTGGTAATAAATGCAATAGCTGAAGCATCACTTATTCGATCTGACCCCAATATTCCCTTATAATAAAGGGTCTCGGAGATGGCCTGGAGCCGTCCTGTGGAATCTTTTCCTTCTTCCACATTACCAGCTTCAAGGAGGTGATCGGCCGCCATCATTGCAGATGTGGAAGCAAGCATGACAGGGATATGGGTATCAATCTCAAGGGGCAGGTCGTTTGACATTATTATTATGGCAGACGCAGATATCTCTTCGGCGATATTTACTGCGCTTTTGATTATCAGGCTTTTTTCAACCATAAGTAATTGCCCCTGTTTGTTCGTTCATTTGATGTATATCTTATCAACTTTAAATTATTTATATTAATCCTAAATCTTGTTTTTTCCACATCAATACACAGGAATGTACCACTGGTTTATACCTATATTCACTATCCACTATCCCTGATATGTACGCATAAAGGTCCGCTCAGATATCAGCACGAATTATTTCCCGGCTGTCACATCAAATCGGAAGCTGCATGAGTTCACCATCAAGATATACAGTGGGTCCGGTAATGATACCATCCAGGTGTATGCCTGCCACCACGTCCCCGCCAAAGGCGCTGTTATCACCCAGGGCCACATGGACGGTGCCAGCCACTTTCTCATCCTCAAGTACATTGCCGATGAGATGTGCCTCCGGATTGATGCCGATACCCAGTTCTGCCAGGTTGCGGCCTGGTGGTCCAACACTATCTATCATTTCAATGAGCTTACCAGACGATTCACCCGTAATATCAGTGGCCTGCCCGTTTTCGATCTTAATGGTCAGGGGCGAGTTTAAGATGCCAATCCCGCTCATGGAACCATCCACCACAAAAACGCCATTGCCGCTTTTCGGGGCCACGAATACTTCACCGGCAGGCAGGTTACTGGAATAACCCGGTTCATGGCAGATACCATGGTCAACCATCCAGTCACATCCTTTTACATTAAAAACAATATCAGTACCAATGTCTGTGGTTATCCTCACTTCATTAACACTGTCGAGCCTGGATTTCAGTTCAAAAGCAATATCCTTTACAGACAGGTAATCGGCAGAAATGCCGCCCGATTCCATCATCTCAAGGCTTATCCCGGGCATGGTGGCTATACGTACGCCAGCTATTTTGGCATTGATCTTAGCCTGGGTATGGGTCAGGGACTTGTTGGTGGGCGCCAGTACCACGTCGGCAGCAGCCATTGCCTCTGCCACAGCCTTTGGGGGCTCCTTGCCGTGTACCTCCCTTGGCTCCATGGTCATTAATATGGGGTCACAGCCCAGCTCTACAGCTCTGTCATACAATGCTCTGGCAATTGAAGGATGCGTGGCAGTATCTGTAATTATAAGTACAACCTCTCCAGGTTTCACTGCCATACAGGTTTCAAGTACGGTGCAGGTGCTGTTTTTTAGTGACATGATTTATCCTTTCCAGTGAGACTATCGGTAAAGCTTGATTTTTGAACGCATAGGAAAGTATATACTTTCCTGCAGGTTTAGAAAATGCGAACGAAGTGAGCATTTTCTTGACATTTCAGCTTTACTGTCTAACCTTGACAGCATATAGCTTTGTGCCTGGCACAGAATCCAATTAATGAAGAACGAAAAATACTGTTGTAGAATTAATTGGCCATAAATATCGGGTAATCCAAAATTTTGGTAGTAGTGTACTACTTTATGTCTGATAATGTGGTTTTAAAAAATCTACCCAATTCAAAGGAGTATCTTGAATATCTTCTTTCATTGATGGAGTCGTTTTATTTTTATCCTGCTTCATGAAGTTCCTATGTACTTGGAACAACTCATACATCATATCGACTCGATCGATCTTTTTTGCAAAAGATTTGGTTTTTCTCACCAAAATGCTTTGAGAACCTCTTGCAATCCCATTCATATTCTCAATCTGTGACGTCTGGATGTCATTAAGAGTACCTTCGCCCACAATCCATTGACGATTAATATTGACCAATTTGCCACCGCTTTTTGTTTTAATCATTTGTCCGTAATGATAGCATGCAGGATCATATATTTTCTCTAACCCTTTGGAATACTGATCATTCCCATCACTATAGAATTCAATTGGATTGGATTAGGTTGGTTGCTCCATTCCATTCATTACACGTTTCAGAAAAGTGTCACACGTATTCTGAGTTCTTTTTCCTACTGCAAAACCCACTATGAACTTTGTATCTCGTTTGATTCCTGCGTAAATCCATGCATCGCCTTCGAAATCTGTGTTTTTTGTTCCTCCGTCCACATTTTTTTGTTTTTTTTTACGAAAGTCCACATTTCATCAAGTTCAACCGCCCCTACCTTTGCTTTACCTGCCATCAATGCGTTGAACTCAGCTGCATGAAGTATTATGTCGCTTATAACTCTTGAGATTGTTACAAGAGTTAAACCAGTTACACGAGATATGGCTCGATTTCCCATCTTTTCGACTAGAAGTTTGCCAATTAATATTAGCTGTTCTTCTGAAATATGTCGGCGGTACATCGGAGTGTTGGAAGTCTCAACAAAGAATGTTTTGCAATGCATGCATTCGAATCGTTGATGGCCTGCAGAATTCTTGCCTTGTTTTCGAATATCTTTACTTTCTGCATTTAAATAATACTTGCAGTCTGGATTTGGACATACAGCGTTACTTTGGGTCCTTGGACGGGACATGTTATTCACCATATCCCTATATTGTTAAAGTACTATTTATTATCTACTGTTAAGTAGTTCACTACCCGCTTTTATCCCTTCTTCACTCCTTCTCAAGCAACCTCGCCTTCTCGACAAAAGCCAGAACCGTAATCACAAAAGTGGCATGGGCCCACGTAAGCGGGCTGACACTTAAAGGACTCCCGTCAAAAGGATTCAACTGCTCTGCCAGAATACCGGTCTGGGTAGCACGCTCAGTGACCCATAGCAGGATCTCCTCTGGTTTTTCCAGGTCGCTAATGCTCTCTGCTTTCTGGATATGCCACTGGGCTACCCAGAGAGTACTTATGAACCAGGGATTGCCTGGTATTATCTCAGGGTCATACTCTGTCACTTGTTGATATATATCCCCATAGAACCGGGCAATGCCCCCTATATCCGTTTTTACAGAGAGTTCATCCTCAATAGCCTTCATGGTATTGACCACCCTCACATCATCCGGGGGCAGCACCTTGAACTGTGAAACGGCATACAGGCTGGCATCAACTGTCTCATCCCACGGGTCAATGCTGCGCAGGAACCGCCCCAGTTCTTCATCATACAGATGTGTCTCTATCCCTGCTTTAATCTCATCGGCAGCCTTGCTGTATTTCCCTGCAAGGTCATTATCCCCGTACAACCGTGCAAACCTGGCCGCACACTTCAGGCCTGCGTATACGGTTGAAGATGTATATGTATGTACAGCCCTATGCTCTTCCCATAAGTTATAACTGGGTTTTGGAAGCCCGGTTGCAGGATCCCGGTACCTTGTCATGAACTCAGCAGCCGGCTTTACCATAGAATTATAGAGCTTATCGATCATTGCAATAGATCTGGTAGTCTTATAGTGGCTCCACATGGACACAATTATAAGGGCAGTACTATCTTCCTGTATTGGAAGCTGTATATGTCCCTCAGGGGTGAGCCAGGGCATCCAGCCACTTGCAAGGGTACCTGTAGGATTGTATTTCTGCAGGAAATATCCATGCTCACTGATGAGGTCTTGACAGTACTCGAAAAAATTAGACACAATTCCGGAATAACGTGCCATGTCCAGAGCCATGGCAATGAATGCACTGTCCCGCGGCCACATATAACTGTATGAATCCATGTTGAACCGTTCAAGGATATCACTATCATTGGCAGCAATGATAGCCCCATCATTGTCGATCTGCGAGCGTATGATAAGCAGGCTGTGTTTGAACAGGTCTGCCACCTTTGCTGGAAGGTCAAAAAAGTCATATTTTTCTTTACTGACCCATGAATGAAAGTACTGCCCGGTTTCAGCCATCATTTGTTCAGGAGTTCTTTCAAGGACCAGCTCATTAAGCCGCTTGACATCATAAAATGTTTTTCCGGCCGCTATCCAGTAATACAGTGTTTTTGTCTCACCGGCTGCAAGATGCCTGGAGAACCTGGCGAAACTGTTCACTGCCCCTACCTGGATTGAGTTCATATTAAGCTCTGCCGAGTGTATCGTACCAGATTTGTTCTCTCCTTTGGGTCCTATCTCATACTGGTCGAAGTGTGGTGACCCACTGATAAGGAAATAGCGGGAGCGCTGGTAATGTATTATTGACTGCACTGCCGGATCATACACTCCTGTATCCCCCATCGGGTTCTCGTAAAGTGCAATGTCATGGGAGAAAAGCAGCTTTAGCTCGATATCCTCTGTGTCAGTATTGGTTATTACTATCCTGCGAATGAACACATTCTCGAAAGGATGCACGCATTCGTTGAACCTCAGATCAATATCGAGCCGTTCGTTGCGGTAATAGGAGTCGGTTACTAATGTATCTTTCTTATAACCAAGCCTGGAGACCCAGTCATCTCCTATCAGGGATACCAGGTCCAGGTTTTTCCCTTCGACCACCACTCCTACCCGGCAGTGGTGGCCGTTAACGTGGTTCTCATCTCCCACATGAGGAAAGTACATGTCCCGTATGCTTGCGTTCCTGTCAAGGTTCACTAACAGGGACCCATTTCCGACTACAAGAGGTTTTGGCATTTTATCATAACCTTTAACATATATTAGTGTTATATTATGTGTTAATTATTGAGCGATAATTGTTAAGTGGTTGAAATCAGGGGTTTTTCAATTATATACAGTATATTACTTCATATACTTTAGTAACTGCGAGCGTTAGTAAGCAGTATATTGTGTAGAACTCTGCACAGGAAGACAGATAAATGGCAAAAAGACAGCAAAAAATAGATGAGATGAGTGTAGGTTTTCTCTCGTACGAATTCCCACCTAAAATTTTAGGAGGAGTTGGGGTGCATGTGACCGAACTGGCAAGACATCTTGCAGAGAGTATCCAGCAAGTGCATGTGTTCACATCACATGTGGAAGGATTGGACTGCCAGAAAGCAGGAAGTGTGTTTGTGCACAGGTCATCTAAACCTTTAGTACCTGTATCGAACCGTTCCTATAATATGTTTGAAAGGATATTGAACAATTTCAATGTGGCCGGGATGATGGATAAACATCTTTTAAATAATAATAAACTTGACCTGCTGAATTCACAAGAAGAATTGGTCCAGATGGCTGCAACAGAAGCTAAAAATGACACAGGACTGCCTCCAGTGGTGACTACGCACAATACCGATGTTAACAGGCCCAAACCAGACCGGCTGGGCGTTGTTATGGGGCAGAATGTGGTGGATAAGATTGGCAGGTTCACTGCAGTATCGAAATACATGCGAACGGAACTTGACCAGACCTTTGGTATTGCGTCACATGTTGAAGGATTGGATGGCCAGAAGGCAGGAAGTGTGTTTGTGCACAGGTCATCTAAACCTTTAGTACCTGCATTGAACTATTCAAGTAAGGATTTTGAAAGGGTCATGACTAATTTCAATGTGGGGGGGGATGGTGGGGGAATATCTTTCCAGTGCAGAACTTGACCTGCTGCATTCACATGGAGGATTGATCCAGCTGGCTGCAACAGAAGCTAAAAATGACACAGGACTACCCCTGGTGATGACAGCTCACAGTACCGAGATCAACAGGCTTAGGCCAGATCGGTTGAGTGTTGTTATGGAGCAGAATGTAGTGGATAAGGTGGACAGGTTCATTGCAGTATCAGGATATATGCGAAGGGAACTTAACCAGACCTTTGGTATCAATTACAACAAGATCACTGTCATACCAAACGGCGTGGATACTGCGATCTTCAAACACCAGAAAGCGGATGATATCCGCAGGAAATACCAGCTTGATAACAGGTTTGTCGTGCTTTTCGTCGGCAGGGATGACCCACAAAAGGGTGTGAAGTACCTGGTCAATGCCGTGAAGAACCTTGCCAGTCAGATACCTGAGATCATGCTTGTCATGGTCGGCCATCAGGATATTTATAACGATAAAAATATCCTCTGCCTCCCGCGTGTTAGCAGGAGCGAACTCGTCAAGTTACATTCCCTTTCCGATGTGTTCGTGCTGCCTAGTGTCTATGAGCCGTTCGGTATTGTCCTCCTGGAGGCCATGGCATGCGAGACCCCGTGTATTGGAATCCGGACTGGCGGGATGCCTGATATCATAGACCATAACAGGACAGGGCTTCTGGTGGAGCCGAGGAGTGATCATGGGCTTTCAGAGGCGATCGCCAGGTTATACCACGACCCTGAAAAGCGGTACAGAATGGGTAAAAAAGGAAGGGAAAAGGTAATCTCAGATTTTAACTGGAAGGATATTTCGGATAAGACCATTAAAGTATACCAGCAGGTGCTGCATTAGAGCTGTTCGTTCCAGGTTTTTCAACGTATAGGAAAATATATACTTTCTTGAGGAAAGTCTGGTGAAATCGTAATATGGTTTTGGGATTGTACTATTTACGACATTCCTGGAAAGGTATTTCAATAGTGATCCACATATATTTCATTAATAATATCAATTATCGGAGTGAAAATTATGGAATATCTTGGCATAACAATCACAGCTGATTCTACCAGTAAGGAGATCGTACCAATTGCAAAGGCAATTCATGAATTGTTGGGACTTCCCATCACCATGCGTACGCTGAACAACCTGGGTGTGAGGATTGAAAAAGGTAAAGTACTGGACTATAAATATACCGGACCTACTCTGGAAAAGGCACTTGAGACCAACTCAACCATCAGATCTATCCCCAAGATAGGGGACTATTCCGGCATACCTGTAGTGGTGACCACTATTAAAAATGAAGACGGATATGGAATTGCTGCTATAGGAATTGTGGATGTGGTCGGTACTGTTGACCTGGGAGTAGCTTTTGGAAATTATCCTGAGATAGTCAACCAGGTAAGTGATATACTGAAATCCAGGGTAATCACACCTTAATACAGAGGGCAGTTATTCTATAGTCCCCATCTGTCATCTACAGGAAATTGTTCATTTATCCACATCAAGACACGCCCGCCGTGTATGATATAATATTCCCTGGACAGCACTGGGACGTCATTGAATATTCCCTCTCCCTTTTTCATTCCGATATTGAGGATATCCCTTCTGGTCTCTAACTTGTGTTTCCTCAATATCCGCCCTATTGGGATGTCGGCCCGTATCAGGTCAGCTTTCATGCCGGGAGGTATCAGGTCTATAGGGGCAAGTGAGCGGGCGAACACATAGGGCTTTCCCGAAACCTCAAGCACGACCTCCCTGTGGTTCACAGGGTCATTTTGCCTGATGTCCAGCAGTTCTGCTTCTGCTTCGGTAGCCTCTCCCACTTCCTGGATCCGGGTCACAACATCTACATGCTGCTTTGTCATGACTTCCAGCAGGTATGTAACCGACCCATCTGTTCCTGCACATATTCGTAGGGTGGTTGGGATATCAAGGGTTGTTAGCTTGTCCAGGGGTCCGGGTTCCATCCTCACACCTGAATTATGAAACAATTATTCCCTGACTTCTTTTTTCGCCATGTTGCGCCGCTGTTTTGAAGTATAGCCAGTGGCATTATTCAGGAATTCCCTGAATCTCCTGTTTGTATCGAGTATTTCCTCGTCAGGGACGTTCGGGTTAGCTATTGTATCCACTCTTAACTTTTTATCTATAATACTGGCCTCAACACGCTGAAGTGCGCCGTAACTGACGATGAGTTTTCCATCCTCTTCGGTCACTGGAACCTGGAAACTGTCCTGCAATACTTCTTTTATGCGGTCCATTTCAGGCTTGAATCCTCGCTTTAACTTGTATTCCTGAATTTATATCACCTTTATGTGTCTGTTAATTGCATAATGATAAAATACTTTGCATTTTTTTCGTAGTGTGCCAGAATAACAAGATTTTAGAAGGGATGCCTGAAGCATTTAATGTGCTCCACCACTAAGATTTAACCCAATTACTCCAATTATTATAAGCCCAAGTGATATTATTTTCAGTGCAGTTACCGGTTCCTTGAACCACAATACTCCCACAGCTACGATAAGTGCAGTTCCTATGCCTGCCCATATTGCATAAGCAACACTTACATCGATCTTTTTAAGGGCAAATGTCAATGAACCAAGGCTAAGCAAATAAAAGATGATCATTAATATTGACGGAACTGCTTTAGTGAAACCATAGGATAATTTCATGCATGTGGTGCCAGCCACTTCAAAGATTATTGCTATAATCAAATAGAATAGACTCAAAAAATCACTCCTGTGATTTTACACAATAATATCATCATTCCAATTCCAGCCGCTCCAACAACTCACCCAAACTCGTACAAAGCACGACAGACCTCTCGATCATCAAGTTCACTACCCCCTCAATCCCAAGTGTCCTGAAATCTGTCCGCAGTCCGTACACAGGCTTACCCAGGGCATGGGCATATCCTATCTCCCACGCCGTGCCCGAATCCACATCCACACCGTCCAGCACTGCTACCAGTATATCAGCCTTATCAATGGCTGCCACGTTCTTGCTAAATATGGACTCCTGTCTGGCATCCAGTTCGGAATCAATCTCGTTTGAGTGCTCCTGAGGCAGGAAGACACCCATACCTATTCCTTCCAGATCATTTCTTAGCCTGCTATTAAAATCGCATTCAGCCTCTGAAAAAAGCGGTGCTGCAAGGTATATATTTCTCATGAGATCTAAATGGTCGCTAAAGGCAAATAAGTTTTCTAAACGGATGACCAGGGATTCACTTGTTATTCAATCGATGTCAACTTTTCTATTTTTCCTTCTGAATAATACTCTATACTATACGGTTTTAGATTCATGATAACATATTCCGGATCGTCCGGCCCTGAAAAGAAATTCCCGAGCATTGGATTTCAGAATTCATTTTTTGATTTTTCATCATCAAGTATCTCAATGTTGGCATCCATTAGAACATAAGGCTTATTGATATCTTCAAGGTCTTTTCCATTCCAGGTTGTAATACAGCCTTTTGGATTATTTTTAATATGTGACATCTTTATAGAGCTTTTATGTGTAGCTGTCATCATCGAAAGGTCCGGAAAACCAACTGTAGCTAAATACCTAACCCCGGGAACAGGATCCTGCTCGCTTTGAACAGTTGCAAACGCCGATATATTCACTCCTCCGATCACATCAAGAATCTTATCTTTTAATTCTATTGATATCACTCCTACTCAACTGAAATTTTCACCAATCCTATATACATTTACCGATTATAAAAAGTGCACAGCACCGGAGCCTGCTGATAGGGACTGACCTGAGGGGATTTTAGAGTAACGGTATACTCCATAGAAATTATACCATGCCCGAATATAACGATTCAAGCCTATGGCAAGGATGGAAATTACATACAGGTACAAGAATTGGATTTCGTGCAGTAATACTGGCTTTATTTCGCCAGGCTTTCCCTTAGCACTTCCAGCCCGCGCTCCAGTGCCTCATCGATCTTTTTCGCATCAGGACCCCCGCCCTGTGCTAGTTCAGCCCTGCCGCCGCCGCCGCCGCCAACGACCTTTGACATTTCCCTGACAAGGTCACCTGAGTTTGCACCATTTTCCAGTGCTTTATCACCGGCTGCCGCTACAATCTTTGCCCCGCCCAGTTCGCTGGCCAGCAGTGCAACTACATCGGATTCTTTGGTGAACTTAGCTGCCGCCTTTACCAGCTCTTCGATATCTGCCCCGGGCAGGGTACGGGCTATAACCCTGAATCCGCCAATGTCCACTGCATCTGACATCAACGAATCCACTCTTGCCGAGGCCAGGTCTTCCTTCAGCCTGGCGTTCTCCTTCTTGAACTCCTTCCATTCATTGAAGAACCTGGCAGTGGTCTCAGGCAGGTGTTCAGGTGCAACCTTCAATTCATCGGCACTCAGCCGTAGCAGGTCGTCCAGTTCCTGCCAGCGCTTTACTGCCGCCTCGCCTGCCGCATACTCCAGCCGTTCCACGCCGTCCTGTATCCGCTCTGTCTTTAGTATCTTAATAGGACCAATAAGCCCGGTATTGCTAACATGGGTGCCGCCGCACGCCTCCACGTCATCCCCCACCCTGAGCACCCGAATCTGCTTACCCGGCGGCACACCGCCCTGATACAGTACGAACCCGAACTTCTGCTCGGCCTCGGTCCTGTCCATCCAGGTGATCTCCACAGGGATGTTGGCCATCACTGTCTGGTTGGCTATAAGTTCGATCTCCTTGAGTTCTTCATTGGTAATGCGTTTGAAATGGGACAGGTCCAGACGTGCCCGCTCAGCGCTCTTCTGGGCGCCAGTCTGCCAGATATGGTTGCCCAGCACCTTCTTGGCAGCATCATTCACTACATGGGTGGCAGTATGGTGGCGCATATGTGCCAGCCGTCTCTCTCTATCCACAGCCCCGTCCACAGTATCCCCTGGTTCCAGGTCGATCATGTCCTCAAAAATTGTATGAAAAATCACGCCCTGTTCTATCCGGACGTCAACCACTTGGTAGGTGGAGTTCCCTTTTGTGATGATACCGTGGTCATGAGGCTGCCCACCGCCTTCAGGATAGAACTGGGTCCTGTCAAGTATGACATTGCCGTCAATAACTGCCACGACCTTTGCCTGGAATTCAAGCTCTTCAGGCAGGTCATAATACGACTTCTCTGTATCAGGCAGGTTTTCTATACCGGGAATAACTTGTTCAACCTCTTCCTTATCCTCTGCTTTGCTGTGGCTTTCAGCCACAAGTGAGTAGAATGTATCTGGCAAATCTATCCTCAGGCCGATCTCTTCTGCCACATCTGCCGTGATCTCAGGAGATATGCCGTGGGTGTCATACATCTGGATGATCTCACCTAGTGGGAATTCCTCGCCCTTATCCATATAATGTCGTGCGCTCTTTGCAACCAGACGCCGTCCACGCTCCAGGGTATCGGCATACTTATCTTCCTCTCTGTCAAGTATCTCTACAATAGTTTTTAGACGCTCACTGAACTCAGGATACTCGGGCAGCTTGTCTATCTGCATGGTAACGATGTCTGATATTGGTACATCCATGCCTGCCTCAGCCATAAGCCGCAGGGTCCGGCGCAGTACCAGACGTGCCAGGTATCCTGCCTTTACATTGGATGGGATGATACCATCCCCGAACATAAATGCCAGACACCTGCTGTGGTCAGCGATGGCGTATACCCTTTCCACAGGTTCCATAATAGCCTGCAGTTCTTCAACCGGAATGCCGATCTCGGCCGCCACTTTCTTGCGCAATTCCATAAGGTTGGCCTGTCCTGTGATATCCATCAACCCGGCAAACTTTGCGTTTTTGGCCAGGATATTGGCATATTCGGGGTCGTCCAGTCTGTGCTCTACACCTGCAAGGTCCATTAGTTCACTGACTACCTCCGGGAACACAGCATCATAGATGGTGGGGGAACCCTTGCTGGCCCATACGAATCTCTCAAGACCGTAACCCGTGTCCACGATGTAGTTGTCCATCTTGACATAGGACTCGCCCTTGATCATGATATCCCCGCCCTTTTTCTGCTGTAGGTCCATGAACACCAGTGTGGCTACCTCAAGCCCGGCCACCAGCACTTCTACACAGGGCCCGGCATTACCGCCGCCGGCCCATGGTTCTTCTTTATAGGTCACGGCATTGGGGTCTGTGCCCAGGTCATTTAGCAGGGCATCACAATATTCTACTGTCTCGTTCTTCCAGTAGATCTCTTTTTGTGGATTATTAAAAGCATGATGCGCCATCATCTCGAAGTTTGTGAGATGGCGGCCGCTGCGTCCTACTGAATCAAGGTCAGGTAATCGGATGCACGGCTGGCTGATGGTAAGGGGATTGGCTGGAGGTGGTACCATTCCAGAGGTGACGAACGGCTGGAAATCGGCAATACTTGCAATGGTGAGGTAGATATCGTCCCGCCACCTGGCAATAACAGGGTACCTGTCCACCCTTGTATGGTTGTGCTCCTCGAAGAAGGAGAGGAACTTCTCCCTCATCTGTGAGAGGTCGTACTGCTTTGTAAAGACCGGACTGCCTATGAATGAGTACGGGTCGCATGGTGCGTCTCCGCATGTTATTCTGTCCGGGTCCCGTGTCCAGTATGCACTGCCGCATTTGGAACAGATCTTCCTTTCAAAGCCGTTGTTAAAAAAGTATTCAAGCTGGTATTCGTCCTCAAGCATAGTATTCCCTGTATTGGTGATATTGGGTTTTAATGGTCTTCATAATGAAAAGGTTTGTGCAGGAAGACCATATCAGGATGTTTTAATTATTGTTTTTATGGCATCTGCATTTTCCCGGGTGGACGGGGTGTGGTTATTCGAGCAGTGGGATTGGGGTTTGGTGCAGTATGGATGAGCTGGGTTTTGTTTGCATCTTTTTTTTGGGATATGTGATAATTTCCGCAGGTTTTATCGTTTATGCCGCAGTAAATAACTTATTCTTCATAATCCAAACAATTTAATTAATTGATACAACATATCGGGATGAAAAATGTCAGAATCAGAAATAAATATACAAAACGTAGTTGCATCGACTAAATTAGCAGATAGTTTTGATCTTGTTAAAATAGAGTCAGCACTCGAAGGTGCAGAGTACAATAAAAAAAAATTTCCTGGCATGGTCTATAGGGTAACTGATCCCAAAGCTGCCTTTTTAATTTTCACTTCAGGGAAAGTAGTCTGTACAGGCGCAAAGAACGTTGCAGATGTGAGAACTGTCATAAAGAACCTGGCAGATAAGATCGAATCCCTCGGTATCAAAGTCGATAAAAATCCGGAGATCACTATTCAGAATATCGTGGCATCAGCGGACCTGGGCGCAAAGTTGAACCTTAATGCAATTGCAATCGGATTTGGTTTTGAAAACATTGAATATGAACCCGAACAATTCCCTGGACTTGTCTATAGGATCGCTTCCCCAAAGATCGTGGTGTTGATATTCAGTTCAGGAAAACTGGTCGTTACCGGAGGGAAATCGCCTGATGATTGCAATAGGGGAGTCGAGATCGTAAGGGAACAGCTTGAAGGCATGTCCCTGCTCTGAAGGTCATCTAACAGGTGTTTATCTTGTCATCCTATCGTGAGGCAGTGGCAAAGAATTTTATTGTTGATGATGAGGTGAAAGACTTCATTAACAGGGAGGACCGTGACTTTCGGGTCTGCACATCATGCAGCGGTCCCATACTTGTGCCCCTGGATATGGCCCGTGCCAAATCAAGTGATATTGAAATAAAGGTCGGTGACAATACATTGTTCGTGTCTATTGTCATGGCACGGTACACACGGCGTATACACAAGTCCATGCTTGACCAGTATATGTGGTTCCTTGAAAATGGCCAGAGCTGTGAACTTGATTAAAACACTGCAAGAGAAATAAGGAAATACTTCGAAGCTGCTATGTGCGAATCCCGAAGGATGGCACGGCCCCGAAAGAATATTCCTGTGGTTCAGGCTCTCCCCTGATGTGATATTTTCGCTGGTTACGGTTTCCCATACGCTCAAGCTTGTTTTCCCTGTACATGCGGGAAAGGTACGTGGAGACAGTGCTCAGGTTGATATTACCGTAGACCCTGTCGTAATCTCTTTTCACTTCAAGGGATGTGAACCACTGGCCTTTGTATTCGAAATTCAGGAAAAGTTCAAGGCGTTGTTTTATCGTAAGGGACTCG
>Ga0255429_1041_pt1 | contig 27260 bp, 21 predicted proteins | sample ANMaggSeSYBR02H9_FD_182636 | JGI IMG/M metagenome (GOLD analysis project Ga0255429, IMG submission 182636) | Sediment cell enrichment communities from methane seep in Santa Monica Basin, California, United Staets - ANME aggregate JGI... | ecosystem: Environmental > Aquatic > Marine > Cold seeps >... | reverse complement strand
GCATCCAGGCCTGTGACCACCTTATATAAGGCATTCTATTTTTATAAAATTTCTTTTTTTGTCGGAAAACGTTTCATAAACTGGATAAAGAAAAGTCTGGGGAGCTTGTTCTTATGGAAGAAAGGCATTAAGGTGAAGATTTTACTATTCAGTCCATCAAAAGGATCGTAACTGGCCCAGTCGTTTTTCTTGCAGTAATCCAGCAATCTAATTATGGATTCCGTTAGCTTATTTGAAAAATTATCATGCATTAAAGAGACTTTTTTGACAGGATTCACAGGATATTAATTGGCCGCAGACATACGCAGACTGACGCGGACACTTTCCTCTGTCGACTTGACAGATGAAAAACTATCATGCCCTTTGGGTAAATTTAGAACCATTCGTTTAATTTCTGTTTTTTCATAAGGATAGTTTCGTTTGGCCAGGTCGGGCAAAAATAACATCTGCGCTTGTCTGCGTAAGTCCGCGGCTAATTTATCAGGCACCATATCTCGTAGGTTGTGTTGAGGTCGGGAGCAGAGAAATCCCTGAAATAGGGCTAAAGTACACCTTTGGGGGGGAGAAGTTTTTCTATAAGCCCTTTCAGGAAGGCAAGCTCATCTTTATACGTTTCAAGAGATGTTTCCATACGGGTTTGCCTTCTTTGCATCTGCCACTGCATACGAAGCACAAATCCCAGTATTACAAGAGCAATTGTAATAAAAAAGACCCAACATCCACTGAATGATGTCAAACCTCTTGTCAATTGCCTGAAAACGACTGTTCATCTCAGAACGAAGATCATCAAACCGTTTATCGATATGCTTCTGCCCTTCTTCCAATTTTGTAAGTCTTTCTACTATTTCCCTGTCACTTATCCTCGGCGCCCTTTCAACGGCAAGCAGAAGAGATGGTATCATTAACACTGTGATCAGAAATGATATAATTATCAGACTATTCTTCATAAATTCAAGCTATCACATGAAATCTTATGATGTCAATCTCAAAAATTTGTTATCAGCAATTCTAATTATGACAAAAAAAAGAAATTTAGCCGCCCCTGATAAATGGACCTTCGGAATTTAACCCCAGTACCATCTGCCAGAGCTACGGGGCAGGCGGGGTAAACAGACAGGCGCAGACATTTTTTTAAAAGCTTGGAAGCCAGGAAGCTCGGAGGCTGGGAAGCTGGGAAGCACAAAAAGCTCTTAGCTGATAGGAAATAGATCAGAAGTCAGATGAGAGCGCGGAGAACACAGAAATTGTTTTTCTTAGCCGCAGACAGACGCAGACATTTTATTCCGGAATGGCTTCCGCATTCAGTTCTTTCAATAACCCCACAATTCTCTTTGCGGTTTTTCCATCCCAATATTCTATTTTTTGGGGCTGTGGTACAGGAGCAGATATAATTGCCTCAACCTTATCCTCTAAATTCTTCACATCGCATAGCTGGTTGGTTCCTTGTGTTATGGTGATAGGTCTCTCAGTGTTGGGACGCAAGGTCAAACACGGTATGCCAAGGTATGTTGTTTCTTCTTGAATCCCACCTGAATCTGTAATTACCAATTGACAATTAAAAACCATATTCATAAATCGGATATAGCTAAGCGGCTCCGGTAGAAGCAGATTTGGAGAGTTGTTTAATATTGACCACAGGTTGTGTTGCTCCAGATTTTTCATTGTTCTGGGGTGAACTGGAAAAACAAGTGGAATTTTATCTGAAATCCGAACAAGTATATTGCATAAGTTTTTCAGAGTATCAGGATTATCAACATTTGAAGGGCGATGCAGAGTTACAAGACCAAAAGATTTCGGCTTTAGATCAAACTCGTTACACACAGCCTGCTTTTGAATCTTATCACGAAGCATTTCAAGGGAATCAATCATTATATTCCCGACGAAATGAATTTTGTCTGAAGAAATACCTTCGCTAATAAGGTTCTCTACAGCATCTTGCGAAGGTGTCCAAAGAATATCAGCTATCACATCCGTTACCAGCCTGTTGATTTCTTCAGGCATTGTTCTATCAAAGGAACGAAGTCCGGCCTCTAAATGCGCGACCAGGGGTCGTGCATTCCGTTTACGGTTAACAGTTGACGGTTGACAGTTGTTGTATGAGATTTTTGAGGCGGCGAGTGTGCAAGCAACTGTTGAGTTAACATCGCCAACAACGATGACCATATCCGGTTGCTCTTCCATTAGCACTTTTTCATAGGCGATCATCACCTGGCCGGTCTGCTCAGCATGTGTACCACTTCCTACTCCAAGATGGATATCAGGTTTTGGAAGGCCGAGATCCTTAAAGATAGCATCTGATAAATTCAAATCATAATGCTGTCCGGTGTGAACAATTACAGGCTGTGCCCAGGTTTCATTTTTTAATGCATGATAAAGGGGAGCAACTTTCATGAAATTTGGTCTGGCAGCACATATTATATGAATTCGCATTGGTTCCTTGAGGTTGAAGGCTGAAGGTTTTTCTTAGTCGCAGACGGACGCAGACAGAAAAAGCTGATAGCTCATAGCTGAAAGGTGAAAAGATGAACGTCCAACATCGAACTCTACGTTGAGGCTTTTACGTTATCTGATACGTATTCTATTTGCTTACTGGTTAGTTCCGGAAACATAGGCAAAGAGACGAATTCTTCGGCGCATTTTTCGGCGATGGGAAAACTGCCTTTGCCATAGCCTAAAAAGCTGTATGCTTCCTGGAGATGTATTGGAACAGGGTAATGGATTCCGCAGGCTATATTCTTTTCTGTTAATTTTTTTATCAATGTGTCGCGGTTTTGGACCCGGATCGCATAGATGTGATATACATGCTTTGCATAATCTGCTTCTTTGGGTGTTATAACACCGTCAACATTAGAAAGAAGTTCATTGTATAAATGTGCGTTTTTTCTTCGTGCTTCATTCCACGATTCGAGATGTTTTAGTTTTACGCTGAGCACTGCCCCCTGGATTCCGTCCATTCTGGCATTCCAGCCTATAATGCCGTGGTAATATTTCTGTGTTTGACCGTGGTCTCGAAATATCTGCATCTTTGTTGCTAATTCTAAATTATTGGTTGTTATGGCTCCGCCCTCTCCAAAGGCTCCGAGATTTTTGCCTGGGTAAAAACTGAAAGCCGCTGCATCACCGATAAATCCGGCTCGTTTTTCTTTGTATTCACTGCCGTGAGACTGACAGGCATCTTCAATGACAAAAAGGTTGTGCTTTCCGGCGATTTTCATAATGGGGTCCATATCGGCTGTCTGACCGAAGATGTGAACAGGTATGATTGCCCTGGTTTTTGGTGTAATGGCCGCTTCAAGCAGATCAGGATTCATGTTATATGTCTTTTCGTCGATATCTACAAATACCGGTGTGGCTCCACAAAAGCTGATGGCTTCCGTGGTTGCGAAAAAAGTGTTTGGAACGGTTATTACTTCGTCTCCCTGGCCTATGCCTAAAGCGAGAAGCGGTATCCAGAGCGCTTCTGTTCCGCTGCCGACTCCAATGGCATATTGACATTTGCAGAATTCAGCAAATTCTTTTTCAAATTGGGCAACAAATGGGCCGCCGGCAAAAGCGGTTTTTGCGATCACCTCGTTAATAGCATCATGAATTTCGTCTTTGATGGTTTGGTATTGTAATTTCAGGTTTAAAAATGGAACGTGCATAATTTTCCTTTTAAATTTTTTAGACAGGATTCACAGGATATTCAGGATTAAACATAAAAAAAGCTTATAGGTGATAGCTGATAGCTCATAGGTGATAGGAAATAGCTTAGAGCTATGAGCTGTGAGCTATCAGCTATTTTCTATGAGCTATGAGCTGTTCTCCACTGTGTTTTTCCAGAAGTGGGCAATCTCTCCTGGCAATACATGCCAGTACTGACCTTGGTATTTATTTTGAACATATAAAAGAAATTCTTTATAATAGCCGGACGGATATGTTTCCCTGGAGCAATCATTATTAAATCTCATATAATCCGGGTGCGTATTTACCAAGGCCATGCCGCCTTTGGACGCTATCCAGTCAAGCTTCTTTTTCCATATGTTTATGTTTTGCTCCATCATTATGACAAATAATGAGAAATCCTGGGGCAGAGTGTAGGGTAGCTCTATAAACCCGTTTTCAGATGAATTGTTTTGTACCCGGAATGGGAAAATAGTGCTTACTGCATCAGGTTGAGGCTCGAAAGGATCTGTATCAAATGTTGATATGTCATATTCAATGTTCAGAGCATGCATCCAGTTTAAATTATGGTGGGTTGATGGTGAAGTAAAACCTTTTGCTTCCCATTCTTGCAGATAATGATTAATACGCTCAGCCCTTTTATTAAATATTTTTTTAGATTTAAAGAGTTTTCCATCATGGTTTAAACCATGAACAGAGACTTCAAACCCCCTGCTGATAATTTCATTGCGCAGGGTTTGAGATACATTATATCTCTCAGGCACAAAGCTGAACAAAGATTTAAAACCAAGGCTTTCTTCCAGATCCATCAATTGCCTGCATTTATCATGGCCATGCTGCAGGTCAACATCGTGAGAAAACACCAGGGCAAATCGTTTTTTATCAGGCCATCCCGGCCATTTATCAGGAGCTTTGCCGGCATTTGGGTCTATTGGCCATATATGGTTGTAATATTTGCGCTTATGAAAAACGATACGTCTTCTTATGAATATTTGCACCGGCCTTGGAATGAATGGTTTGAAATTATAGAAGATTTTGTTTAAAAACATAATTCACAATAGCTCATAGGTGATAGCTCATAGCTCTAAGCTCTAAGGTAAAATGGGAAAAGATGAACGTCCGACATCGAACATTGAACGTCGAATAATGATGTCGCTACGCTCTTTAAATTATTTTAAAATCGAATGAATACTCAATATGAGCTATTTCTATCCCACATGTTTACAAAAAAGTGAACCGAATATTCTTAACAGAGGAATTGGCATCTTGTTGAAAATCTTATTCTGCAACTCTGATAAATTGGAATGATCTTTTACAAAGGCATCCTTTGTCAGGTCAAACCTGTAATAATTGATTATTTCTTCTTTTGCGCCCCACCCTCTTTTAAACTGTAAAAGGCCTTCATGGTCAAGATCAGTGCGGCCAAAGCTGAAATATTTAAAGCCGTTTTGAGCATACCATTTTATTGCTTCCCACATTACCAGATTGTTTGCTCTGAGTTTTTGACAGGTTTTGTTTGAAGCGCCGTATTTATAAACAGCTTTTTCTCCAAAATGGAAATAGACGGCGCCGGCAATAGTTTTTTTGTGATAAGAAGCAAGCGCGACAAATCCTTTTTTTGGAGAAATAATGTGTTCGTGTATTTTCTTGAAGAAAAAATACGGTTGGGGCGGCAAACCATGCTCTTTCCTTGTCATACAGTTTAAGCGGTAAAATTCTTTTACAGATTCCAATGAATTTGAAAGAATAACATTAACTCCTTCTTTTATTGCTTTTTTTATATTTCGTCTTGTGCTGCCCCTGAAATTAGAGAAGATTTCAGATTTGTTGTCTGACAGATTTAAAGTATGGATGTAGTATGAAGCGGAAGGAGATATATTTTTATGATATTCCTCACCCCCTCTAATCTCAAAGGTCCTCCAGTTGTTTTTCTTTCCAAATTGAATTGCTTTTTCAAATGTATTCCTGAAAAGGGTTTCATCTGTGGCTATCGGATAGCAATAGTCGGTAAAGGGAAGCGATACGCCCCTGCGACCTGTTAAAAAACTTTTTACTTCCATAACAGGTATTAGAACGGATAATTTGCCATTATCTATTGAAGTAAAATATATGGGTTTATAATTATATGATTCAGAAAGAACTTTTGCCCAGCTTGATGTGTGGAAAAAGGAATAATTCTCGTTGGTGAGAAGCAGGTTGTCCCAGTTTGGAAAATCAATAGGATTGATTGTGTTATAGCTCATAGCTCATGGGGGGATAGCTCATAGGTTATAGCGCAGCTTTTATTGTTTTCTATCTGTATTTAACTCGTCAACAACATTAATTATAGATACTGCAAAATCTAATGCCTTTTGATATACTTTTAATTCTTCAAACGCAAATCCCATTCTATCCCCTATGAGCTATTTCCTATCACCTATCAGCTATTTCCTTTGTCGTTTTTCAAAAAATTGATCTGATGAGATTGCAAGAATCAGCACAGCAAAAAACACCGACCAGCTTATGAATACATGCGGCCAATGTTCGGACATTCTTGGCCCGAATATATAGGTAAGCACAAATATTGCTGTTAGCCTGAAAATGCTTGCCGTAATTGATATGGGAATGGTTAATGCAACCAGGGTTATACGGCCAGACAAAGTGGTCTTAAACAAATATGCATAGGCCAGCCCAAACACAAAATAGGATAATAAATAACGGATACCGCTACAGCCGATAGCTACTTCAAGCAAGGCGTTGGGCAGTTGAATCAACCAGCCTTCTCTATAAAATGGAATTTCTAATAAGGAGATAATAAAGAGACTTCCGCTGAATGTCATGTGCCGCATATAATCTGCGACTTGAATGTAAACATCACCGGTTAAGGGGGTCATTGTAATTAAAAAGAATAACGGAAAAGCAATACACTTAAAATAATTTCTGCCAAAAACGGTAAATATCATCCCTGCAACAAAAAATATAAAGCCCATAAAATATAAATGATATGTCCCAAACTTGATTATCGGAGGCAACAGTCCAAGAGTCAGCAGAGGTAAACCGGAAAAATCGTATTGCGGCTTAATATTTCTAATAACATCGCGTTTTGTCCAGAAAAAAAATCCTGAAAGAAAGGGTATAAAAAAGCCGTGCGAACTTCCTTCGCGGTTAAGGACAGCAGAAACTACTTCGATTATTGCGGTTCTGTAGAGGAACAAACCAGACAGGATTGTTACAATAACTAAAATTGACAGGCGATAGTATTTTGATTTCATTTTATTTTTTGCCGCAGACAACCGCGGATAGCTCATAGGAAATAGCTCATAGCTGGTAGGAGAAATAGCTTTGAGCTTATAGCTATAAACTTAGAGCTATGAGCTATGAGCTTTTTTTATGTCTGCGGCTAAATATTTATTTTTCGGATTATTTTTGCAGGATTTCCTGCAACGATTACCTTGTCCTGGACATCGTGTATTACAACACTGCCTGCTCCAATAATCGAACCTGTTCCTACTGTGATACCACACATCAAGGTTGAATTAGAACCGATAGAGACGCCTTGTTTAATAACAGTTGGAACGACTTCCCAGTCTTCCCCTGTCTGCAATTCGCCGGATTCAGTTATGGCCATTGGATATTTATCATTTATAAATATAACTCCATGGCCGATAAATACATCGTCTTCTATTTTGACGCCTTCGCAGATAAACGTATGGCTTGATATCTTGCAACGCTTACCTATGAAGGCATTTTTCTGAATCTCTACAAATGCGCCTATTTTTGTATCATCATCTATCCGGCATCCATACAGGTTGATAAAGCTGCTTAATACTACATCTTTGCCAAGTGTGACATCGGGCGCTATTAGCTTATTTGAATTCATAGGATTCACTGGATTAGCAGGATATTAATTAGCCGCAGACGGACGCAGACACACGCAGACTATCACAGACATTCGCTTAATTTCAGCTTTTTGAACGTTGAACATCGAATGATGAAATCGCTTCGCTCCGCCAGTTTATAAATTGGCAGAATACCTTATTCAACACTCAATGTTGGATGTTCGATGTTCGACGTTCATCTTTTAATATGTCTGCGTGTGTCCGCGGCAAAATAAAATTATACAATATCAACAGGGGCTCCCTTTTTCTTTAACGACTCCTTAGAGGCAACAAGGACTTTAACCACTTCAATGCCGGCCATGCCGCCTGTCAATGGCTCTTTACCATTTTGGATACACTCAGCAAAATGTTCGGTTTCTAATGCAAGGGCTTCGACCTCATCTAATCTGGGGGCATACATATCGCCTATCCTGTACTGAACTTTGATGTGATATAATTCTTCTTTTGTGGGAGTAAGCTTAACACCTTTATCATACACTTTAACCTTTTCGCCAGGGTTATTATCGTCATAAAGAATCATTTTAGCAGTTCCACCGATCAATGTCTGTCGTATCTTAACCGGCGATACCCAGCTTACATTGATATGGGCAATGATATTATTTTCCATATAAATCGTCAGAAGCGATTTGGGCACAATATTATTTCCATAATAATCCAATCCGGTTGCAGATACAGAAAGTTTTTTAAAAGGCATCAAATAATCCATGATAGACAGATCATGGGCAGCCAGATCCCAGATAACATCCACATCCTGCTGAAATAAACCAAGGTTGACACGGATGGAGTCATAATAAATCAAATCCCCCAACTCTCCTTTTTCAATGATTTCTTTTATCTTGCGAACTGCCCCGGTATATACAAATGTATGGTCAACCAAAAGAGTCTTTTTTTTATTTAAAGCAATATCGAGCAATTCTTCAGATTGCTCGATATTGTCGGTCATCGGCTTTTCCAGCCATAAATGTTTGCCTGATATAAGCGCCTTTTTTGCCAGATCATAATGGGTCGAAACCGGCGTGGCAATGGCAATGGCATCCAGTTTTGTATCCTCAAAAATTGCCTTAATGTCATTTTCCAGATTAACATGAGGGTATAATCTGGCTGCTGCATCCAATCGGTCTGATGAAAAATCACAAATAGATGAAATCTCAAAATTTACATTGTTATTAAAGTTTCTAGCCAAATTCGGCCCCCAATAGCCATAGCCGATTAATCCAATTTTTATCATTTGATCATTCCTTACTAATACGCTCCCTTTTTCCCAAGCACCACAAACAAAGTTTCATAAAGCACGTTGAAATCCATATCCAGGCTACGGTTGTAGATGTAATAAATATCGAGCAGGATCATATCCTCAAAAGACACAGTGCTTCTTCCAGTCACCTGCCACAAGCCTGAAATTCCCGGACGTACGCTGGCGCGTTTTTTGTGCCATTCCTTGTAAATATCATACTCGTATGGAAGACACGGCCTTGGACCTACGAGGCTCATATCCCCTTTGAGCACATTAATCAGTTGCGGCAATTCATCCAGACTGAATTTTCTTAAGAATTTACCAACCGTTGTGATTCTGGGGTCATCGGTTATCTTCAGGGGCTGTTCTTCATCGCTGGAACTGGATATTTCACCTTTTATCAGCCTGGTCACATATTCTTTGTGAATCCCTGGATCATTATTGACCCGCATGGTTCGGAATTTGAACATTGGAAAAATTTTGCCGTTTTTACCAACCGACTTTGCTTTGTAAAATACCGGCCCTTTAGAATTCAGCTTAATCGCAATGGCAATGGATATGAAAAACGGCAGCAACAGAATAAAGGCAGGCAATGCAATCAGTGTATCCATACTGTGTTTTAGCTTGTTAAACAGCCACGTATTTTTCTGCGAACACAGCCGGATCATTGGAAGGCCGCAAAAATTGTCGATATACAGTTTCATGTTAATTATCGGCATCAGCCTGGGAGAAAACCAGACTGTAATGCCGATTGATGTGCAAAAATCAAGAAGAGAAATCAAAGTGTGCTTATCAATCTTTTCGTCGGTCACAATAATTTCATCTATATTATTTTGCACTACAATATTTGGAAGGTCTCTTAATCTACCAAGCCCGGACTTGGGGATAATAGTATCAATACCGCATCTGGTCTTTCTACTCAAAATACCATTAACCCAAAATGGAGCATTTTGTTCAATGATATGATTGGAAATGGTTATTGCTTCCTGATCAGAACCGATAATTGCAAGTTGCCTCCTGAATTTGCGCCTCATCCAGACATTAAAAATTAGATGCACAAGCAGGTAACGGCATAATATCAGCATAAAAACAGCAGTAACAAAACCGGCAGGTATTACAAAACCATTGGAGATAATCTCAGGAATCTCATCAGGGTTCATTATACTCAAGACTCCGGTTACAAAAAAACCCAGACCCATGATCTTAATTATATTAACCATCTGATTTGAAAAGAACCGGCTCAGCAGCAAAATTCCCATGGCAATTAGGAATAAAACAGGTATAAAGTAGGTGTGTGCCAAAATTCTTGGCCACATATAAATAGAAACGATAAGACTAAAGACAAACATGCTCCAGCCAACCGATTTGCCAAAATTTATCAGATGAGCCTTTTTAGAAAATATGAGATGGTAGTTATAAAGATTAAATGTTTTAAAAAATGATAGTGTAATCAAGGCAAAAACAATTAAAATAATCGACTGTATTAAATTCTCACCAAAGTCGAACTTGTAGCCACTGCTCCAGGCACTCAAGCCAAAAGCCAGACAAACCAGCAATATATCTAAGCAAATCAAAGCCGCTTTATAGGAAACATACCGTACTCGCATTAATTTCCACGATATCGTGTCTTCTTCCATTGGAAATAATGAATTCTCAATCGCCTTCTTTCTTGCAGGCGTACTTGACATGTTGGTTCTACCTCTATCATGCATAGCATGGCTCTTAACTTTTAAACGGGTGCAATACAAAAAAGTTACATCATTGGTGATAATATCTTTAGCCATTGAACATACTGATTTAATGTCGAATGTCGAACAGGGAATGTCGAATTACGAAGTTTTGTTCTTGTTTTGTTTGGCAATATCTGTGCTTGTTACAAAAATTGAGATCAATTGAATGACTTAAAAAACCTATATCAAATGGCAGAATTCCTTCCTTCGACATTCATTATTCCCTGTTCGACATTCGATATTCAAAAAAGCTACCCATTTAATGTCTTATATCTTATCACTTTTTGGTATTGCACCCCTTTTAAACTTATCATAAGTACTCAGGTGGATAGGCTGAAGACTGTTAGGAAAAAGCGCGCTTTGAAGCCATGTTTGGTACAAGAATCAGATGTTTCCGCTAAAGTACGGCAATCGTGCTCTTCTGACCCCTTCAGCCTTCAGTCTAAACAGCTTCAGTCTGACTACGTGAGTAGTCACGATTTATTATTCGTTCCATGAATGACCTCACATAATGATATTGCGACATTCTTAGATAAAACTATCTTTTGACAATTAATGCAATGGGTTATGTTATTTCAGGGGGATTGGATTGGGAGGAGACAGGGTAATCCTTAATAGAACCCGATTCTCATCGTATTCGTTTTCTTTTTCGGTAGAATCAACTGCATTATATAAATAATTAAGGCTTAAATGCAGCCATCTTATTGTAGTTGGATTAAAGGTCAGCCCTGCACCTGCATTTTTAAGCTTGTCGGTTCGATTGTTATCTTGATTTACATATTTATTTCTTCTAAATGAACCGGAAATGTTGCCGGTCAAAAACTTTGTTAACCTATAGTCAGCAGAGGCTTGTGCCCCATAGTATCTATTAAATCCAAGGTTCTCGGAACCAAAATATGATTCCTCATAGCCACTTGATCCAGTGGCATTTATTGAGCCTTTTTTAAACTCCCATGTTTTTCCAAGATTTCCAGTTAGAGTTAAACCTGATTCGTCATCACTGTTTTCTCTGTCCTGAATAAAATAGCCGACATTCAAAGAAAGAAATGTATCTTCAGTAATTGTATAGTTTATTCCTATTGAAGGATCATAAATTTTATAATTTTCGGTGTCTCCTTTATAATCCATAATAGTATGAGAATACCGGATAGATCCTTCAAAATATTTTGTGAACTTATTGGCTAATGTTAAACTTCCATTCCAGTTATCAAAATTATCGGATACTTCAAAATCGCCTCTGGTATAAGAAATATTTGTGTCCAGGCTTAAATAAGGATTAAACTTGTGAGAGTAAGTTATTGATGGATTATGTCTTTCATTATCTTCAATATCCGGATCTGTATTTTCAAGCAAGCTGTGTAAATAGCCGAGTCCAATGTTATCATGCTCGCTAAATTTATGAGTAAGATTTAAGCTGGAAGAGTTTGTATAGTAAGGTTCTCTATTTCTTCTCATAGTTGTATCTTCTTCGCTGGCAGGATCTTCTGTCCGCACAAATGTATCATTTATTGTAAGCTTTGTATGTTTTGAGAGATCGCTCCAGCCTGAAAAAGATGCGTTTTGCCGCCATGTATTGTTCTTGGGAAATCTATCATAATGCATATATGAAGGATTATAAGAAAGTGATGCGCCGTTTCTTTTTCCAAATACCTGGAAACTGAATCCAGGGGAAACAGAAGTAATATATTCATACTCTTCGTTGTTATCAGTCAAATATATGTTATCAGTATATTCCTCACTGACAGATATGCTTGGCGTGAAAGTTGCCTGATAGCCAACAGCATGTGATACTGTTAAAAAAAAAATAGATATTGCCATTAAAGAAGTGAATTTATGTTTCATGGTATTATTAGTTCTCCAAGGTAATCTTCCACTTATATTCTCTGTGCGCTCTGTAGTGAACTTTTACCATTTTTTCTAAGGAACAATTATGGTATCATTTATTTTTATGCTCACATTGTGGCTTAAGTCTTTTCCTTTTATAATGTTTTTATATTTCACCCTTATAATTTTATCTATACCATTTTCATGCCGCAGGAGAATTATCTCATTTTTAGAGGCCCATTCGGTAAAACCGCCTGCAAGGGCAAATGCCTGAAGAATTGTCAGTTTTTTTACAAGTTGATACTCACCGGTTTTTAATACTTCGCCCAGAATATAAAATTTTTGACTCATAGGACTCTTTAATATAACAGTTACAATTGGATTATCTATAAATTCTTTTAATTTTGTTTCAATCTCTTTTTTTACTTCCATGGTTGTACGGCCGGCAGCCTGAATATCATCCAGCAGTGGAAAGCTAATCTTGCCGTCCATTCTGACAAAAACTTCTCTGGAAAAGTCTTCTTCTTTCCATGCAATAATTTCCAGGAGATCACCTTTTCCGATCTTATAATAATCATTGTCGGTTTCAGTGGCTGTTTCTTCTTTTGGGTTTAAATTTTCTTCTTCACTATAGGCAACATGAGCCAAGCTCAACGTTACCATGACGATCAGGGTGATCGCTAATAATGCTTTTTTCATAAGGCCCCCGTTTGATTTTGATGGTAGGTGTTTGCTTCATTCTTCTTTCAGTTGGTGATTACACAGCTCCGCCTTGTGAATTACATCTGACAAGATGAATTAACCAGTTGTTATTAAAGATGTTTTATTCTGCTTTCTGCCTGCTGCTTACTATTTGTTCTTAGCTTTAGGCATAATATTTACCATATTTCCCGTACCTGCCATAACCATATTTCATTGATTGAATATCAAACCTGTTAATAATAACTCCAAGTATTTTCTTTTTATCCAGTTTTTCTAAGGTATCTTCAACCAGTTCACGGCGTGTACTTCCGAATTTTACAACAATGATGATTCCATCCACCTGTCTGGCTATTGCACCTGTCTCTGCTGTGAGCTGCGGCGGTGCTGAATCAATAATAATATAACGATCAGGATATCTTGTTTTTACATCTGCAAGCAATTGTGACATCTTTTCTGATGATAGAAGTTCAGCAGGATTATGTTGTGGTTTTCCTCCCGGCAGAATGGTTAGTTTCTCCACCTTTGTTTTTAAAAGCGATGAAGACAAAGATGCCCCATTAGCAAGATAATCGCTCAATCCCTGTACATTACCAAAGCCAAAGGATCTGTGTATAGACGGCATTCGCAAATCGCAGTCCATCAGAAGTACATGTTCATTTATACCTTGAGCAATACTTACAGCCAGATTGGCAGCTACAAATGATTTTCCTTCACCGGGAACAGTACTGGTAATCATAATTATACGGGGCGGCTTTCCTGAAACAGGGAATAAAAGGTCTGTTCTTAACAATTTGAACTGCTCAGCTTCAAATGAGTTTGGATTTATAAGCGCAACAAGATTTCTGTCAATATTATTACCAGAAAATGTATCTGCAATATCTGAAGGTTTAACAATTTTTTGATGCTGATTAGTTAACATTGTTTCTTCTTCGTTTGTTGAAGATAGCTTTATATGCTCTTTTTTTGATTTTGCTAATGCATCGAATATTTTACCCAATTGTTTCACCCCCTATATTTTAACGAAGTGTCGCACAAATTCTAAAGTCTTATCCACGCCTTTAAAGGTCAGCACTGCAAATCCAGCTAATAAAAAGAAAGTAATTATGCTAAAAAAAACACTTAAAAAAAGATTGAGTCTTTTCATTTTAATATCTTCCGGATGAATTACAGATGGTAAAATTGCAATCACCGGCACTCTCAATAATGAATCTATATCTTCAGGCCTTCTAAAAGATGTATCAAAATATTCCAGCAGAAAAACCAGTCCGCAACCAACAACCAGGCCGGCAGCCAAAGTAAGTACAAACAACCTGTTCATATCAGGTTTGATAATTTTTTCCGGTAATCTTGCCGGATCTATAACACGGAACTGCTCCCCTTTTTGTTTTTTTTCCATGTTAACCGAAATCGCGGCTTCGAGTTTTCTTTTTAACAGAGAATCGTATGTTCCTTTAACATTAGCATAGTCTCTTTTTAAAGAGAGTAGTTCTTGTTCTCTCTTTGGTGTATTTTCTACTCTTTTTTGGTAAATGGCTATCTGTTCCTGTATTTTTGATATATCAGCTTCCAGAGTTTTAATCTCTTTTGTTATTTCATTGCGTTGAGCTGTTTGAAGTTTTTGATGGCTATTTCCAGAAAATACTCCTTCCTCACCTTCCTCGCTTTCAGATAGTTCCTGATCTGTTTGGTCCTCAAATTCGGCAATCATCCTTTTTATACGCATAACGTCCGGATGCTTTTCTGTATATCTGGCTTTAAGAACAAAAAGTTGATCTCTAAGTTGATCAACGCTTGTCGAACCTTCTGTTCCAAATTCAACCAAACCATCGGTCGAAAAATCCTGCAGTTCCGACATCTGCTTTTCAAACGCAATCAGTATATTCTTTACGTTCCTGAAATTTCTTTGCTTTTCAATAAGTTGTTCTTGTTGCCGATCGAGAATACGCAGATTGGTTTCAAGTTGTTCGGGAAGTTCTCCCATGAATCTTTCACGGTACACTCGAAGTGCTTCTTCAAGCTCTTCGAGTTGAGTTCTACTATTGTCTAATTCATCGTCGAGAAAATCGCTTGTGCCCATAGCCTGAGCTTCCCTGACCTTGAGGTTTTCATCAATAAAATATGTGGCCAGTGTATTTGTTATCCTCATAACTCTTTCAGGGTCGGTATCTTCAAGTGAGATTACAAAGGCATCTGCTCCTTCTGTTCCTCTTCTTGCTCCTCTTCGGCTTCTTATATCCACGGAAATACGTTTCCGAATATCTTCAATTTTATCTTCCATATACATTTTTTCATGTTTAGGCTCTGAAAAAAGTTTAAATTGATTAATGATATTTTCAAGATTTGTACGGCTCATTATCTGCTGGGATATCATATTTATCCTTGATTCAATTCCGGATGATATAACGGAACGTACATAATCCGTTGGAACCCTTTGAGCTTGCACTAAAATTAAGGTGCTTGCTCTATATATCTTTGGAAGTGTAAAAGAAAGATATATACCTGCAATTATAGAAAGACAAAAAGGAATAATTATGAACCATCGCCGCCTTAATACTATTTCTATAATGTCTTCAGGTTTTATTGCTGTTTTAGTATTTAGCATAATCCTACTAACCTTTAACCTAAATTGAGCGATTTTTTACTTGATCTGCACTAATCTCTTGCGCATCAAGGATTTGCGAAAAGTCTCGACATATCCATTGGTATGCCTACGCTTTTCGCAAACCTTGCTGCATCAAGATCTCGGCACATTTCTTCGCAAAAAAGCGCTCAACTTAGGTTTAATTTAAAAGTTCACCACGGATTTTCACTGAATTATCAAAATACTCTTCTCAACATTTTTCAGTGAAACTCCGTGTTGTTCCGTGGTAAAGTAATAGCTCGCCCGAAGGGCGCTAATTTAGATTATATGCCTTCACCTTATTCAACAAAGATTTATAGCTTATATTAAGAATTTCCGCAGCTTTTTTTCGATTCCAGTTTGTATTTTTAAGAACTTTTTTCATAAGTTTTTTTTCAGCTCGAGCAACAAATTCCCTGCAAATATCTTTAAGTGATATTTTATTAAAATCATTCATATAATAATTCTTTAAATCCGCAAGTTCCGCAAGGCGATAAATATTTTTACAGTAACTATTAATATCTTGGATTTTATATTTATCATTCAATTGGTTAATTATGCTTTGATCATCACCAAGCATAATTGTTTTATTTACTAAATTTTCAAGCTCCTTAACATTTCCAGGCCATAGATAACTGCGAAATTTGTTCTTAATTTCATCAGAAAGCTCATAATAACTTTTCCCGGATTCTCTACAAAATTTATCGGTAAAAAAATCCATCAAGAGCAGAATATCTTCTTTACGATCTCTAAGCGGAGGAATCTCTATCCTTAATACATTTAAACGATAATAAAGGTCTTTTCGAAACTTACCTTTTTCGACAAATAATTCAAGATCCGTTCCGGCAGAAACTATCATCCTTATATCATATGTTTTTTTTGTTTTACCACAAGTTTCTGTAATGTAGTTATTTTCAATGAGTTGAACAAGTTTTGCCTGAAATGAAGCAGGCACTTCTTCTATTTTATCCAGGAAAAGAATTCCTTTGTTTGCCATTTCCAAAATAGTCGACTGTGAATTTCGTGATACAGAAGAAACTTGACTATTGCAAATGAAATCCTGTTCAACAATTTCACGAGAAAATGTTAAACCGCTTGATTTAATAAAGGGATTCTGCTTTCTATCTGATTTGCAATGAATATGTTTAGCAATCAAATCCTTTCCTGTTCCACTTTCCCCACTAATAAAAACTATTTCTTTAGAACGACTCAATTGGGGAATATTTTTTTTAATTTTTACCATTGAAGAACTGTTACCAATTATAAAAGAATGCTTCTGAGATCTTTTCACACCAGTATTTTTTTTAAGAATACCTGTTATTATTTTTTTAAATTCAGATAATTCAAAGTGTGTTTTTATTGTCAGCACATCAGTAAAACCATTTATACCAATAAAATTTTTAATGCCATAATCATTTGAAATGATTAATACAGGCAAACTATAACTAATCATCTTAATTGTATTTATAAGCCTGAAAACCCTTTCTGAAGAAAGAGAACCAACTATAACCAGATTTGGATTAAGCGGTGACAGGTTATCAAGGAATATTGATTCTTTTTCAAAACAAAAAGTTATATAATTCAGTCCAAATATTATCGATCTTAAATAATCTCTGGCATCTTGATTTGTTTCTATAATAATTATTTTATTTTTATCCTCAGAATACATGTCCTCTGACTCCTGGCTTATATTGCTAAGCAATTTATATACCAATTCAATGATACTTAATAAAAAAGCCGCAACATATAATGTATCCTGTAATGTATCCTGTGAAAATTAATACCAACAATTTATATCGGATTTTTGTAAAACTCTTTTTGACTTACTTTATTTTTTATATTATTTTAAATAAATAGGCAATGTTTTTCATATATCTATGTAAATATTTTCCTTGCTGTTGTGAAAAAAAATACATATTTTTGAAAATATACTTGCCAAAGTTTATTTAATAATATATTTTAAAAAATATAACTAATCAGGTGTTTAGACTGAAGGTGGAAGACTGAAGGTGGAAGGGTGGTTAAAATCTGAAAATGAAGAAAAAATATAAATTATTAATAATTGACGATGATAAAGACATCCTGGTTGTATTAAGTGAATTTTTAAGGAAAAAAAAGTATGCTGTTGTTACAGCCTCTGACGGTCTGGAAGCGATGAAATTGTTCGAGTCTAAAAATAAAGATTTTGATCTTATTATTACAGATCTTGTTATGCCGTATATAACTGGAGTTGGTGTCATATCAATAGTTAAGCAAAAGCGTCCTGAAATTCCCATTATTGCTATAACCGGCTGGGGTGAACACCCTGAGGCATTAGCCACGGAGTCACAAGCAGATTTTGTGTTAAAAAAACCATTTGAACTTTCTGAACTTGATAATTTGATTTCCAATCTACTCTCTAAAAATAATAATAATGATACCTGAAACCCACATAAACAATAACAAGTTCCTGCATTTAAATTTTTCGCCTTCCTTGAACTTGAACAAAATTGAACATTTTTCAAAGGTCTCGGTTAATGATATTTGTTCCAAAATACCACAGCTTCACACCCTGCGCCTTGCGGCTGTGGCAAACTCGACACTCGCAGAATTCAGGTAATAAATAAAAATGAACATACCCCCACCTTTAATTGGCGTTAGTCAAGCAATTGAAAGCATAAGGGAGCTGATTAAGCATGTTTCCGATACTGCATTAAATGTTGTAATATCCGGAGAAAGTGGCGTCGGCAAAGAAGTTGTAGCGCAAAATCTCTATTTTAGTTCTTCCAGAAAAAATAAACCATTTATAAAAGTCAATTGTGCAGCATTACCCGAGGGATTGCTTGAAAGTGAACTTTTTGGATACGAACGGGGTGCTTTTACAGGGGCGGAGCAAAGAAAAAGAGGCAAATTCAGGCTTGCCCATAAAGGTGTATTATTTTTAGACGAAATTGGCGATATGTCTATTTCTCTTCAGTCCAAACTTCTTCATGTTCTTCAAAGTGGTGAGTTTTCTCCTCTTGGATCAGAAAAAGATATAAAAACCAATGCCTGGGTTATAGCGGCAACAAATCATAATTTAGAACAAGAGCTTAAAAATGGCAAATTCAGAGAGGATTTATATTACAGGCTAAACATTATTAAATTTTATATTACTCCTCTTCGCAACAGACCTGAAGATATTTCTCCTTTAATTGAATACTACACACAAAAATATTCCAACCATTTTAATACTAATAAGCTTTTAAAACCCAGTAAAAAAATTATGGATAGTTTATTAGCATATCATTGGCCGGGAAATGTTAGAGAGCTTCAGAATGTGCTTAAAAGAGTAATTGTATTAAAAGATTGGGAAGAGGTTGTTGATGAGCTTAATAGTAGCAGTCTGCCGACAAATTTAGCTGTAAAACAATCAGATGAATCCTCAATTGTTTCAGATTTGTTAGATCGTGGCAGTTTAGAAACAAAGGGCCTTGGATCGTTGTCACTTAAAATAATAAAGAAAAAAGCTTTAGACAGAATTGAGAAAGAAGTAATTTCTTATGTACTTGGCAAAACAGGATGGAACCGTACTAAGGCATGCAAGATATTAAAAATTAGTTATAAAACTTTATTATATAAAATAGAGGACCTTAATTTAGAACCGCCTTCAACTCTAAAGCGCAAATTATCACGGGGTTAGATTTTCAGTGAACCTTGAACCAGTGAGATGATAGCACTATCTCAATAAAAAAGATTATCTTGAAAAGTTAAAGCTTAGAGACAATGGGGAATAGACGTTTTTTACTTGATCGCCGGCAGTTTTTTTATACAATGCACTTTCCGGAGAGAAGAAACGGCATAGACAGGCGTAATGGCAGGAGCAGACGAAAAAGTCCGAGAATAAATTAATACTTAGAGCCTCTTGCAGAACCATCCATCTTCATCAGGAATAATTGCTGTATTCGTCTTCTTTCCTCATATTCAGGACTCTTCCATAGAATTCTTTCTCTATTGATCAAAATAATTCAAAAGTTTTTTGTTTCTGCAAGTGGCTTATAAGATAAGAAATAATCAATATACAATTTTTCAAAGACTTATTATAGGATATCTCACTATTCTTATAATAATAGCCGCCTCAGGTGTATATACTTTTCATACGCTTGGAAAATTAAACAAAATCACTCAGTCCATCAGTTCTGTTGATGAAGAGGTTATAAGAACATCAAACAGGTTAAGAGATACAAACCTTTCTCAAAGAGGCTTTGAAAAAAAGTTTATCGTTTCAAAGGATAGAGATTTTTACCAGCAATTTTCTGAAACTGGAAAATACTTTCAGAACGACTTGAAACAGATAAAAAATCTTTTAAATACATCAGAAAAGCAAAGCTTGATTGCCGAAATAGAGGAGTTGCATGGTCAATATCTTTTAGCCGTAAAAAACGAAAAAGATTTTATAAAGAATAAAAACAAATATCCAATTGACGAGTATCAAGATGACAAAAAGAAGTATGTTGATAAAATAACTCATAATCTGGAAGAATTAATAGAAATTTCAAAGGCAGATATAGATAGAAAGATAAAAACTTCGGGTGAAATCGGATCCCATGCAAAGAAGATTACATCAATACTGACCTTAACGGCAATTATAATGGCAATTATGATAGCATTTATGAACGCAAGAACCATTAATCGTCCTATACTAATACTTATTAAAGGAATAAGAAAGATTGCCAAAGGCAAGTTTGAGAATCATCTGTCAATACAGTCACCCCCTGAGATAAAAGAACTTGCAACTGCCTTCAATTATATGTGTGATCGTTTAAAAGAGATAGACGAGATGAAAGCAGATCTGATTTCAAACATATCACATGAACTCAGGACTCCTTTAGCGGTTATCAGAGAAGCAGTAAGCATGCTTTCTTATGGTACTGTCCCGGCGGCGGATTCTGCTGACAAAGAGCTTAAACTTCTAAGTATCATAAGCGAAGAGTGCGAGAGATTAATAAATTCTGTAAACAGCATTCTTGATCTTTCTCGGATGGACGCAGGAATGATGGAATATAATATGGAGAGATACAGCCTTTATCCTCTAATTGAAAAAAGTGTCATAAAGATCAAACCAATTGGTGAAAAGAAAAAAATTAAACTCGAGGTAAAACTTGACAACAAACTGCCCTTTGTCAATATTGACGCTGAAAAGATATGCCAGGTGCTTGATAATCTCCTGAGCAATTCTTTAAAATTTACGCCAGAGATGGGAAAGGTGATGATAACAGGCTCCTTGATTGATAAAAAAACACCAGAGCATGTTACTAATAAAAAAGGGAAATTTATTGTGGTTTCTGTGTCGGATAACGGATGTGGGATTTCTGAAAACAGTATTAAAGAAATATTCGACAAGTTTAAAATATTCCATGGAAAAGGAACAGGATTGGGTCTGTATATAGCGCGTCATATAGTTACAGCTCACGGAGGAAATATATGGGCAAAAAGCAAAAAAGGGAAAGGAAGTATCTTTTCTTTTACTCTGCCTGTCTTTTAGGCTTTATTTTACTATGCAGCGGATGTACCCATTTACTGAATTTTCAAAAGAAATGGGAAGTGCGGGAGTATTTTGAGAAAACAGAAAATCTTATGCTTAAAGTAAGCTATGAAGAGGCAATAATAGAGAATGAAAGGATTTTAAGCATGTTTCCACATAGTGAGCCTGGAGATAAAGCCCTTTTTAATATTGGCTTAATTCATTCTTATCCCGATAATCCCAAAAGAGATTACAAAAAGTCTCTTATTTGTTTCCAGAGTATTATCAATGACTTTTCACAGAGTAGATTGAGAGAAAAAGCAATAGTTTTGGCTTCAATCATTACTGAGCTTATTAGAAGCGACAACAAGATCAAGCATCTTGAAACAACAGTAAATTATTTGAAAAACGGTCAAAAGGAGTATAGACAGAATATAGAAACATTAAAAAAACAACTTAGAAAATTAAAAGAAATAGATATAGTGATTGAAGAAGAAAAAAGGGAGCGCTCGCATAAAGATTAAGGGTTCGCTAAAAAATAACTTGGCATTTTTGCATCCCAACTTCACCATATCTTTAATCGATCTTCAATCGCAAAAGTCCTCGAAATAGCTCGTTATTCCTGCGGTTTTGCTCAATTAGATCAATTAAATCTACGGCAAATTTGAGCGCAAATTCTACCAACTTATTTTTTAGCGAACCCTAAGCGAGAGAAAAAATGGCAATGGCAGATGAAAATATATTAATTGTAGATGATGATAATAATATGCTTGAGGTATTAAGGTTAAGAATTGCTGCTGAAGGTTATAAGGTTATTACATCAACCAATACAAATGATGCAATAAGTGTTGCTAAAAATAATATGTTTGATCTGGCACTTGTCGATCTTAGGATTGCAGAAGAAAATGGTATTGAATTAATGAAGAATATCGGTCGCATATCTCCCGAAGTACCTGTTATCATACTTACTGCATATGGAACCATTGAGACCGCAGTAGAAGCTATGAAGCAGGGAGCATATGGCTATATTGTTAAACCGTTTGATCACAGGGAACTTATTCTCCAGATAAAAAATGGTCTTGAAAAGAGCAGTCTTTCCAGAGAAGTAAGGAGGCTTAAAGCGCTGATTGGTGAAAAATACGGGTTTAAAAATATCATTGGCAAAAGCAAAAAGATGGAAGAGGTCATGGAACAAGTATCCAGAGCAGCAGAAACAGATTCCAATGTATGTATCTACGGGGAGAGCGGTACTGGAAAGGAGCTTGTAGCAAAATCTTTACATCTTTTAAGTTCCAGAAAAAACAATTCATTTGTAGCAATAAACTGTGCTGCCATTCCAGAGGGCCTTCTTGAAGGCGAACTGTTCGGCTATGAAAGAGGAGCCTTTACGGGTGCTATAAAGAATAAAAAAGGGTTTTTTGCTCAGGCAAATGGTGGTACTATTTTTCTGGATGAAATTTCGGAGATGTCCGAACTAATGCAGGTAAAACTTTTGCGCGTACTTCAGGAAAAGCATTTTTATCCACTTGGTGCTGAAAAACTTATGGAATCAGATGCCAGGATTCTTACAGCAACTAACAAGGACCTGAAAAATGAGATAAAAAAAGGTAGTTTTCGTAAAGATCTGTTTTACCGTATTCACGTCATACCGATTTATCTTCCACCACTCAGGGAAAGGAAGGAAGATATTCCTCTTTTAGCAGATCATTTCATAAAAAAGTTTTCTAAAAAAATGAATAAAAATATTAAAGGAATTTCTACAGATTCACTTCAAAAGCTTTTATCTTACTCCTGGCCTGGTAATGTAAGAGAATTAGAAAACACTATAGAGTATGCAGTAGCAATGACCACAAAGGATGTCATTAGTGATGAATTAATGCTTCAGACAAATAAAACTATTGAAGATGACAGGATAAAACCTATGAAAAAAGCAAAAAATGACTTTGAGAGAAATTATATTTGCAAACTAATGTCATTAACTGAAGGCAATGTAAGTACGGCCGCAAGACTTGCTGAGAGATACCGCTCCGATATCTATGATCTTCTAAAAAAGCATAGCTTACAACCATCAGATTTTAAAAGAAATAATTTGACTGTATGAAATAACATTTAACAGATCGAAATATTGCAAAGCCGGTTGTCAGGTTCAGGGTTGGTTGCCGGAACTGTGAACCTGAGTAGTTACGTTTCTTCAATAATAATTTGTGCTTTTTTTGTTCCATTCCAGTGGTTCCAGCGCAATCTGAATGCGATTTTATCAAATCCGTCATTTAATGGTTTGCTTTTATCAATGTTGAAATGAATTGCGTTAAAGCCCTTTCCTTTGCTGGATGAGTTCTGCTTTAAAAGCATGTTTCTATGGTTTTCACCAACAATTTTAGAAGATAAAACCTTAATGTTTTTAGCCGTAAAAAGAGGTTCATGGTTTTCTGTTCCAAAGGGCTTTAAGGCTTCAAGATCATCAATCAGCGTGTCTGAAATATCATCAAAATTAAGTTCATAATCAATTGTAATTACCGGCACAAGATTTATTGTTTGTTTGTTTGCATGTTTTTCAAAATTTTTTTGAAATAGAGTTATATTTTCATTTTTTATTTTTAAGCCTGCGGCCATTGAATGCCCGCCAAAAGTTTCAAGATCACTTGCACAATTCATAAGCCCATCATACAGGTCAAATCCAGGCACACTTCTCGCAGAACCTTTACCAATACCATCTTTTGTTGAAATAAGCACAACAGGCCGGAAGAATTTTTTTGCAAGCCTTGACGCAACGATCCCCAGAATCCCTTCGTGCCATCCTTGATTAGATAATACGAGCGTTTTCTTTTGAAGCAGATGAGGATTTTCATTTAAATAAAACAGGATATTTTTAGTTAGTTTTTTTTCAATAACCTGTCTTTGGATATTCAGCTTGTTGAGTGTTTGAGCAATTTGTCTCGCTATGTCAAGGTGTTTTGCAGTTAAAAGTTCAACTGCGGTTTTTGCATGGTCTATTCTGCCCGGCGCATTTAACCTTGGCGCCAGCTTGAAAGCAATATCATCCGTATCTGTTAATGGAGCTTTTAATTTGCATTCTTCGATCAATGCTTTCATCCCATTACGTTCACTTGTGTAGATTTTTTCAAGACCTGCATTAACCAATATCCGGTTTTCATCAACAAGAGGAACCATATCAGCAATAGTTCCAAGGGCTACAAGATCGCAAAGATTTTTTAAATTGGGCTCTGGCAAAGTATGCCAGAAGCTGTTGTCACGCAGGTGTTTTCTGAGGCAGATCAGAAGATAAAAGGCCACACCAACTCCTGCGAGGTTATCAAGACCTGAGGTGCAATCAATGCGTTTTGGGTTTACAACAGCAAATGCATGAGGCGCTCTGTCCGATATTCTGTGATGATCGGTTATAATTACATCTATTCCAATATCTTGTGCAGCTTCCACAGCATCATAACTGCTGGACCCGCAGTCCACAGTTATTATAAGGGTTATTCCTTTTGGCAGCGCATAATCTGTAATATGGTTTTTTTGCAGACCGTATCCTTCCTTTATCCGGTGCGGGATATAGTAATATGCATTTGTTCCTATGTAACTGAAGAACTCTAAAAGGATAGTTGTAGCTGTTATTCCGTCGACATCATAATCCCCGAAAATTAAAATTTTTTCATTATTGATTATTGCGGAATAAATACGGCTGACAGCGGTATTTATTCCTTTTATTGAAAACGGAGAGCGCATATTGTTAAATGAGGGATTAAGAAAATCAAAGGCATCCTCAACAGACACAATGTTTCGATTAACCATAATGCTTGCTATGATTGGATTACATTTAAGAGCCTTGCTGATTTTTCTTACAGAACCGATATCCGGTTGAAGCAGTTGCCAGTGTTTTTTCATAACTGATACCTAAGTTAAGCGATTTTTTGCGAAGAAATGTGCTAAGATCTTGATGCAGCAAGGTTTGCGAAAAGCGTAGGCATACCAATGGATATGTCGAGACTTTTCGCAAGTCCTTGATGCGCAAGAGATTGGTGCAGGTCGAGTAAAAAATCGCTAAATTTAAGTCATATATAACTTATATTGTGGTTTCGGACAATATGATTCGACTTTTTTATTGAAAATTCATCCAACTGTGTTATTTTTGTTTAAAATCATTTTTCAATATTAAAATGAAAATCGGCCAAAGATAGCTTGAAGCTTAAGGTGCGAAAATGTGAAGTATCAAGGGTTGCCTCACATCTTGACTTGACCATATTCTGGCTCTCTTCTTCTATTCTGCATGGTCATTCCTTTTATTACCCGCCAACTCCGGCAACTTCCTCAAACCCAAATACTCAAGCAGTCCATCAAGATCATCCCTGGCAGACCAGAGCACACCTTTTTCACGCATCAACGCCTCTGCATCCTCAGTAAAACCATCATGAGCAAAGAACCACAGTCTCAAAATCTGAAGTCCTTCACCCACCTCCTCTTTTACAATGCTTCCCTTTCGCATCAAAGATTCTACTTCAGCCCGGCCTAGCTTTCGGCCTACCCACCACTTGCTTTCACATATCCAGCGCTCTTTGCCTGCGCCGCCTTCCACGTCTATTTCCATGCCCTTGCCACCACCAAGTCTGCTTCGCAGCTTTACATAACTAAAGTGCCACGGCAAAGTGATATCTTTTTTACTATGAAAGAATGTACCGGAAAGGGTCTTGTTTTGTCCTGTCCAGAGGATTTGAGCTATATATACCTCTGCAAGATAGCCCCTGTAATCATGAATGCGACGCTTTATGGTCTGATACTGAGTTCTTAAATCGTTTTGCACCGCAGCTCTATCTTGACCCTCCACCTCAATCCTGCCCCATACCTTCAAGAACTCAAGCAGGATCGGATCATCTATTTTCCTGAACCAGCCTCCGAGTTCCATGTATTGGAGAAGATCGCCTCTGGAGAGTTTTATCAGTACATCTCTGATGGTCTCCATTGGCACAACTTTTCCTTCACTCTCGGCAAGTTCTTTTTGAATTCTATCAAGATCAAGCCGGTCTCCTTCTTCTAAAGCAGATAGATAGAGTACCCACTTGGTGATGCCATATTCGTTGATCCGTTCTATCCACTTTGTTACCTGATCATTCAGTTCAGCCCAGATAAAACCGGAAGAAAGATCAACCGCCAGGATCTCGTTTAGCACCTCTTCACTAACGATCTGTTTTTTCTGTTTTGCAGCCTGACGCACTACGGCTGTTATATAGAAAGGGTTGCCACCACAGCGATCCGCCACCACAGGAGTCATCTCATCCAGTATATCAGTCTTGTGATAGAGTGCGGCTTTGAGTACCAACTGCGCACCCCAATAGTTAGTCATCGGCTCTATGGGATGACTGTCAAATCTCCCGAAAAGCGAACCTCTGCCGAGTATCTCTTTTGCCAGGATGCTCATGGCAGATCCTGTCACAAAATGGGGACATGTAGGAGACTCAACCGCCTCCTGCATGTAGCCGACGATATCAAACTCGTATTGGGGAAGACGGGTATTCTGGAATTCGTCCAAAAACATCACGATCGTACTCTCATCCCGATCCGATATCCTTCTTGGTAACCAGAGAGCTTCCTGATCCGGAATGGTCACCCCTCCTTTTTTCTGCAGAAGCCTCAACAGGTTGATACCTCCTGCCAGACTCTTTGATATCTTCATTCTGGAATTCATCAGGGTAGAAAGGTCATCAACGCTAAGTGTACCACGATCCAGAATGCTTTCATCTCTCAACCTGAAGGCCGCATACCAGCGCAGAAAGTTCTCTACATATTCGGTAGCAAACTCCCACCGATCAAGCGGTTTGTCTTTAAAACTGTAATAGACCGGTACAAGCGCCTTTGGATCCCGATGATCCTGTTCAAAAAAAAGACGGTTTACCACCCGCTTGAATATCTCGGTCTTTCCCATGCGCCTTTGGCCCAAAAGGACTGTCGACATAGTCCGACGTCCTATGGCATCAAGAGCAGCATTGTAGAGATAATCTATATGCTCTTGTCTGTTTGTATATACCTCACGCGGAACAAGCGGCCGGATGGCCCATCTGGAGTTTGTATTTTTATCAAAAAGACTGGTTTCTTTTGTTTTCATTTTATCTCCAAAACAAATATTAAG
>Ga0255429_1040_pt1 | contig 27301 bp, 22 predicted proteins | sample ANMaggSeSYBR02H9_FD_182636 | JGI IMG/M metagenome (GOLD analysis project Ga0255429, IMG submission 182636) | Sediment cell enrichment communities from methane seep in Santa Monica Basin, California, United Staets - ANME aggregate JGI... | ecosystem: Environmental > Aquatic > Marine > Cold seeps >... | reverse complement strand
TTTGAGCCTCAAAGTGGGCTCAATTATCCTTGCCACCGGCGTCAGGGCTTACGATCCAGCAACTCATGACGTTTACGGGTATGGGAAATCTCCTAATATAATTACCAGCCTGGAATTTGAACGCATTCTTTCAGCATCAGGCCCTTTTGGCGGGCATCTTGTCAGGCCGTCAGATAAAAAGGAACCAAAAAAGATCGCATGGCTGCAATGTGTTGGATCAAGAGATACCCATATAGGAGCCAGGGGCTATTGCTCATCAGTCTGCTGTACCTACGCAATAAAGGAGGCCATGCTTGCCAAAGAACACAGCAAAGAGCCTCTGGATGCAGCTATTTTTTATATGGATATACGCACTCACGGAAAAGATTTTGAAAAATATTACAACAGAGGCAGAGATGAATCAGGCATAAGATTTATAAAATCAAAAATCAGCAATATCTTTCCGGTTGGAGATACAGGCAACCAGATCATACGATACATAGACGAAAACGGCAGAAGAGTTGATGAAGAATTTGATATAGTTGTTCTTTCAGTAGGACTTGGCATAAGCAGTGAAGTAATAGAACTGGCCGGGAAATTAGGTGTTGAACTTGATCATTATAATTTTGTATCAACTACAAGCTTTGACCCTGTAAAAACCTCCGTCGCCGGAATAGCTGTATGCGGAGCCTTTGAGGCTCCGATAGACATCCCAACATCAGTCATCGAGTCAAGCGCGGCAGCGGGCATGGCAGGAATCAGCCTTTCCGAATCCCGCTGGAGCCTGACAAAGAAAGAAGAAATTCCTGAAGAAATCGATATCCGCGGAGAACCTCCAAGAATAGGAGTTTTTATCTGCAGGTGTGGGACTAACATCGCCGGAGTAGTCGATGTACCGGCTGTAGTCGATTTTGCGAGTACCCTGCCGTATGTTGTCCATACAGAAGAAAACATGTTTAGCTGCTCACAGGACACTCAGGATAAAATTACAAAAATAATAAAAGAAAAACGTCTGAACCGCGTGGTTGTGTCAGCCTGTACTCCCAAAACGCATGAACCGCTTTTTCAGGAAACGTTAATCAATGCGGGCATTAATAAATATCTCTTTGATATGGCCAATATCCGCAATCTTTGTTCATGGGTCCACAGCAAAGAGCCTGAAAAGGCAACCCAAAAGGCAAAAGAGCTGACCATGATGGCCGTGGCAAAGGTGGCCTTGCACGAACCTCTAATTGAACCGGAACTGGAAATTAACCAGTCAGCTCTGGTCATAGGCGGCGGCATATCCGGCATGGCAGCGGCAAAAACTTTATCAGGACAAGGGTATCATACATATCTGATTGAAAAAAATGAAATGTTAGGTGGACAGGCACGGCATATCCATGAAACCTGGCGAGGTGAAGATGTACAGCAAAATCTAACTGGAATGGTTGAAGAAATTCAGTCGGATGATAAGATTGATGTCTATTTGAAATCAGAAATAAAAAAGGTTGATGGTTTTGTCGGAAATTTTAAAACCAGTATCCAAAAGGACGGCAATGAGGAAGTCCTTGAGCATGGTGTGACAATAATTGCATCAGGAGCCGAAGAGCTTAAGCCTGATAAGTATTTGTATGGCAAGGATCACCGAGTTCTGACCGGTCTTGAATTGGACCGGAAATTTATTAAAAACGATAATTCTATCAAAAATATAAAATCAGCCCTGTTTATCCAGTGTGTTGGCTCAAGAATAGAAGAACGTCCTTATTGTTCAAAAACATGCTGTACCCATTCGATAAAAAACGCTTTGCAACTCAAAGAACTCAATCCGGAAATGGACATTTTTATTCTTTACAGAGATATGCGCAGTTATGGATTGCGCGAAGACCTGTACCGAAAAGCCCGGAAAAAAGGCATCCTCTTCTTCAGATACGACGTTAGTAAGGAATTAAGCGTAGATAATAATAATGGAGACTTGCGGATAAGCTTCACTGACTCCACAATTAAACGAAAGATTGAGATAAGGCCGGATCTTCTGGTTCTTGCATCCGCCATTATACCACCGGAAAAAAACCCGCTTGCACAAATGTACAAGGTGACCCTTAATGATGACGGTTTTTTTATGGAAGCGCACGTTAAACTCAGGCCTGTTGATTGTGCAACAGACGGTGTATTTATTTGCGGATTAGCGCATGCGCCAAAGCCGATTGATGAATCAATAGCGCAGGCGCAGGCCGCAGCAACAAGAGCTGTAACGCTGCTTGCCAAGAAAACAACAAACATGAGCGGCACGGTTGCGTATATCGATCCTTTAAACTGCAGCAGTTGCGGTGTATGCATCAATATCTGTCCCTTTTCAGCACCATCTTTTATTGAGAAAGGCCCGTTTGCGGGCAAGGCGGAAATTAACTCTGTTCTCTGCAAGGGTTGCGGGCTATGCACAGCATCATGCAGATCAGGTGCAATACATCTTAAAGGATTTGACAATGATCAGATATTCTCACAAATTTTTGCATTAGAAAAAGCGGTATAAGGAATTATTTTGCAGTTGGGAAAGGCGCTTATGGCCAGTTCCCGAAGGGATTCATCGATTTCATCCAATCCGTCAAGGAAAAAAATAACCTTTCCAGTGTTGCAAAAAGCGTGGTTGGTTCTCAAATCCAGGAAGCTGCCGGATGCTTTGGACCAGTATTCCAGCATCTGTTCAGCGGTATCGGAATTTCCCTCCAACCCGGTTGAATTAAATCCTTTCAAATCCTTTAAAAACACAAGTATCGGCAGATAACCGGCAAGGCCCTTCCATTCCGTCGACTGGATCATCATATGGGCAAAATGCTTAACCAGCGTCGTTTTCCCGGAACCGGCCCGTCCTTCGATGACCAGCGTTCGACCTTGGGTGATCAACTTTTCGATATCCACCGGTTCCTGATTGATAAAAGGAACGAAAGAACTCCTGTATCCGTAAAATATAGTTTCGGGGTTTTTACAATGCGCTTTTTAAAATTCTTATAATGTGGGGGGAAGAACAAAAAGGATACCGCTTGTTTCCAGCAGCGACAGCCATTTCTTTACAGTGGGCTGTGACACACCGATAGAATTTGAAATTGATGTATAGTTGATAAGCTGACCTGACATTGATGCGCAGATTTTCAGGAAATCCTCGAAAAGCTTCAAATTATCAACATTTACAAGGCTGCGAATATCCCTTTCGATATATGTGAGGATATAATTTTCAATCCATTTTCTTGCATCAAGTTTTTTATCATGAATTCTCGGATACATTCCGGTAAAAATCATCCTGTAAATATCAATCTTTTCTACGCCTTTGATATCTATTTGTTTGATTTTGAATATTGAATCTATATTTTTATCCGGCTTTGCCCCATAAAGCTCACTGAAAGAAAACGGATATAATTGAAACGTTATAATCCTGCCCGCAAGGGACTGGGTAATCTTTTCCATGAGAATAAATTGCCGGGATCCTGTAAGAACATAGCCGGCAGGGGATTCATCCAGGTCAACTCTTTCCTGTAAATATGAAAAAAGAGAAGGGACTCGTTGAATTTCGTCAAGGATTATGTTTTTCCCATAATCGTCAAGAAAACCGCGTGGGTCATCCTGTGCCATATGGCGAATGTCAAGATTTTCCAGTGACAGGTATTTATGGCCAGGAAACATGTATCTGGCTAATGTAGTCTTTCCGCTCTGTCTTGGGCCGACTATAGCAACTACCTTCTTCAGTTCAATTACCACGTCAACTTATAAACTAATGTCCCGCAAACCCTTGGCGGCCAATCCTGCTCCCGTTAGCATGACCTTTTTAATGATATCAAACATAATTTTCCTCCTTGTTTTTTTGAGTTTCTGAGCCTTTAGAAGATTGTCAGATCGATAAAACCTACAGCAATTTTGGGCGCAAATTCTACCAACTTTTTTTTGACCGAGTCTTTACTCTACTTCTATCTCAGCTATATACAACTCCCGGCCCCCTTCTATGCGAACATTGCAGCGTTGGCACTTTGGACAAATCATGACAGGCTCTTTTAATTCAAAGTATTCTTCACACTCCTCACAATACCCCTTTATAGGCAAAACTTCTATGTCCAACGCAACTCCTTTTAGGGAAGTATCTTCGGTAATGAGTTTAAAACAGAATGAAAGGGCATCAGGTTGAATCGCTGTAAATTTGCCCATCTTTATTTTAACGCTGATCACATTTTCCAGACAATGACGTGTGATTTCCTCTTGAACGATGGAAAGAAGGCTTTCGGCAATAGAAAGTTCGTGCATAATAACTCCCGTCAATCCTTAAGATGCATGTCAAGAAAAACCTGAACCTTTTTCAAAATTGTTTCAGTTTTGACACCAATCTGGTTAGGAACGGGGACTAAATAACTTCCCCAAGTAGGCGCATAGATTTGGTGAAGTTATTTCGTCCCTGTTTCTTAGTATACAGAAAATCTTTCTCTTTGGACAGGATTAATGGTATTATTTTAATTTTATTATTTGCAATTGAGTTTCTGGTGTGAAAAATTAGTATAATTAAGGTTGAGTGATTTTTGCGACCCTGATGGAGGGAACATATATGTGTCTTGCCATACCTGCGAAAGTGATAAAAATCGACGATGAGATGGCCGTAATCAATGTTGGCGGGGTGACACGTTCCACGTCCCTGATGCTCCTTGACGATGCAGTCGTCGGAGATTATGTAATTATTCACGCAGGATTTGCCATCCACAAAGTAGATCCCAAAGAGGCGCAAGAATCTCTTAAGCTCCTTCGGGAACTGGCGGATAAGGAGGTTTTAGTTTGAAAGTGCCTGTTGTACGCAACATTCTTGAGGTTAATGATTGTATCGCTAATGAACACAGAGAGTTATTTCGAAAAGACAACCTGCTGGTACTGAATCTTATGAGTTCCCCCGGAGCCGGAAAGACCACCTTGCTGGAGAACACCATCGGACATCTGAAAAAAAACTTACGTATCGGGGTCATTGAAGGGGATATCCAGACTTCGGCAGATGCCGAAAGAATCATCCGTGCGGGAGCCACCGCCGTGCAGATCAATACAGACGGCGCATGCCACCTGGACGGAAATATGATAAAGACCGCGCTTGGCTCTATTAACACAAAAGAAACAGATCTTTTGTTTATCGAAAACGTGGGGAACCTGGTCTGCCCCGCTGAATTTGATTTGGGAGAAGACTGCAAGGTAATGATCTTAAGCGTCACAGAAGGGGATGACAAGCCGGAAAAATACCCTTTGATGTTTCATGAGGCATCGGTACTCCTGATTAACAAGATTGATCTCCTCCCCTATGTAAATTGTGATATGAATAAGATCCGCGAGTCGGCCCTAAAGATCAATCCCAAAATTGAGATATTTGAAATTTCATGTTATACAAAAGAGGGACTCAATAACTGGTTCGGGTGGATTTTAGAGCATATTAAGAAATGATGAAATGCCGCTCAGGCGCAGAAGAAATTATAGTCGGACGAAAACTAACGGCAAATGGCATTGTTCAGGGGGTTGGGTTTCGTCCATTTGTTTGTCAGTTAGCACTTCATTACGAACTCAATGGAAACATTGCTAATACCTCCTCTGGAGTAATCATCCACATTGAGGGGAGCAAACAAAAGATAAAGGCATTTGTCCGTGACCTTGGTGAAAAGAGCCCGCGTCTTGCCCACATTACAGAGATTTCAAGTTCGCACGAGCCGGTTATTGGTTATAAGGAATTTACCATCCAAACAAGTAGAAAAGAGTCTTCGCGGTCTACTCTGATCTCCCCGGACATGGCTATATGCGATGATTGTCTTCACGAGCTGTTTGATCCTGAAAACCGGCGATATCAATATCCTTTCATCAACTGCACAAACTGCGGCCCACGGTATACCATCATAGACGATATTCCCTACGACCGTCCGAATACCTCCATGAAACATTTTAAAATGTGCCCAAAATGCCGGAAAGAATATGATGATCCGGCAGACCGCAGATTTCATGCCCAGCCAAACGCCTGCGAGATGTGCGGCCCGAGTGTTTCTCTCTATGACAACCGGCGCATACCGGTTTTGGCCAAGGATCCTGTCAAAAGGACGGTTGATCTTCTCAAACAAGGACATATTGTCGCTATAAAAGGTTTGGGGGGATTTCATCTTACCGTAAATGCCGGAAACAACGATGCGGTCATCCGTTTGCGCCGCAGGAAACACCGTGAAGAAAAACCGTTCGCCCTGATGTCTTACGACCTTGAGCAGATTCGTAAATACGCCTATATCGAACCTGATGAAGATGTCATTTTGACCTCTCCTCAGCATCCGATTGTCCTTTTGAGAAAAAAAGTGCCAAACCCGCTTTCACCTGAAATCTCGCCGTTCAATAAAAACTTCGGGACAATGCTGCCATATACCCCGCTTCACTATCTTCTTTTACGTTCTGATTTCATAGCGCTGGTTATGACCAGCGGCAATATAAGTAAAGAACCGATCTCTATTGATAACGATAAAGCATTTGAACGCCTTGGCGTTATTGCCGATTATTTCCTGATCCACAACAGAGACATCTATCTGTGCTGCGACGATTCCATTGTCAGAAGGATGGATGGAGCAACCCGCTTTATCCGCCGATCGCGAGGCTACATCCCCACCCCTATTTTCCTTAAAGAGGAAATTCCACAGATACTTGCCTGCGGTGCTGAGCAGAAAAACACCATCTGCCTGATCAAGGGGAAAAACGCGTTTATCAGCCAGCACATAGGGGAACTGGAAAATCTTGAGACATATCGCTTTTTTGAGCTGACCGTGCAGCATATGAAACAAATTCTCGATATTGATCCTCAAATCGTGGCCTATGACCTTCATCCTGACTATCTCAGCGCCCATTACGCCAGACAACAAAAAGAAATGAAAAAAATCGCCGTGCAGCATCACCACGCGCACATCGTAAGCTGTATGGCGGAAAACAGATTGGACGGACCGGCGCTGGGGCTCTCTTTTGACGGAACAGGCTATGGCACAGACGGTCATATCTGGGGTGGAGAGGTGTTAATTGTCGAAGCGCATCAATTTACGCGAGCAGCCCATCTTGTTTATCTCCCCATGCCTGGCGGCCAGGCAGCAATTAAAGAACCGTGGCGAATGGCCGTAGCTTATCTTTTCAATGCATTTGGCGAAGCATTCCATGACTTAGACCTCCAGCTCTTTCAGGGGCTTGAGAAGGAAAAGATCAAAATTATCCTGGAGATGATCTCCAAACAGGTCAACGCTCCTCAAACCTCCAGCCTCGGTCGTCTTTTTGACGGAATCGCCGCCATTCTCGGCATTAGAAAGAAGGTGGCTTACGAAGGACAGGCCGCTATGGAACTGGAGATGGCGATACGCGAAGAGACAGAGGAATTTTATGACTATGAATGGGAACGAGGAAAGGACTTGCGCAGGATACAGATTAATCCTATTATCCGTGGTGTGGTAAAAGACATTGAAAACAATTTGCCGGTGTCTGATATCAGTGCTAAATTTCACACGACCCTGGTCAGGTTGTTTTCAGAACTTTGCGCAATTCTCCGTAAAGAGACCGATCTAAATCGTGTGGTTTTAAGCGGCGGGGTTTTTCAAAACGCAACTTTACTGACCGGCCTGAGAAATGCCCTGGAAGATAAAGGGTTTCAGGTCTTCACCCATTCGCTTGTTCCAACCAATGACGGAGGCATCTCTTTGGGACAGGCGGTTGTGGCGGCGGCTATCACCCGGGATCTGGGGATTGGATGACGTCAGAGCCGACAAAGCTGCAAGCCGGGAACTTGATCATTCTTTTTTAAAAATATGAAAGATGCCAAAAGGATATGACTTTTCTATCGACAAGTCTATAGTTGCTATGCATGGAATAAAGAATAGAACTCTTCGTCAAGCAACATGAATGGGGGGAGCGTATTTTGGGTGATGTAAACAGGCAAACAGATGTGAAAAAAAATGTGGCAGCAGATGAAAAAAGGGTTGAATTGGTAATTTTTTCACTTCTGGAAGATTATTACGCTTTTATCGGCAGTGATATTAAAGAAATATTGCCAGTAGGAACTATTACCTATGTTCCTGGATCACCTGATTTCATTCTGGGAATAATTAATGTCAGGGGAGATATTGAATCTGTATTTGATATTCACAAGTTTCTTGGATTGCCTGACGTAAAGATTGTCCAGGAGAGCCGTATAGCGATTGCTGATAAAGATGATGTGCGCTCTGCCATATTGGTCGATTCTGTTGAGGATGTAATCAATGTTCCTGCAAACTCCATTAAACCGCCTATCTCAACTTTAGATAAATCTATTCAGGAATTTGTTGTAGGTGAAACCACTTACAATAAAAAAAATGTTACAGTTTTTGACGTTGGAAAAATTTTCGAAAAGTTAACAGGAAGAACAAAGTGACTGAGATCGGAAACAGGGAACTTAAAGAGATCGATCTCATAATCTTCAAGATAATGGGGGTCGTGTTAGGAATAGATATAGAGCAGATCTCTCAGATACGCGAGCCGGATCATGTGGAGGCGGAGGATGTTAATATTTTTGCGTTTCATCAGAAGATTCCTTTTCGTGAAAACAAAGTTCTATATAAATCCCCCAAAATCCTTTTTATAAAAGATGAATGGCCTGCTTCCGGCATAATAATAGACCAGCCTGAAGAGATCATAAGCATTAAAACGGGTTCTATTCAGCCTCTTCCGCAATTAATCAAGAAATTCAATAGATCGACACCGATTTGGGGCGTTGTTCCAAGGGGAGAAGAAATAATTTTGCTCATTGATCTGTGCAGGCTTTTGAAGTCCAAAACCGGAACATAGACTTTCAGATAAATAATTTTACTGCGTTATCAGTCGTCGACGTATAACTAATACGCCTTCCTCCTTCTATCCTTGTGAAATTAATTATCTGAAATTCAATAGAAGCAGAAAAAAAGGGGGATCAGATGAAGATTAGTTTTAGCATGAAAAAATTTTTATTTATTCTTGCAGGGTTGCTATTTATGTTTAAAACGGTATTTGCTGGAGAGTATATCAAAATAGGACTGAATTATCCTGAGACAGGGCCTTACTCAGTACAGGGATTAGCGCAGTTAAGAGCGGCTGACATGGGAGTCGAAGAGATCAATGCATCAGGCGGGATATCAGGTAAAAAAATACAACTTGTAAGGAGGGATTCAAAGTCTGATGCCAGGCTTGCCAAGAAAAATGTGGAAGATTTAATTGATAATGAAGGATGTGAAATGATTTTCGGTGGTTCGGCAAGTAGTGTGGCGATTGCCGGTGGCAAGGCGGCAAGATCAAGAGGAAAAATCTACTTTGGAACACTGACCTATTCAAATGCAACAACAGGAGTAGATGGGCACAAGTATATGTTTAGAGAGTGCTATAGCGCATGGATGGGTGCAAAGGTTTTGTCAAGATATTTAAAAAAGACATTTGATGGCAAGAAATACTTTTACATTACCGCTGATTATACCTGGGGCCGGACTACTGAAGATTCGATAAGAATATTTAGCGACACAGAGGATACCGGAATTCATAAAAGAATGCTTACACCATTTCCTGGCGCAAAATCGCGCGATTTTAAAAGGGCATTAACAATAGCCAAGGCATCAAAAGCGGATGTCCTTGTATTGGCACTATTTGGGAAGGACATGGCGGAAGCTTTAAAACAGGCCACGGCAATGGGTTTAAAGAAGAAGATGTCAGTTGTGGTTCCAAATCTCACACTTGGTATGGCTGTAGGTGGGGGGCCGAAGGTGATGGAAGGCGTGGTCGGAGCATTGCCATGGTACTGGAAGATTCCGTATATCTATGATTATGAGAAAGGAAAAAGATTTGTAGAAAAATTTTCGGATAAATACGGCGCTTACCCGTCTACCTCTGCTGCCTCTGCTTATACTATCTTATATGAATACAAGAATGCGGTTGAGAGAGCAAAGACTTTTGAATCAAAAGGGGTGATTGGAGCGCTTAAAGGACACAAATATTTCTCATTAAAAGATGAACAGGTGTGGCGTGAGTTTGACCATCAAAGTATTCAAACCGTATATGCTGTAAAATGTAAATCACAAAAAGAGGTATTAAAGGATAAATATAATCAAGATTATTTTGAAATAATAGATAAAATAACAGGAGAAGGGGCGGCGCGCACAAGAGATGAATGGATCGCAGCAAGAAAGTCAGCAGGCAAGTCGTTAGAATTGGAATGGTAAAAAACGTTTTATTCTTTGAATTTCCATGAGCGGAGGCTATCATGAAGCTGTTTATCAAAGGAAAAATAATTTTAATTATATCAACTATAATAATTGTGACCTTGCTTATTGTTACAATTGTTATCTCAATACAATCCAGCGTATGGTTTAATGATGAAGCAAAAGATAGATTAGATACAGCAACAAATATAATATTGTCAGATATAAAAAACAGATTTTCTTCTCAGATAAAATCTGTTGATTCAATCGCAAAAGATGACAATGTAATTATTCTGGCATCACTGGTCAGAGATCTGCTTATTGAAAATCCGGACGAGGTTTTTGATGATGCTTATGCGGAAATGACGAAAGAGCTATCAATAAGGTTAAAAAGGGTAAGCGTCATGGAAGGTTTTGATCTGTTAGCTTTTTATGACGGACACGAAAATTTAATAGCATTTTACCGCAAAGAGGATAAACTTGCAGCCTGGTTAGTCGGCAAAAAATGTTTTGTTGGCAATATGGATGAGAAAGAGCCCATTAACATAAATGTTCCACAAGAGATCGAACTTGAGTATTCCGGGGAAGTCCATAAGACGACATATAAAGAGTATAATATATATTCTAATTCAATTTCCATTCATAATTGCAATCCTGTCTACGAGTCTGTTGAAGGAGTCGAAAAATTAGTGGGATTTATAACCGCTAATACTTTATTAGATGACGAATATGCAAAGAATGTCTCACTACTGACCAATACAAAAATAAACTTTTTTGTAGATAAAAATTTTAGCGCCGGGGCGTTTAAAAAATTTAAAGAAATTCCTGACAAAGATTATGCTAAAATATTAAATAAGTATAATGCATCTGCTAATGGGCTTCAAACAAAGGAGCTGTTTGTTGATGCCGAGGCTGAAATAGGGGATGAAGGTTATTATCAGAAATTTTATTCTTTTACTAAAGCAAATAAAGTTATAGGTGCAATGGCTGTATTATATTCAAAAAAACTCACGGAATCCAAAATAAGAGATACTGTCGCATTATTGGCTATTATAACAGCGATATCAAGTATCATAGGAATTATTATCGCTATTTTATGGTCAGATTCAATAACTAATCCTCTCAAGAAAGCGGTTTCTGCCTCTAACCGATTGGCTGAAGGAGACCTGACCGTTGATATTGAAGTAAAAAGACAGGATGAGACAGGTCAACTGCTTGCAGCAATAAAGAATATGGTGGAAAGTCTCAAAAAAATAGTACTCAAGGTTTCTGATGTGACTGTAAATGTCAGTTCATCCGCAATGGAAATTTCATCGGCTATCGAACAACAGGCAGCCATTGCAACCGAACAATCTGCATCGGTAACAGAAATCAGTTCTACCATGGAGGAGCTTTCAGCTTCTTACACCCAAATAGCGGAGAACTCTAAGTCGGTTGTACAGATTGCCGGCGAGTCTTTGCAAAAGACAAAAAACGGAACGGCAGCAGTAGAAAGAGTTGTGATGCAGATGGATGAGATCCGCCAGGATAATCAAGATAGCACCAACGAGATCGTTAACTTGGGGAAAAAGTCGAAGGAAATCGGCAAGGTTATGGAGATTATTAACAATATAGCGAACCAGACTAAATTGATAGCCTTTAATGCCGCGCTTGAGGCGTCAAGCGCAGGAGAAGCCGGAAAAAGGTTTGGTGTTGTTGCCTCGGAGATCCGGCGGCTGGCCGATAATGTAATGGAATCTACCGGAGATATTGAAAACAAGATCAATGAAATTCAGGAGGCTGTTAACCATCTGGTTATAGCTTCGGAAAAAGGCTCAAAGAAAATACGGGAGGGGATGGATTCTTCATCCCAAACTGTTGATATGCTAAAAGATATATTGGCCGGTGCCCAGTCTACTACTGACGCCGCAAAACAGATTTCTCTATCAACACAGCAGCAGAAAACCGCAAGTGAGCAGGTAGTGGTAGCCTTGAAGGACATTACGATGGGGGCGGAGCAGAACGCTGAGGCCACCAAACAGACCTTGTCAATTACAGAAGATCTGACAGGATTATCGACTGATTTGATCGGTTTGGTAGAAAACTTTAAATTGAATGATATTGAAGAAAATAAAGAGGAGCAAGAACGTTTATGAAACCTGTCAGGGTATTGGTGGTTGATGACAGCGCTTTGGCGCGAGAGCTGATTATTGCAATACTCTCCAGCGACAATGGGATTAGAGTGGTGGGAGAGGCTGCAGATGGCCGGGATGCTCTGGAAAAAGTTCATATATTAAAACCTGAGCTTGTTACCATGGATATTGAAATGCCGGTTATGGGCGGTCTTGAAGCCATTGAACGGATCATGGACTCCAGCGCTGTACCTATACTCGTCGTCACTACAAGAGGAGACGCGCATACAGCCTTTGCAGCGATGTCAAAAGGGGCATTAGACCTCATTGAAAAGCCTGACGTAAATCTCGAAAGCGCTGCAGAGTTCATAGAAAAGATAAAATTTCTGTCTAAAATCAAGGTCACCAGGCACATCAGCGGAACGTTTCATAAAGAGAAACAGAAAGCCGTAGTTAAATCAGAAAGTCTTGATAAGATAGTTGCAATTGCTTCATCCACAGGGGGGCCAAAGGCGCTTTCAATCCTTCTGTCCGCACTGCCGAAAAGTTTTCCATTTCCTGTAGTTGTTGCGCAGCATATTTCAGCCGGGTTTGTTTCAGGGTTGGTCGAATGGCTCAACAGAATCTCAAAACTGACTATAAAGATAGCATTGGAAGGAGAAATGACCATGCCTGGAACGATATATTTCTCACCCTCTGAGAGTCATATGAAAATAAACAGCAGGAGGTTTATTGTTCTTGATAAGCGGCAGCCTGAGGATATATACTCTCCTTCGTGTGATATCCTACTTTCATCCGCAGCCGCTGTATATGGAAACAAAAGTATTGGTGTTATACTGACAGGCATGGGGGATGACGGAGTATCAGGGATGAAAAAAATCAAGGAGGCAGGCGGGGTTACCATTGCACAGGATGAAAAATCGTCGGTTGTTTTTGGAATGCCTAAGGTAGCGATTGAAAGTGGCTGTATTGACAAAATACTCTCTCTTGATGAGATAAGTAATGGGATCATGCGTCTAATATGCCTCGAAAGGCCATAACTTGCGATTTTTCGCTGGCCATGAATATCACAATAAGCTGTGTTGCTCAGGCTTGAAATAGCTTGTCAGCGCCTTAGCGCCTTGCTCTTGATGCTCATTGCTCACTGAAAAAAACGCAATTTATAACCTTCCGAGGTATAACCGGATAAGACCTAAGATAAGCGATTAGCTCTTATTATTTCGGTGTTTACCAACAATTCGATTTTTACCCATTGGGTGAAATGTTACCCTTTAGCAAAGGTATTGAAATTATTGTGCTAACTGCTAAAAGTTAATGACTAATCGCTCAATTTAGGTAAGCTTAGAATTCGACTGCATTATGGATTTAACTCCTTTTAAAAATATGATTCAAGACAGATGCGGTTTTTCTTTTGATGAAAATAGAGAAGCAGCACTGACGCGTATTATCCTCGACAGGATGCCTGAAAATAGCATAAAATCCGACACTGAGTATTTAAGTTTTCTTTGCCGTAATCAGGATGAGTTGCAGCGTCTTATAAATCTTCTCACAGTAAATGAGACCTACTTTTTTCGAGAGCCTGCTCACCTGAAGCTCTTTTCGGAGCGTTTAGTCCCTGAGCTGTTAAGAAAGAGAGGAAATGGAGTAACATTAAGAATATTAAGCGCGGGCTGTTCAACAGGGGAAGAGCCCTATTCGTTGGGCATGGAACTTGCCGAGAAATATGGGGAGGCGAATCAAAATCTTTTTTCAATCACAGGCGTTGATGTGGACTCCGAGGCTATACGCATAGCAAAAAATGGAATTTTCAGCAGGGGATCGTTCCGCGATTTCGAAGACAGGCTAAAGAAAAAGTATTTTGAGAAAGCTGACAAAAATCATTATAAATTAAAAAGAATTATTAAAGATAGAGTAACATTTCATAATTTTAATCTCTTGAGCGATTCTTACCCGAACATGCTTCGAAATATGGATTTTATCTTTTATCGCAATGTTTCCATCTATTTTGAAGCTAAAATTCAAGAAAAAGTATTTAGAAAATTATTTCAAATAGTAAATGATGGTGGCTATATCCTTCTGAGTTCGACTGAAACCTTATCTCACGACTTAAGCCTTCTTCCATTGATCGAAGTGGACGGGATGTTTTTATATAAGAAAGGCGGCAGGCCCAACAGGTGTGATACAGTAAAGAGTACCCCGGATATTAAAGCACAACACTTTGCTAATGCATCAAGCAAATCAAATTCCGAGTTGAGCCAAAGCCCGGGATCTAAATACTCATCGAATCGAAAATCGAACGTACCGGCGATTCAAAAGGATATCTCAGATAAGATAAGCAGCCATGAGGAACTTTTTGACGAGGCGTTGTTGCTTGGCAAGAAAAAGCAATATGACAATGCCTTAAAGACGCTTTATGAGTTGATAGAAGATGATCCGTCTTTTACCAAAGCATATCTTTTGCAGGTTAGTATATTGATTAATCTTAATCAGTTGGAAAAAGCTGAAAGAATCTGTTTAAAGATTATTGAGATGGATCAGTTCTGCCGGGAAGCATATCTTCTCTCGGGGCTAATCGCCAAGCTGCGCAGTGACGAAGAGGATGCCTTAAAAAAGTTTAAAAAAGCATTGTATATCAAGCCTTCCTGCTGGGTGGCTCATTTCTATTCAGCAGAGATATATCGCTCTTGCGGCGAAATGGAACCAGCTATCCGCGAATATGGAATAGTGGTAAAACTATTTGAAAAAGGAGAGATATCTGATCATGGACTTACACTATTCCCTTTTTCATTTACACAGGAACAGATGATACATCTTTGTCGATATAATCTGTCTGATATGAAAAGGAAAGAGTAATGGCATTTGACCGCTCGAAATTTCTGGCAAGATTTATTGAAGAGACGAGAGAGCATATTGATAAGATAAACGAAGGTCTTTTGTGTCTGGAAAAAAATCCGGGTGATCCTGAAACAATGAACGGTATCTTTCGTTCAGCACATACCATTAAAGGATCGTCTAGGATGATGAAGTTGGCTTCCATAGCTGAAATGGCTCATAAATTAGAAGATACTCTGGATGCCTTAAAAGGAAATAAAATCCAGCTTTCAAAAGAGGTCTCAAGCCTTTTGTTTAGAACTATTGATATTATTGCCGACATGATTGATAAAACCGCCGCAGGAAATGAAAATCCTGTAGTTGACAAAGAGATTTGCGAAGCGCTGGAAAAGGTGGCTAAGGGTGAATGCCAAGACACATCACAACCGGCGGATTCAAAATCTTCCGACAGCAGAGAAGCGCAACCATCTTCCGACGAGCTCCTGCCGGCGGCTGAGAAATCTACTGAGAAGACGACAGAATCAAAAGGTTATGAAACAATACGGATCAATGCAGAGAAACTGGATGGATTGATAAATCTCATCGGCGAGCTGGTATCCAATCATAGCCGGTTGAAGCAAAGGTATTTCGATATCAAAAAGGTTGAAAAATTGGCGTGGGAAAATGTGAAATTATTCTCTAATATTGAAAATCGGGATTTTGGTGCTGACGGGGATACGATTACAAATAGAGTTCAATCCTTTTATCTTAAGCTTAAACAGATTACCTTAAGTTTTAAAGACGATTTAAGCTCGCAAGAATCCTTGGCCGGTGAGTTGCAGGAGAATGCGTTGCAGACAAGAATGCTTCCCCTTTCCATAGTATTTAACAGCTTGCATAGGGCAGCGCGTGATATTGCAAGATCTTTCTCAAAAGATGTTGAACTCATCATTGAAGGGGAAAATACCGAGCTTGACAAAAAGGTAATAGAAAAAATTGGCGCCCCGTTCATGCATATGATCAGAAATTCGATTGACCATGGAATAGAAAATCCTGCAGAACGACTTGAGGCGGGAAAATCGGAAAGAGGTGTTATTAAATTGTCCGCTTCGTATGAAGGCGGAAGCGTATTGATCAAATTGGGTGATGACGGCCGCGGCATCTCTCTGGAAAAAATAAAGGAAAATATCCTGCAAAAAAAGATAATCAACGAAGATGCGCTTAATAAAATGTCGGAATCTGAAATAATTGATTTGATATTCTATCCCGGTTTCAGTACCAGCCCCATCATTACCGATATTTCGGGAAGAGGTGTGGGGATGGATGTGGTGAAGAAAAATATCGTTCAGGATCTGAAAGGGACTATCCGGATTGCGACAAAAGAAGGGAAAGGGACTATCTTTTATATCCGGCTTCCGTTAACACTTGCGATAATGCGGGTTTTACTGATAACAGTTTCGGACACAACATACGCTATCCCTTCTAATTATATTAATGAGATTTTAAAGATTCCTCAAACAGAAGTTATTAATGTGCTGGACAAGAAGGCTGTCAGGCTTCGTGAGGAGATTATTCCTATTGCGAATCTTGCCGAACTTTTGAATCTTCCGAATAAAGGCTATAAAAATGAACTCTTAATCATTCTTGTCAATCTTGGCGGTGAAAAGCTGGGATTTGTCGTTGATTCACTCCTTGAAGAGGAGGATATAGTAATAAAACCGCTTCCTTCTCACATGCAAAACAACAAATGGGTTTCAGGAGTAATCATAATGGGCAATAATATGATAGTTAATGTATTAAATGTTTCAACGATTAGAGATGCGGCAAAAGAGATGAAGGATTTAGAACGGTTTAAAAAAATGGCAAAACCGGAAAAAAAAGATACAAATATCCTCGTTGTGGACGATTCTATTAATACAAGGGAGATAGAAAAGAGCATACTGGAAGCTTATGGATATAAGGTCAATCTGGCGAGTGACGGCATGGATGCGCTTGAAAAGGCAAAAGAGTTTGCTTACGATCTCATAATTACAGATGTAGAAATGCCGCGCATGGATGGATTTTCATTGACTGAAAAATTGAGGGCGCATGATGTGTATAAACATACTCCGGTAATTATTTTAACATCAAAAGAAAAAGAAGAGGATAAAAGAAGAGGCATACAGGTTGGCGCCAATGCTTATATTGTCAAGGGCTCGTTCGATCAATCAAACCTGTTGGATACAGTTCAAAGTCTGGTAGACTAAACAAAGGAGTTATTATTGTGACTGATGAAAAATTAAAGACTATTAAAATTCTTGTAGTTGATGATGATCCGTTTGTCATAGATATGCTGGCGGTTATTCTTGAGTCAAGCGACTATTCCATTGATACTGCTGTGAATGGAATTGAAGCCCTGCAAAAGTATTCCGCAGATTCCGACATCGGATTGATTGTATCAGATATGAATATGCCTGAGATGAACGGTCTTGAATTAATTAAGGAATTACGTAACAATAACGCAGATGTTCCGATTATAATTCTAACAGGCAATGACGAGGTTGCTGTTGCCATAGAAGCAATGAACTGTGGGGCAAACGATTACCTTGTAAAGGATGAAAATATTCAGGATACCATTCTCTTGTCTGTGGGAAAGGTTCTGGAAAAGCATGAGTTGAAGAAAAAGAATCTTCAACTCATGGCAGAGCTTGCGCAAAAAAATAGTGAGCTTGAAACATCCAATAAAGAACTTTTGGAGTTAAATAATCTGAAAAATAAATTCTTGGGGATCGCTGCTCATGACCTCAGAAATCCACTCGTCTCTATCAGGGGGTTTAGCGAAATAATTTTGAGCGAGGCTGTCGGCCCTCTTACAGAAGAGCAGAAAGAATATCTCACAATCACTTATACCGCTGCCGAAGGGATGTTAACCCTGGTTAATGATCTCCTCGATGTATCTGTCATTGAGAGCGGCAAAATAGAGCTTCAGCTTACACGTGGATCCCTTAAAAAAATAATCAAGGAGCGGATCCATATTCATAGCATTGTTGCCGGCAGAAAAGATATTTCTCTTCATGCAGAGTATTCTGAATGCCCTGATCTGCTATTTGATCCGAACAGGATATCTCAGGTCATCGACAATCTGATCAGCAACGCAATTAAATTCTCTCCATCCGGCTCAAATATCTATATTACTATAGAAAAGGACGAAAATATGGCAAAAGTCGGCGTACGAGATGAAGGGCCAGGCATTCCTGCGGAAGATCAAGCCAACCTGTTTGTGGAATTTCAAAAATCAAGCGTTCAGCCCACAGGTGGAGAAAAGAGTACCGGTCTTGGCCTGGCTATTGTAAAGAAAATGGTGGAAGCTCATAAGGGAATGCTGGATGTCAAGAGTCGGGTCGGTTCCGGCTCTACATTTAGTTTTAAGATACCAATGGGGGAATAGAAACGATGGCGAAGAAAAAACCGAGGGTGCTTGTTGCTGATGATGAAACACAAATCAGAGCGTTAATGAAAGCAATAATGACTGGTATGAATTGTGAAGTTATGGGTAGAACCTAAGTTGAGCGATTTTTTGCGAAGAAATGTGCTAAGATCTTGATGCGCAAGAGATTGGTGCAAGTCGAGTAAAAAATCGCTCAATTTAGGTAGAAGCAACAAATGGCCCGGCAGCCCATAAGAGCATGTCATTCAAGAGCTTCCCGAATAGCGTTGAAAATCTCCTCGATGCTGGCAGTCTTCTGGAGAAAAGCCACGGCTCCGGCATCCAGAACCCTTTTCTTGGCAGTAGCCGGAGACCATGAGCTGATAACGATAATTGGACCCTGGATTCCGACATCGTTTATCAATCTTTCCAGAACAAGAAAGCCGCTGCCTCCTGCTGGAAGACCAATATCAAGAAAAATTATGTCAGGTCTCTCCTTACTGGACACCATAGTAGCCGACATAGCATCTGATGCAAAGATCAACTGACACCCCGTAGGTTTTAATCTCAATGTCATCAATTTCAAAAAATCTTTATCATCATCCACAACCAGAACCTTTTTGCCTTTAAGGTCAGGGATGGAACTTTTTGCCTGTGCCGGAGCCTCAGATGGTTCTTTTGCTCCAGGCTCGTCTGTTTCATCCCCATGCCCGTTTATCTCATACATAGGTATAACAAGTATCATTTTACACGCCGGGCACTTTCCTTTCTTTCCTCGAAACACACGTTTTGCTCTGATAGTTTTTCCACAATTAGTGCATTTGAATTTGATAAACATATCTGCCATTGCTATAATCTCCCGGAAGTTCGAAAATTAAGTTAAGCGCTTTGAGCGAACCCTTAAGAAAAAATGGGTCTCAATTCCTCGAGTTTTTCATCAAGGTGAAAAGAGACTATCTCAGAAATAAAAAATAATTTATCAGCAGCATTCATATTGGCGTCCTTTTTAGATGCGGCACAGATACGGTTCCCAAAACATCTATTTACGGTCCGCAATTGCTCATACAATTCTCTCAGCTCTTTGAGTTCTAAATCCCAGCTCCCTTTTTCTTTGAATACAAAGTATTGCTTTAAAAAATATGCCCCTGTCGTTCGAACAATAGTCTCTTCGGGAGTGCTGAATGGAAGATGGTAATGTGCCATGCACCTTAGTAAAGACAAAATAGGACATGCGCTCATCGGCATGATAAGACCGAGTAGAGATCTTAGTCCCGTCTGCACATCACAATGTTTTAAATAGTCTCGTTCAGGCGTTTTAACATGTATTTTGACTTTTTCAAAAGAGAAAATATTGTTAAACTTTATAATTACTTCCTTTACATCAAGGGCGGTCGGGCAATAAGGATATTCGTCAATGCTTAAGGTGCAGTTGTCACACTGATAAAAATCAAGCATGGTCCATGCAGGCTGGACTAAATTATCATCAGTCTTATCAAACATTTTTTTTGCATTGATATCAAATTTGTATATCGTTCCATCGTCCATCGTAAAAAGATACTCAATCAATGCTTTGCCTCCGTATCCTTCATTTGCCAGCTTAGGAACGGGGACGAAATAACTTCCCCAACTATGCATCACAGCTTCAAGCCATCTTTGCCCGATCTTGAATCCCAAAAATATCAAAATAGCCCGCTATTCTATCAACTTTTGTGATTTAAGATCGAACAAATCTGACCCAAATCTATGCGCCTACTTGGGGAAGTTATTTCGTCCCCGTTCCTTATACTTTTACAACTTTCAAAAAGGTTGGTTCGTAAAAATTTTGCCGCTCGGAGCAACTAATCTGGCTGATCGCAACAAAAAAATTTTATCATCAACATGCTAACGTGTCAACTAATTTACAAATCCATGTCTAAAATAGTAAAAACACGAAGCGATTAACCTTGAACCTTAAAACCCAGACCGGCCTAATGTCCAGTTTTTTGAGCAAAATCCTGCTGATAAAGGGTTAGTATTTTGATTTTGTGCTCCGTTTCCATTGACATCCAAGATTACTTAATCTAAACTTTCCAACCAAAAAGATGCAATCTGTGCGGTTAGCCGTTAGGGCTCGTTAAAAAATAACTTGGTAGAATTTGCGCTCAAATTTGCCGTAGATTTAATTGATCTGATTGAGCAAAACCGCAGGAATAGCGAGCTATTTTGAGGACTTTTGCGATTGAAGATCGGTTAAAGATATGGTGAAGTTGGGATGCAAAAATGCCAAGTTATTTTTTAGCGAGCCCTTAGCATTGAAAAGGGGTGGAAATAAGAGATTTTAGAGAACTTATACCTCAATAGCTGTGTTGCTAAGGCTTGAAATAGCTTGCTCTTGCTATTCCGCACCTTCGCGCCTTGCTCTTGATGCTCATTGCTCACCGAAAAAAATGCAATTTATAACCTTCCGAGGTATAATCAACAGGTCAATGAGTTAAAGAGGATGTTGAACGGTTTTATCCAAAAGCTAACCGCACAGATCGAAAAGATGTCGGCAGAATTCCTGAAGTTACAGGCTTTCAAGAAAGGAGGTATGCGTAATGCGAACAGGGCTCTTCCTGTCCCGTGATGACGGGACAATTTCGGAAACGGTGGACGTCAATCTGCTGGCAAGGGAATATTCCTATCTCCCTGCTTGCAAGGTGTACGACAATTTCTTCAGGTATGAGGATCAGCAGGATATCCTGAAGACCGTGGATAAAGACAGGCTTGACGCCGTTGTCTTTGCAGGCAACTCTCCAAAGTATTTTGAAAGGGTATTGAGCGGCGACCTGATACTGGAGACACTGAAAGACCGGGGTATCAATGAAAACAAGATCGCCTTTGCCAATATCAGAGAGCAGGTGGCCCTCCCTCACAAAGGCGAAAATGGAAAGGCAACGAAAAAAGCGCGGCTTCTCATTGATGTGGCTTTGGCCAAGATTGAAATATGCCACAATAGCACATCAGTAGCCGTTTCGCCCAGACGCTCGGTACTGGTAGTCGGCACCACTCCGGGCGGCATTGTTGCCGCAAGTGAGCTCCTGGCAAAAGGTTACAGGGTATATGTTGTGGAAAAAGAACTTTCCGTTCGCAAGCATACTGCGATGGATGAGGATATGTTGCCCAGCCTGACCGCTGTGGTGTCAAATGACAGGGCGACAATTCTTTTTGAGACCGATGTGGCAGACGTTTCCGGATGGTGCGGCGAGTACAGGGTTGTGCTGACTAATAGCGCCGGAAAGAAGGAAATTGTCGTCGGAGGAATTGTTCTCAGCGTTGGTGATGATACAGAGTGGATTAAATATCTAAAGCCGATGATGCAACTTGACACAGACAGTAAGGGACTCCTCAGGGGTAAGCGAAAGACAACTCTTTTGGGTCGGACAAGAGACCCGGGAATCTGGTTTGTTCCGTTTGTAAAAGGGGCTGACCGTTTTGCGCGTGAAACCATCTGTGCCAGCACAGCAGTACTTTTACTTACAACCATCCTTGACAGAAATGAGATAAAACATCCGATCCTGGTGTCAGAGGTGGATAAAAGCGTGTGCGGCGGTTGCGGCACATGTGTGAAGACCTGCGCGTTTGGAGCGTCGAGCGTTGATCCAATTCGAAAGATCTCTGTTATTGATCCGAAAAGATGCAAGGGGTGTGGGAACTGTGTGGTTGCCTGTCCCACAGGCGCCCGGGACCTTGTGAGTTTCCCAGAGAAATATGTCGTCAAGGCGATTGATATTTTGAGCCGGGGGGTCTCTGACGATTCTGAGCCAAAGGTTCTGGCTATCCTCTGTAATGGTTGTGGCTATCCGGCAGCAGACATGGCAGGAGAACTCTCTACTCAGACAATAGGAGCAGGGTATTCTACTAATGTGATGCCTGTCCGGGTGGAGTGTGGCGGCAATATTGACACCCAGTATATTCTTGAGGCCTTTAGCAAAGGATTTGATGGAATAGCTTTATCGATCTGCAGGGATGGGCACTGCCATCACCTTGTGGGAAATACCGATATGGAACGACGGATCGGGCTTTTCCGTGAGGTATTGCGGTCGAGAAACATCAATGATGAAAGATTGAGGATAATACATGTGTCACCTCATGAGGGAATGCTGTTCAGTAAAGAGATCAAATCCTTTTGCGAAGAACTTGAATTGATGGATCGTTAACAAGGGAGGTAGTAAAGATGACTGAAAAAGTTACCGTTGCCACCACGTGGTTACAGAGCTGTTCGGGATGCCATATCGCTCTGCTTGATTTGCACGAGGAGCTTCTCGACATTCTGGAACTGATCGATATCAGGTATTCTACCATAATAGACATCAAAGATGTGCCTGAGGTCGATATAGGGCTCGTAGAGGGCGCCGTGGCCAATGAAGACAACGAAGTGATCTTGAAAACATTTCGTGAAAAGGCAAAGACTATTGTTGCCTTGGGTACTTGCGCCTGTTTTGGGGGAATACCCGGTTTAAGAAATCTATTCATGCGTGAGGATGTTCTAAAGCGCGGGTATGTTGAAACCGAAAGCACTGTGGATGGAAAAATCCCTTCCGGGCCCGAAATCCCACCACTCAAGGAATACGTCATGCCCATTAACCAGGTTGTTAAAGTCGATTACTACATACCTGGGTGCCCGCCGCTCCCTTCAGCGATTAAGGATACACTCGTTGCGCTTGTTGAAGGGAGGACTCCGGAGGTAAAGACACGCAACCTGTGTGAGGAGTGCGACCGCAAAAAGGACAAGATGCTCGTGGCATCAAGGGATTTCGTGACCGACGCGGTTCTCTCTCCGCATGAGCTTGATCACATTGACCCTGACCTGTGTTTTCTGGAACAAGGTGTGCTTTGCATGGGACCGGCTACCTGTGAGGGGTGTGGCGCAAGGTGCTTAAAAGGCAACATGCCGTGCCGTGGCTGCATGGGGCCAACGCCGGGCGCTCTTGAACAGGGAGCCAAGATCGTAAATGCGCTGTCGTCTATTCTGCCGGCAGGGGGATTGATGTTTCAAGAAGATATAGTCGGCGTCGGATATCGCTATTCCATGCCGGTCTCGATCTATCCCCATCTCGCTAAAGAAGGGAGGGGAAAATAATGAGCAAAACAATCACGATTTGCCCTGTTTCACGGGTCGAAGGACACGGAAAGGTTACCATACACCTGGATGACAACAACGAGGTAGTAGAATCCCACTTTCACGTCCTGGAGTTCAGGGGTTTTGAGAAATTTTGCGAGGGGAGATTGATGTCCGAAATGCCGGTTATTACCACGCGTATCTGCGGCATCTGCCCTGTCAGCCATCACCTCGCCTCGGTAAAAGCCTGCGACGACGTTCTGGATGTAGATATTCCCCCGGCCGCAAAAAAGCTGCGTGAATTGATGCACATGGGACAGATGATTAATTCACACTCACTCCATTTCTTTTATCTGGCAGCGCCTGACTTTCTACTTGGGCCTTCGTCTGATCCGGCAAAGCGAAATATTGTGGGAATCATTGAGACCGATCCTGAGCTTGCCAGGAAGGCAATCCGCCTCAGACAGATCGGTCAGAATATCGTCGAGCGCGTGGGAGGAAGACCCATACATCCGGTAACGGCCATTCCTGGAGGCATGAGCAAGTCCCTGTCCCACGAGGATCGGTTCATCACTGGCAAGGAGATTGGCGAGGCTATCGAACTGGCGCAACTTAGCGTTCAAGTCGGAAAAGAGATGAACGAAAAATATGTCGACGTTATACCCAGGTTTGCTGTAATCAAAACAAACTACATGGGACTGGTAAAAAACGGCAACCTTGAATTGTACGACGGCACATTGCGTATTATTGACGAGACAGGTAATACTCTGGAGGAATTTGATCCCAAAAACTACCTCGACTACATAGGTGAACATGTAGAAGACTGGTCTTACCTGAAGTTTCCTTTCTATAAGAAACAGGGCTTTCCGAAAGGTGTCTATCGGGTTGCCCCTCTCGGCAGGTTGAACGTTGCAGATGCCATCGGCACTGAGCTTGCCAATGAAGAACTTGCCGCTTTCAAAAAACTGGGCAACGGCAAACCTGTGCACGAAACCTTATACTACCATTACGCCAGACTTATCGAGTTGCTCTATACGGCAGAACGCGCACGTGAGCTAATAGACGATGACGACGTGGTCAGTAAGGATGTACGCGTCAAAGTGGAACGTAAAGCCGGTGAGGGTGTGGGGATCATAGAGGCTCCCCGTGGAACCCTGATCCACCACTACTGGGCAGACGACAGCGGCAAAATTGAAAAGGCCAATCTAATCGTCGCCACAGTTCAAAACAACCCGGCCATGGATATGAGTGTCAATGAGGTGGCCAGGGAATTCGTCAGGGGTGGCAAGATTGAGGAAGGAGCCCTGAATATGGTGGAAATGGCTATTCGTTGCTATGATCCGTGTCTTTCCTGCGCAACGCACGCGATCGGACAGATGCCGCTTGTAATTGAGTTGCTGGCGGCAGACGGCAGAATAGTCGATGTGGCAGAAAGGAGGGCGTGATATTATGAAAGGCGCAATGTCAGTCAGAGATACGATTATCAAGCCCAAATTGGCCGAGATCTTTGGAAATTTTATTGCAAATGTGCTTATTACAAAGGCGATATCTGCGGGAAGGAGAGGAAAGACCGAGCAGGAAAAGCTCAATCTGATGGTGGAGTCTATCTGTTCCGATCCAAAAGTAAAGGGCATGTGGGGTGCAGCGCAGACAGTTAAGCAGAAACACGCATGGTTGAGCGCAATGAAGTGAAAAAGCGCCTTGTAATTGCTTGTGGCAATACGTTAAGAGGAGACGATGGGTTAGGTCCTTATATCGCAGAAGGCCTTCAGGATATGACTGGGTCGGATAAGGTGGATCTCCGTATTATGTCTCTTCCGCAGCTTGACGTAATTTTGGCTTCCCGGCTGAGCGAAGCTGACCTGGTAATTTTTGTGGATGCCAGAACAGATGACAGTGAAGAGTTGGTCAAGATCGAACGGATTGAGCCTGCGGCCGGCCCGGTGATTCCACAGCATACGTCTCACACTATCAGCATGCCTGTGCTTTTGCGCATTGCCTTTGATTGGTACGGAGCCGCGCCGCTATGCTATGCGGTGATGCCAAAAGGGTATGATTTTTCCATCGGCGAGGTCATCTCCGGTAAAGCGCTGATAGCTGCAAGGAATGCAATGGATAAGATCACAAAAATTCTTCAACAATTCCCCAAGTTCCCTTTTTTCTTTCAGGCTTTGGACTAATAACTAAACTGAGCGATTAGCCTTTAGCTATTAATCAAACTATATTAAGATGTTATTAAATAATAACATCTCACCCAATGGGTGAAAATCGAATTGCTGGTAACCACGCGAAATAATAAGAGCTAACCGCTAACCCGACTTCCGCTCTTTTTTAAATTTAGAATTTTTACCAAAATTATAAATTGTCATAAAATCAGATGGTTACATATTTACATCGTTTTTCATTAAAACCATAACCTATTGATAATAATGCTAATATTGTTTTAAGGTTCAAATGTAGTGGCTGCGCTGGAAAATATATAATCTTGACACCGCCCATTGTATTTTTATAAAGAAAACCTGAAAAAAATTAAAAATTCTCGTTAAAAATATCAAGTTTAGTTTAAACAAAGCAAGAGGGACTTGTGTAGTGGCTGTCGCCATAACAGTTTAAATATATTGCAATTATTTTTAAAGAGCGGAATTCGGGCTAATTGCCAAGAGCTGATCGCTCATCTTGGGTAATAACGGATTTAAATAAAATGCCTATCAAACACATGGAAGAATACAGGGATCCGAAAATTTCCCGAAAAATAGTTGACAGTATAAAAAAGCTGAGCCGGAAAAAAGTCCGCTTGATGGAGGTATGCGGGACCCATACCATGGCCATTTTTCAAAGCGGAATTCAGACGCTCCTGCCGGAAACCATTACGCTTCTTTCCGGGCCGGGCTGTCCTGTATGCGTGACCGCTCAAAAAGAAATCGACGCTTTTATCAAACTGACCGGAATAAAAGATGTCATAGTGGTCACTTTTGGAGACCTTATGAGAGTCCCGGGCGCCCATTCTTCACTGCAAAAAGAACGAGCCCTGGGAAAGGATGTCAGAATTGTTTATTCGGCATTTGACGCACTTGATCTCGCGCAGAAAAATCATCAAAAAGAGGTGGTCTTTCTTGGCGTGGGATTTGAAACCACCGCCCCCACAATTGCCGCTTCATTACTGGAAGCAAAAAAGAGAAAACTAAAAAACTTTTCCGTGCTTTGCGCTCACAAGCTGGTGCCGCCGGCTCTGACTACCCTCATGGAAGCGAAGAATGTCAGAATCGACGGCTTTATCTGCCCAGGTCATGTTTCCGTTATTATAGGAAGCGACGCCTATCTTCCGGTGGTTGAAAAGTACCATATCCCTTGTGTGGTTTCCGGCTTTGAATCAACAGATATCCTGCAGGCCGTCTATATGCTGGTAAAACAGCTTGAGGACGGAGAGGCGAAACTCGAAAACAGATATCGCCGGGCAGTAACTTTTGAAGGGAATAAAAAAGCGCGACAAATCATGTATCAGGTTTTTGAGCTGGCCGATGCTCCCTGGCGCGGAATCGGGATAATCCCGGAAAGCGGGCTGAAGCTTAGAAAGGAATTTGATTCCTTTAACGCAAAAAAAAAGTTTAATCTTGCTGTCCCTGACTCAAAAGAGCCGAAAGGGTGTGCATGCGGCAAGATACTCATGGGACTAAAGATTCCGCCGGAATGCTCCCTTTATAAAAAGGTCTGCGCGCCTGAC
>Ga0255429_1039_pt1 | contig 27490 bp, 21 predicted proteins | sample ANMaggSeSYBR02H9_FD_182636 | JGI IMG/M metagenome (GOLD analysis project Ga0255429, IMG submission 182636) | Sediment cell enrichment communities from methane seep in Santa Monica Basin, California, United Staets - ANME aggregate JGI... | ecosystem: Environmental > Aquatic > Marine > Cold seeps >... | reverse complement strand
TGTCATCTTTTTTTCAGCATTCACATAAAAACCTTTATCATTTCTCTTAAACAGATCATCAATCAATTGAGTGTTCTCTCTTGTTTTCGGTAAATTTGCTTTTATTTTAGTCAACAGATAATATTGCCATTTCTTTCTCAGTAATCCATAAGGAAGAAAAGGAATGTCAACCCATTGACTATTACTGGTTAATCCACCTTCTGTGATCAGCATATGTACATGAGCATTAAATTTAAGATCTCGACCAAAAGTATGAACGATAACCAGCATGCCCGGAACCGCATCCGTTCCTCTACTTTGAAGCACTTCCAAAGCAGCTCGAGAAGCACAGTCCATCATTACTTTTATCAATGTACGATCATTAAAAATTATCTTGCGAAGCTCTTGTGGAATGGTAAACACCAAATGCCGGTGCGGTACATCAAATATGTTACTCACTGTCTTTTCTACCCATTTATCAATATAAATTTTGCCACAAGAGGTACAGAATCTGCTTTTACATGTAAACGGAACTTTTTTCTTATTACCACATTGGGGACAAACATATTCAGCATACCCGTTGGAAGAATCACCACACCCGATCATCTTTTCAACATTTTCAACAATCGAATTCCAATGTGGTTTTGAATATCTACTTGATAACTCAGCAAATATTATATACCAAAAATCACGAAATATTGTTTTTATTGACCTGGCTGCCATACAGCCATTTTATATATCGTATTTTCAATACAATAAAAAAAGGCTTCCAGTTGAAAGCCCATTTAATCCGACATCTTGAAACTTTTAGTCAATCTATTTTGAAAATATTCCCCCTTTTCTGTTTATTTTATTGCGGTGATTAACATTATTCGTAACGATATTCTTGAAAAGCTCAAGCCATTGCTGTGGTATGGCTTAACAGATAAGGCAGAGGCATATCTGGAGGAAATCGCCAAGGATTCAATAAAGAATATGGCTGCGCTTGATAAGCTGATCAAATACCTGATGAGGAACAAACCGTACATTCCTTGCCATGCAGCCAGGAAAGAACTTGGTTTGTGTAATTCGAGCGCCATTGGTGAAAAGATGAATGAGCTTGTAGTTTCAGAGCGTCAAAAACATAATGGGATGAGCTGGTCAAAAACAGGCTCTGTAAGCCTGGCAACAATCACCGCCTTAAAAAGAAATAAAGAAAGTGACAAATGGTTCGAAGCGAAGGAATTAGATTTTAAACTGGCGGCTTAATCCTACCCGCACAGCTTGCAACTTTTTCTTCAGCTTTTATCTTTATCTTTATCTTTTTAGCTTCCAGCGCAATGGTTTCGGTTGATTTCAGTTCAAGGTGAGCCCCGCTGACCGAGATAACAGGCCCGTCATCGGTCATCCGAACCTTCATAATAATCTCTCCTTCAGGAGCGGTAATCTCGATAAGTTCCTCCTTTTCACTGGAATAAAACCAAGATCTGACGGCCTGAGTCAAGCTGCATTCGTATTTTTTCAACGTGTTCGACATCTGAGGGTTTAAGCTTTATGATTTCAGCCTTTTTACTCATTTGAATCAAGCCTTCTTTATAGCACTATTGGACAGCAACACTGTTTTTGAAATTAATATCATCTTTGGTAATCGCAGGCAAGTTCAAAATAGATTGCTGGTTTGAGTTCAGAGCTTGCTCTGGGGTTTATAATAATTTTCTTGATGAATTGGAATATATGATATATCAAAACAATTCCGGCTATTATTATGGTTAAAACAGGTAATTCTTTATGAACAATAAAATATCACCGTTCAAAAATTCAAGTGAGCTTATCAAGAAGAAAAGCTGGTGGAATAGATTAATGGAATGGCTGGCTAAAGCGAATAAAAATGTATGCCGCCATTGAAAGCCGGGCAGCAGACCTCGCAGGTAGCGAGTTATAGATTATCAGATAATCTATATCTTCCCCAGTTTAATCGCACAAAACTCACCACACATGGTACACCCTTCTTTGCCGGCACTTTCGCTGGTTTCTAGACAGGCCCTTACTTTTTCAGGGTCTATAGAAAGGTCTACCTGGCCTTCCCAGTTGAATTCATCTCTGTATTTTGCCATGAGTAAATCTTTTTCAATTGCGCCGGGAACTCCCTTTGCGATGTCTGCAATGTGTGCGGCAATTTTTGAAGCAATTATACCTTCTTTTACATCTTCTATAGTAGGTAATCTTAAATGCTCCGCCGGAGTAACATAACACAGGAAGTCTGCGCCGGCTGATCCGGCAATGGCTCCTCCAATAGCGGCAGTAATATGGTCATAGCCAGGCGCTATGTCTGTGGGAATTGGACCAAGTACATAGAATGGAGCTCCCTGACAAAGACTTTTTTCCAGCTCAACATTAGCCTTAATTTCTCTGATTGGAACATGTCCTGGGCCTTCAATCATAACCTGAACACCTTGATCTCTTGCTCTTTTTGTAAGTTCGCCAAGGGTTATCAGCTCTTCAATCTGTGCCCTGTCAGTTGCATCGGCAATACATCCCGGCCTCAAACCATCGCCGAGACTGAGGACCATGTCGTAACGTTTAGCTATTTCGAGCAACTTGTCATATTGTTCATAGAGAGGATTTTCTCTTTTGTTACATCTTATCCAATTAGCTAAAAACGATCCTCCTCTGCTGACAATGCCTAAACGACGCCCTCCAATTTCAAGACAGCCAATACTTTTTTTTGTTATCCCGCAATGAACTGTAATGAAATCCACACCGTCTTCACCATTTTCTTCTATGACTCCAAACATGTCTTCAGCGGTCATTTCAACGATAGCTTTTTTAGAATCCAGCATCTGAACTGCCGCCTGATATATAGGTACTGTTCCAATTACCAATGATGATTCTTTGATAATTGCTTTCCTTATTGCCCTGATATCGCCACCTGTAGAGAGATCCATAATAGTATCTGCTCCGGCGGCAACAGATACTCTTACCTTCTTGAGTTCTAAATCAATATCTGTACGGTCTTTTGACGTTCCGATATTGGCGTTGACTTTTGTTTTTAAACCCTTGCCAATTGCGAGAGGTGAAATGGATTTGTGCTTTTTGTTTCTTATTACTACTATATTACCATTTTCAATTCCCTTGCGAATGAATTCAGGCTCAACCCCTTCATATTCGGCACATATCTCCATTTCTTCTGAGATTTTATTTTTACGCGCCATTTCTAATTGAGTCATAATCTATATCTCCATTTTTGCAATAATAAGCTCTGCTACTTTCTTTCCTGAGAGAAGCATTCCTCCGAAGATCGGCCCCATTCTTGGGCCACCAAAAGCTGCGTTTGCCGACATTCCTGCGACATATACACCTGGGCAGATTTCTCTGGTATTTTCAATTGTCAGTTTTTCTGCCTTCTCTGCCCACATGGACCGTTCGCCCATTACTCCCCCACTTTCAGTATTTAACTTCATATCTGCTTTTCGCTCAATAACATGAAGCATTTCTGTTGCATGTCCTGTTGCATCAACAACATTTTTCGCCATAATTGTAAGGGGATCAACATGAAGTCCTGCCATTTCAACAGGTGACCATATAATGACAAGACCAATAACGCGATTTTCCCGAATTACAACATCTTCCACACTCATACAATTAAAGATTTTTGCCCCAGCCTTAGTTGCATATGAGCATATCGTGCTAATGGATTCAACGGCGTCTGCTGTAAAATATCCCGGCTGATATTCTCTTGTTTTTATATCAAAAATATCCAGTACTTCTTTGCCTTCTTTTTGCACCACTATTTCGTTAAACATCATTCCGCCGCCCCACATTCCGCCGCCTATACTTAACTTGCGTTCATAAAGAGCTACTTTTTTTCCGGCTTTTGCCAGAAAATACGCTGCTACAAGTCCGGATGGGCCTCCGCCGACGATTGCAGTATCAACCTCTGTATATTCCAGAAATTTTTGTGAAAAACGGTCTATTATTGCTTTGGTTATTATAACTTCATTTAATGCCATAATATTATTACACTCCTTATTAACAGTTCACGGTTCACGGTTCACGGTTCACGGTTCACGGTTCACGGTTGATCAAAACATAAAACTGTTAACTGTAAACCGACAACTGTGAACTGTTACCTTATTAATTAGTTAAAAAAAGTAAGCGTTCACGGAACGTCGAAATTAGAAATTTGGCCTTCATGCTTTTGTATTGTTTTTTCCAATTTCTACTTTCCAATTTCAAGTTTCAAGCCGTGAACGGCTATAAAATTACTTACAAGACCTTCAACCTTTTTGATATACTCAATACCTTATCGACAACCTCGGCAGGATTTTTACCTATAACTCTTATCATCGGCTCCTTGCCTAAATCACCGCGGTCAAAAATTATATCTGGTATTGAATTCCTCTTTGAAAGTACGGAATCAATTCCCCATTTTAAAGAATACCCCTCTTTAAACTTTGTATCATCAGGCTCATCAGATCGGTCAAAATTATCCACATCAAATCCCAATGACATGCATATATTGATAATGTCTTTGGAAAACCTTATATTCATGGCACATCGGTAGTTTGCATTATATTTCATGGTGCTCAGGATTATGCTGGCAATATGACTGGAAGCTCCAAAAGCAAGATCGCCGAAAGTTCCGGTTTCTTCTCCAATCCTGATAATTCGCCCCGGTATGGCTGCAATGTCTTCTGCCTTGTTTGCATAGGCTAAGGCATAACCCAGGTTTGATTGTACTTCGGGAATAATATTTCCGCATTTTTCAGCATTTAATCTTTGCAGAGCAGTCTTAAGTTTTTGAATACAGTTATATCGTTCACTTTCCTGCAGAACATGGGCCAGGTGGTTTGTCGGACCATGTCCGCCGCCTATATTTAAAGAAAACCTTATGGCGGCAGTTGTGTATTCTTTTGCTGTTTTTACTGCTTCAAAAACAGATTTTCCTTCAGCAAGTTTTGTAGTAATAGCAGCGGAAAATGTACATCCGGTACCATGGGTATTGTTTGTATCTATCCTCTCGGAAGTAAACTCGTGAAAGTTTTTTCCATCATACAAAATGTCCACAGGATTGCCGGCAAGATGTCCACCCTTTACAACTACGTTTTTTGCCCCTAAGCCGCAGATAATTTCGGCTGATTTTTTCATATCGTCAATAGATGATACCTTGATTTTAGTTAGTTCTTCAGCTTCCGGAATGTTTGGTGTAATTATAAGTGCTAAAGGCAAAAGTTTTTCTATCAGGGATTTTTTTGCTTCATTTACTATAAGTGGAGCTCCTCCTTTTGCCACCATTACAGGATCTACAACGAGCTTGTTTATTTCATATTGCCGCAGCTTTTTAGAAACCATTTTTATTATTCTGGAATTGGCCAGCATCCCGGTTTTTGCTGCATCAATTCCTATATCTGTAGCTACGGAATCAAACTGCTTTTCTACAAAATTTTCCGGAACCTCATAAACTCCCTGTACGCCAAGAGTATTTTGAGCGGTCAAGGCAGTTATGACACTCATCCCGAATCCGCCCAAGACGGTGATAGTCTTCAAATCCGCCTGTATCCCCGCTCCTCCGCCAGAATCCGATCCCGCGATGGTCAAAACCCTGCTAACGCCCATGACTTATCTCCTTGAGAAAAATTAGTAACACTTAGCTGTTTTAAATATTATTTTTTTGGACAGGATTGACAAGATATTCAGGATTTAAATTGTCGAAACTTTTCCTGTTAATCTAAATCTAAATCCTTATACCTTGATACACACCTTCTTCATGTTGTGATTATATTTTATGATTTACTGGCTAACTGCAATGAGAGTTGGCTTTGTTTGTGCACTTTAAATAAAATCTTGTCTATCCTGTTATCCTGTCAGATTCTTTTTCAAAAGGCTAAATTGTTACAGAAATTACAATTCCGAGACGTTGAACTAATATCAATGCTGTAAATTAAAAAAAGGCCAATACCTTCCTTACTGGAGATATGGCCCTTTGAAAATGAAAACGTAACAAAATTTTAGTTTCCGCTCCCTACGCTGGTATAATCCAGGTCAGGTTCAAAGGGTATTTTCTCAGCCGGACAGGCACCCCTGCAAATATTACGATTGTTATGTACTTACCTCAACTATCTCATATAATCAAGTAGATTATTGATGACAAAGCAAAAAATCCAACTTCGTCTTTACCCATATCTTTCGGATGTGTTTTGTCAGCATAGAATTTTAGGACAACTTTCGCGACTTTCGCGCGACTTTCGGGACGGGCGCGACTTTCGGGACGTACATTAGTTTATAAGTTGACAGGGTGCTTGAACTATGATATCCGGTTTGCATGCCACGTCAATCAAGAATAGATGCGCCAGGTGCGCTTCATCATATTATTGCCAGAGGTATAGAACGTAAAAAGATATTTCAGGATAGTGTCGATAGGGATAATTTTTTAAATCGACTTGAAAATATCCTTACGGAAACCCAAACAACCTGTTTTTCCTGGGCGCTGATTCCAAATCATTTTCATTTATTGCTGCGAACGGGAACCACATCAATTTCCACCGTAATGCGCAGGCTTTTGACCGGTTACGCAGTGTCCTACAATTTTCGGCATCGCCGGCATGGATATCTTTTTCAGAACCGTTACAAATCCATTTTGTGTCAGGAAGATTCTTATCTCCTGGAACTGGTTCGATATATCCATTTAAATCCTTTAAGAGCCGGCATTGTGAAAGATCTAAGGGGATTAAACAGTTATCCCTATTGTGGACACAGTTGCATTTTGGGAAAAAGGACAAATACATGGCAAGATAAGGATTATATACTCAAATTATTTACTTCCAATAAGGCTGTAGCTATCCGCAGGTACCGTGAATTTGTCAAAAAGGGAATCGAACAGGGAAAGCGGTCCGATCTTGTTGGAGGTGGTCTCATACGCAGTGCAGGCGGATGGTCGGCGATAAAAGCATTGAGAAGAATCGGTGCATACCAAAAGGGCGATGAGCGCATTTTAGGAGACAGTGACTTTGTTAAAAAAGTACTTGCCCAGGCTAAGGAAGACTTTGAGCGCAAATATTATCTTAAATCAAATGGGTTTAACTTTGAAAAGGTACTTGGACGAGTTGCAGAATTGTTGGACTTAAAACCTGAGCAGGTATTGGCCGTCGGGAAATATAAAAAGACGGTTGCGGCTCGCAGTCTGCTCTGTTTCTGGGCAACGAGTAAGTTGGGAATAAGTCAAAGCGAATTAGGGCAAAAGCTGAAGATTTCGCAACCCGCAGTCAGTTTATCGGTTAAACGCGGAGAGCAATTGGTAATACGCCACAATTACTCGTTAAAAGCTTAACAGTAACTTATAAACTAATGTACCGAAGTCCTTGTCGAAGTCGCACCTATATCATGGAAAATTTTACATTTATCAACAGTGTTCTGCATATAATCTTATGGAATTTTACCCGAAAAGAAAATTTATTGCGTTTTTAGGGATATTTTCATTTATTGTTAGTGCTGGAATGACGTTTTTGTCGTTTCATTCATTCGGCCTCAAGTCCACTATTCCTGCGCTTATTTTCTTTGGGATTTTTGTATTTTTAATTATTCCAGTTATTAAAAATCAAGTGGTTGATGTAAAAGACAATGGCATTATAATATACAATTTTGGAAAAGGTTTTGAGCTGGGTTCTGACGATCTCTTTGAAGTTGCAAGAAGAAAAGGAAGTGCTTTGTCATATCGATTTCAAAAAGGCACTTATCGATTTCAAATTTCACCTTGTGCTTATTATAACGCTAAGCTTCTTCAGGATAAATTTAGCAACTTTTTTAGTGGATTTGATAAATAAAATTGCAGAATAACCGCTTGCATTCTGACCGGCTGTAACGTGCCGCTTCTTATAGGCCTTTCGAATAGAAAGTCTGTCACTATTAATCACGCTTACGGTTTTCGCCGCCGGCAGGTGAAGCGGAGCGTTGTGTGGAAAAATAAATATGAAAATAAAGGGTTAAAATGGGCCAGGCCTTTGTCATAATGCAAATTGGCAATAAAGAGCTTGATGAAGTTTTTCATAAAGCGGTTGTACCGGCCGTTTTATCGAGCGGGTTAACAGTTAAACGTGTTGATAAACATAACAGAGTTGTTAGAACCTAAATTGAGCGATTTTTTACTCAATCTGCGCTGATCTGTTGCGCATCAAGGATTCGCGAAAATCCTCGACATATCCACGGGTATGTCTGCGGTTTTTGCAAATCCTTATGCATCAAGATCTCAGCACATCTCTTCCCCAAAAATCGCTCAACTTAGGTTTAAGATATTCAACAAGAGCTATAAAAGCTACTTTTGAAGCATTACTTATGCGAGTAAACATTGATTCTCCGAAAAAACATTTTCCCAGGGAAACACCGTATAATCCACCTGCGAGCTCTCCTTCGTGCCAGGCCTCAATTGAATGCGCATATCCTGCTTCATGAAGATTACAGTATGCTTCAATCATATCCTCGCCTATCCAGGTTCCTTCATTTTTCTGTAATCTTATCTGAGCACACAAACTTATTGTCTGCTCAAAAGACGAATCTATTGTCACTTTAAATATATTTTTATTTATGATTTTTTTAGACTTTTCGATACTCTGATATCTTTGGGATAGAGCACAAGACGTGGATCAGGAGACCACCACATTATTGGTTCATCATCTGAAAACCAGGGAAAAATCCCCATTCTATAGGCAAGCAAAAGACGTTCTCTGCTAAGATCGCCGCCTATTGCCAGCAAGCCGTCACTGCCGGCAAGATGTGGTGGAGGAAAAATTATTTTATCAGACAAAAGAAAAACCGGCATGAATGATTCAATTGAAAATTGAAAATTTGTGGTATCTCATATGGATTGAACATTGAATATTGTATATTTGTAGAAATCGCTTCGCTCCATTAATTCATATAAAATAACAGAATTCCTTCAATATTCAATTTTCAATTGCTTTGATCGTCAATATTCAATTATTTAAATGTCAACCTGTCATTTACTAAATCAACAAAAACCTTTCCCCCGCCTGACAGCTTGCCGAACAGGATTTCATCGGTCAGGATATCTTTAATCTCAATCTGTATCAGTCTGGAAAGAGGTCTTGCTCCAAAAAGCGGATCATGTCCTTTTTTTGCCATCCGGTTTCTTGCTCTGGAAGAAATGGAAAGGGAGATCTTTTTTACGGCCAGTTGTTCATTTAGTTCCGCTATAAATTTATCAACTATCTTTTTCATAATTTCTACGGTAAGAGAATTAAAGCTAATTATTCCATCAAGACGGTTTCGGAATTCCGGGCTAAAGAATTTTTCAACAGCTTTCCTGCCTTTATTTTTCGTATCATAATCTGTTTCTCCAAAACCGATAGAGTGAGCACTCATTTCCCTTGTTCCGGCATTTGAAGTCATCATAATAATGACATTTCTGAAATCAGATTTCCTGCCGGTGTTATCAGTTAAAGTAGCGTGGTCAAGAACCTGAAGTAGAATATTAAACATATCTTGATGAGCTTTTTCTATTTCATCAAGGAGCAAAACGCTGTAAGGATGTTTTCTTATGCCGTCGGTTAAAAGACCACCCTGGTCAAAACCGATATAACCTGGAGGCGCACCAATTAGTCGAGCCACAGCGTGTTTTTCCATATATTCACTCATGTCAAAACGCAGCAACTCAATGCCGAGGATTGCCGCGGCCTGTCTTGCGACCTCTGTCTTTCCTACTCCGGTAGGACCTGAAAACAAAAAGGCTCCAACTGGTTTGCCTGGCATGCCAAGACCGGCACGAGAACGCTTAATAGAACCAACTAAAGATTTTATGGCATCATCTTGGCCAAAAATGACTTTTTTTAGATCTTGTTCAAGGCTCTCTAATTTTGCTTTATCAGAGGTCGATATACTTCTAATTGGAACCCTGGCAATCTTTGCAACAATCTTTTCAATGTCTTTTGGATTAACATTCTTTCTTCGTGAAGCACTGGAAAGTTTGATAAATGCGCCGGCCTCATCAATTACATCAATTGCCTTATCCGGGAGATAGCGATCATTTATGAATTTGGCAGACAACTCGGCAGCAACTTTAAGCGACTGATCAGTATAACTAATTCCATGAAAATCTTCATAATGAGGCCTGAGTCCTTTTAAGATTTTAACTGTTTCAGAGACAGAAGGCTCTTTAATTTCGATTTTCTCAAAACGACGAGAAAGAGCGCGGTCTTTTTCAAAGTAATTCTTATACTCTTCATAAGTAGTTGACCCGATACACCTCAGCTCGCCCGCTGCAAGAACCGGTTTGAGTATGTTTGATGCATCCATGGAACCACCGCTGGTCGCCCCTGCTCCAACAACACTATGAATCTCATCAATAAACAAAATAGCCTGTTTTTTATTCTTCAGCTCAGACAAAACTCCTTTTAAACGCTGCTCAAACTCCCCGCGGAACTTTGTTCCAGCCAAAATAGCCCCGAGGTCAAGAGAATATATACTGATATCTTTAAGCACATCCGGAACATCGCCTTCATATATCTTTTTTGCCAGCCCCTCAGCCATAGCTGTTTTCCCGACACCTGGATCACCGACATAAACAGGATTATTTTTACGTCTTCTGCAAAGCACCTGAACTGTCCGTTCAAGTTCTAATTTGCGTCCTATAAGAGGGTCTATTTTCCCTTCTGAAGCTTTTTTCACAAGGTCAATAGTAAAAACCTCAAGCGGGCCGGCAGCTTTCTTTTTCTTCTTCCTTTTGGTTTTTGCAAATCCTCCCATTCCATCCCCGAAAGGCAGGTTGCTTACATTATGAGATATATAGTTTAGAACATCAAAACGCGTAATTCCTTCTTTATTTAAAAAATATGCGGCATAACAATCTTTTTCCTGAAACATGGATGCAAGCATATCAGATACTAAGACTTCTTGTTTTTCAGCAGACCTGGCATGATTGACAGCTCTCTGGATAACTCTCTGGAAACCTATCGTCTGTTGCAGCACATACTCATTTCCTTCTGGAATGCTTTTAAGATTTTCACTCAAAAAATCCTCAAGAGTATTATTGAGATTCTCAACACTTCCGCCGCAACTCTCAATAATTTCTTTGCCTGAGCTATTATATAAAATAGCATAAAGCAGATGTTCTATACATACATACTCATGGCGCCTTGTCTTGGCCTCTCTGACAGCAAGGCCAAGAGTGGCGCTTAGTTCTTTACTAATCATGATTCAGACCTCGTTAGTAACTACTCAGGTTCACGGTTCAAAGTTCACGGTTCAAAGGTTGAAAAAATGTAACTACTCAGGTTCCAGGTTCAAGGGTTGAAAAGTTGATTGGTTCATAATGTTCACCCAATGAAATCAATGAATGAGGAAAAAATCGTAAAGCGATTAACCATGAACCCGAAACCGTGAACCGTGAACCCTGAACCTTGAACGGTTACTCTTTTTCCATAGTACATTTAAGAGGAAATTCTCTTTCCCGTGCTAAAGTATGAACTGCATCCACCTTTGTTTCAGCTACTTCATATGTATAAACCCCGCAAATTCCAATTCCTTCTTTGTGAACCTTCAACATGGTTATTGTAGCATCTTCTATAGATTTATTAAAAACAGATAAAAGAATTTCTACAACAAACTCCATGCTTGTATAGTCATCATTATGCAGCAGCACCTTATGCATTGAAGGTTCTTTAACTTCCTCCTCTGTTTCAGAATCTACAATTTCTTCATAATCGGGTTTAGCCAAGCTCATTTAACAACCTCAATTTACGATCATTGAATATTGAAGACCAAAGAAATTGAAGATTGTATATTGAAAATTGAATATTGAATGAATTCCGTTAATTTTAATCCACAGATTATGCAAATTACACAGAAAACATAAAAAGCTTCAATTATAACCGTTTACAGTATAGTTCGTTTAAAATGATGGAGCGAAGCGATTTCCACAAATATACAATTTTCAATATTCAATCTTCAATATTGTCCCTGCCCCATCATTTCCCGCAGCATTTCTTATACTTCTTTCCGCTTCCACATGGGCATGGTGCGTTTCTTCCAATTTTTTGAGCAGCTCGCTTAACAGGCTTTTTATTTTGAGAAGCTTCGTCTCCGCTGGAATATACCAGATCCTGCTTTGCCGGTTGTCTTAGATCATTTATTCTATCAGGTTCAGATATCTGAATTCTAAACAAAATTCCCAGAGACTCCTCTTTTACCCTGGAAATCATAGCCTGAAACATATCAAAACCTTCTTTTTTATAAACAATCAAAGGATTCTGCTGAGCATAACCCCTGAGACCGATGCCCTCTTTCAGATGATCCATACTGAAGAGATGGTCCTTCCACAGGTTGTCTACAGTCTGCAGCATAATAATTCGCTCTAAATTCCTGAAATCATCGGATCCTATAATAGCTTCTTTTTCATCATAAACTTTGAGCGCTGAATCATAAATCAACTGAGCTAATCTCTTTGTTGTCAAACCATCCAGGGTATCACTATCAAAACTGTCAAGCCCAAAGTTAAATTGTTTGAATACAGCTTTGCTAAGTCCTTTCAAGTCCCAATCTTCGGGAAGCATACTCTCATCTGCAAATTCATGGGCTATTTCCTCAGCCTTTTCATAGATCATATCCATAAAAAAACTTTTCAGGTCACTACCCTTCAAAGCTTCACGTCGCTGTCTGTATATAACCTCCCGCTGCTGGTTCATAACATCATCATATTCAAGGAGCTGCTTTCTGATATCAAAATTATGGCCCTCAACCTTTGCCTGAGCGTTCTCTATTGCCTTGCTTATAAGGTTATGCTCTATTGGCTCTCCTTCTTCCATGCCAAGCTTTTCCATAATACCGGTTATACGTTCTCCGCCAAATATCCGAAGAAGATCGTCTTCTAAAGCAAGATAAAAACGCGATGATCCAGGGTCGCCCTGCCTCCCGGAACGTCCTCTCAACTGGTTGTCAATACGCCTGCTTTCATGTCTTTCGGTTCCAAGAATATGAAGCCCTCCCAACTCAGTTACCCCATCTCCTAAGACTATGTCTGTTCCACGTCCTGCCATGTTTGTAGAAATTGTAACAGCGCCTTTCTGTCCAGCCATTGCTATAATTTCTGCTTCCTTTTCATGGTTTTTCGCATTCAAAACACTATGCATAATGCCTCTTTTTTTTAATTTTTTGCTTAAGCCTTCAGACACATCTATTGAAACCGTACCGACGAGAACAGGCTGCCCTTTTTTATGAAGTTCTTCTATTTCATCCAGAGCAGCTTCATATTTTTCCTTTTTTGTCTTGTAAATCATATCCGGATAATTAGTTCTAATCATCTGCATATTGGTGGGAATAATTATAACATCCAGATTATATATTTTTTTAAACTCAGATGCCTCTGTGTCGGCGGTACCTGTCATACCTGAAAGTTTATTATACATTCTGAAATAATTCTGGAAGGTAATAGTGGCAAGCGTCTGGTTTTCATTCTCTATCTTTACGTTTTCTTTGGCTTCAAGTGCCTGGTGCAGACCTTCACTGTAACGACGACCTGGCATTAAACGGCCGGTAAACTCATCTACTATAATAACCTCACCATTCTTGACTATGTAATCAACATCAAGCTTAAACAGCGTGTGGGCCTTAAGACCCTGATTTATATGATGTAAAACTTCTATATGCTTTGGATCATAGAGATTATCGATCTTCAAGATATTTTCAGCCTTTGCAACGCCCTCTTCCGTCATGACTACGGTCCGCGCCTTTTCATCTATAGTAAAATCCATGTCGCGTTTAAGACGCGGAATTATTTCATTAATTTTGTAATACAGACCCGTAGATTTCTCAGCAGGTCCGGATATAATCAGAGGTGTTCTTGCCTCGTCGATCAGTATGCTGTCAACCTCATCAACAATAGCAAAGTTCAGGTCTCTCTGGGCCAGAGAATTCATATCAAATTTCATGTTATCGCGCAGGTAATCAAAACCAAACTCATTGTTTGTTCCGTAAGTTATATCAGCACCGTATGCCTCTTTTCGTTCCGCGTCGTCCATGCCGCTTAATATACTTCCTACTGTCAGTCCCAGGAAATTATATATCTGACCCATCCATTCTTTGTCGCGCCTGGCAAGGTAATCATTCACCGTAATAATATGAGTCCCTTTGCCGGAAAGAGTATTTAGATATGCAGGTAGAGTGGAGGCAAGAGTTTTACCCTCACCTGTTTTCATCTCAGCAATCTTCCCCTGGTGAAGAACAATGCCTCCTATCAACTGAACGTCAAAATGTCGCATATTGAGTGTGCGAACAGAGGCTTCTCTTACAGTTGCAAAAGCTTCCGGAAGAATATCATCAAGGGGTTCTCCTTTTTCAATACGCTCTTTGAAAATAGAAGCACGGGACCTCAACTGCTCATCACTCATGGCCTTCAGCTCGGGCTCCAATTTATTAATCATTTCGACGACTGGTTTAATCCTATCCAGTTCCCGTTCATTTTTACTTCCAAAAACTTTTGTCAAAAAATCAAAGATCATTTATATAATTATTCCTCCTAAGGTTAAAAGTGCCTAAAGTGAGCTAAAGTGCCTAAAATTGTGGTACGCCTTCGGCGTGCTAATTTTAAAGTTATAAGTGCATTAGGAACTTTTTTGTTTTGTCCGGGTTAGGATTTTTTGATATAATAATCAGGAAGGTTGAAAACTAAAAGTCAGTTAAGTATATATTTTGCAGGATTAACAGGTATTCCGTCAAGATGAACCTCGTAATGAAGATGTGATCCCGTACTCCGTCCTGTATTCCCAACCAGTGCAATGGTATCCCCCTTTTTAACGGCATCACCACGTTTTTTCAGCATCTTGTGAATATGTGCATAACGGGTAACCATCCCATGACCGTGATGAATTACAATCAGCTTGCCCATCAAACCTTTAGTACCTGCAAATGTTACAACTCCGTCTGCTGCCGCAAGTACAGGCGTTCCCTTTCGTGCAGCAATATCCAGCCCTTGATGAAATTCTCTGAGACCGGTAAACGGTGATGTTCGATATCCAAATGTCGATGAGATCCACCCATCAGTTGGGCGAATAGCAGGCGTTGCTGCAAGTAGATTCCGTTGATCTTCAAGATTATTAAAAAGGGATTCAAAGCTTTTTTTCTGATTTATTGCCGCAAGATTAAACTGCTGTGTCTGTTCGTGCATTTCCCGAATCAGGCTGTTATGCTTTTCTCTTATTGGAGTTTGTGTGTCAAGATCTTCAGGAATTGATCCACCTACACCAAAAAGGTGTTCGGGATTAGCATTTTCTTCAATGTTAGCAATATTACGTATCTTTTCCTCAAAACTTTTCAGATCAACAAGTTTTGATTTTAAAGAATTTATATCAGCAGCAAAAACTTTAAGCTGTTTACGCTGACTGACTATCTCTTGTTGATTTAAGTAGCCATAAATGATAAAATTAAAAAACATGAAACTTACTGCAATGGATATAGATAAACGGGTTATAAAATCCCTGGAAACAGTTATTCTCTTTATTAACGAGCCGATATTTAAAATAAAAAATGTTATTTCCTTCTTCATAATAAAAAAACTCTACGCCTACGGGTGGTTTAAAAATGTCGTAACTACTCACGTAGTCAGGCTGAAGCTGTTTAGACTGAAGGCTGAAGAAGTCAGAAGAGCACGATTGCCGTACTTTGGCGAAAATATCTGATTCTTGCACCTAACATGGCTTTAAAATGCGCTTTTTCCTAACAGTCTTCAGCCTTCAGCCTATCCACCCGAGTAGTTACAGAATGTCCTCTTTATATAAAAAATTGTTTGCACTGTCAATATGACAATTAATTATAGTAACTTATTGAATTAAAGAGAAAAAGGAACATTTATCAAGCCGGCAGTCTCATCTAACCCTATCATTATATTCATATTCTGAACAGCCTGGCCGGAAGCGCCTTTTACCAGATTGTCAATAGCTGAAATTAATATTATACGGTTATTACGCTCATCTAATTTAAAACCTATATCGCAAAAATTTGTTCCCTTTACATGCAAAGTATCAGGCATCCGGCCTTGTTTGCATATTCGAACAAAAAAACGTTCTGAATAGAAAGAGTCAATGCAATTTTGTATTTCTTCAGAACTGACTTCTTTAACAAGATTTGCATATATTGTCGTCAGCATTCCGCGCGTCATTGGAACAAGATGAGGCACAAATGTCATACTTACAGGTTTTCCCGCCTCAATGCCTATCACTTCTTCCATCTCAGGCGCGTGCCTGTGCGCAGCAACTTTGTAAGCCTTAAATGATTCGTTTGCTTCGCAAAAATGTGCGGTCAAAGAAAGTGATCGACCGGCACCGCTGACACCGGATTTGGAATCTGCAATAATTGAACTAATATCTAAAAAATTGCTCTTTATTAATGGGACAAGGGGCAGGATGACGCTTGTCGGATAACATCCCGGGTTGCCTATGAGATTTGCTTTTTTTATCTTGTCAAAATATATTTCACAAAGGCCGTAAACTGCTTTATCAAGTAAATCAGCGGCGGTATGCTCCTGATAAAAAGCTTCATACAATAATACATCTTTGAATCTGAAATCAGCAGACAGGTCTATAACCTTCTTATCACGCCTGATAAACTCCGGAACTATCTCCATAGCCACCTTGTGCGGAAGAGCAATAAATACAACTTCAGTTCTTTCACAAAAGCTGTCTATTGAAAGTTTTTCACAGCTTAAATTAACGATTCCAGTCATTGACGGGTAGATTTTGTCAAACTTCTCTCCAGCATACTGACGCGATGTCAGAACAGTCAGTTCTACATCCGGATGCCCGGAAAGTATCCTGACAAGCTCCGCTCCTGCATAACCTGTTGCACCGACTATACCGACTCTGACCATAAATCCTCCTTACACCTTTGGTGCGAGCATAAGTGCCTAAAGTGAGCTAAAGTGCCTAAAGTTATGGTACGCCTTCGGCGTGCTAATTGATAGCATAAGAATAGAAACTGTTTCACTTTCCTATGCATTAATCGCTCAAGAAATCTTTATATAAAATGACAGAATACCTTAACTTTAGCCACTTTAATATACTTTAGCTCACTTTAGGCACTTCTTTCTTAGGCACTTTTTACTCATCCTTCTAACAAAAGCTACTGTTTGCTGTCAAACAAGAATTTATTCGCTTACTTCCAGAAAATATTTTCTTGGAATTATGTATCTGCCATGTTAGGAGAGAGCTTCTTATAAAATTGACCCAAAAAACTGAAAAAATAGTAATAGTTCACCACGTATTTTCACGGAAATACACTGAATTCTCATTGTTTTCAATTTTCAGCGAAACTCCGTGTGGTTCCGTGGTAAATTTTTACGAAAAATAAAAAAGGTAATGAAAATAAAAAATAACATATCAGAAAAAACCGAACTTGTCGCAAACTGGCAGACATTAATGAGAGTATTTATAAGGCCGGAAAATGAGGAAACCAAGTTAATCTTGCTTAAATATATGGAGCAGATTCTATTTGGACTTAATAATTTTCTAAAAAAACATGTGGGTATCACTGAAGAAGTCAGCCTTAAAGAACTTTCCATGAGGTTCACAGACACTACAATTAATAAAAATCCTGAAAAAAAACTTGCCGAAGTTATTACAGAGCTGATTGAAGATATAGCACCTCATGCTGTTAATGTTGCTTCACCATATTTTGTCGGCCATATGACTTCAGCTATGCCTTTCTTTATGGTTCATCTTAAAACCATAGTCGCTGCGCTTAATCAAAATCTTGTAAAAATTGAAACTTCAAAAGTCGTATCAATTCTGGAAAAGCAGGTAATTGCCAAAATTCACAGGATTGTTTACAAAGAAGATGAATCCTTTTATAAAAAGCATGTCCAGAATACTGAGACCACGCTTGGAAGCTTTACAAAAGACGGCACTTTGGCAAATATCACAGCCCTGTGGGTTGCAAGAAACTCTTTGCTTGCTCCGACAAAAGATGGTTTTTCCGGTATAGAAGAAGAAGGTATTGCTTCTGCATATAAAGCGTATGGAATAGAAAAATGCGTTATTCTTGCGTCAAAACTCAGTCATTACTCACTCAAAAAAGCAGGAGGAATTCTTGGAATCGGAAATCAGAATATTATTGGTATAGATGTAGATACAAATAATCGAATAAACCTTGACCTCCTGAAGAAAGAAATAAAAAAAATAAAACAAACCAACGGCAGGATAAGAATTTTAGCTGTTGTTGGTATTGCCGGCACAACAGAAACCGGAACCATAGATCCTCTTAAGGAAATCGGCTTGCTGTGTTCCGAAAACAGAATCCATTTTCATGTAGATGCTGCATGGGGCGGCCCTACCCTCATGTCGGAAAAATACAGACATCTTCTCAACGGCATAGAACTCGCCGATTCTGTTACCATAGATTGTCACAAACAGTTTTATATGCCCATGAGCAGCGGAATGGTCTATTTTAAAAACCCTTATATGTTGAACTCAATTGAATATCATGCAAATTACGTTAACCGGCCGGGTTCTGTAGATCTGGGTATCAAATCAATAACAGGATCAAGAGAGGCTAATTCTATTATTCTCGACTGTGCGCTCAAGATTATGGGAACACAGGGATATGCTCTCCTCATTGAGCACGGGATAGAAACTGCACGCAAATTTGCTGAAGAAATTAAGAAACGGCCTGACTTCCAGCTCATAACCCCACCTGAGCTTAATCTCCTTACCTATAGAATATGTCCAGCCGACATTAGAGAAAAATTATCAGAAGACAATTTTGAACAAAGACAAAGCATCAACAAAAAACTAAATAAAATAAACAGAACTGTTCAGAGATTACAAAGGGAGGCAGGTAAAAGTTTTGTATCAAGAACAACGTTAAGCATAGGAAACAAGCACCAAGAAGATATAGTTGTTCTTCGGTGTGTAATAATGAATCCCATGACAAATATAAATATTCTTAAAAAAATTCTTGATGAACAGGAAGAAATATACAAAAAACAATTTTAACGCCCTCAAGCAAATCGTTTGAACGAACAGGGACATGACCTAAAAAGAGGGGGCGTTCAGAAATCGTATCGGGCACTCGTCATTCCAGCAAAGGCGGGAATCTATTCTGGCTACGTCGGTGCTTCTGGATTCCCGCTTCCGCGGGAATGACGGCCATATTTGCGACACCACATAGATGACACGAGTTCAGGTAATAACCGGCACAAAAAGGTAATCAGGGAGCAATAATCTACATGAGTAAATATTTATGCTCTAGAATGACAGAGCCCTGCTCGTGTGCGGTATAAAATTCGATTGGGGAAGTAGTGAGCAGCAAATCTGAACGCCGAAATGACCAACTTATTTTTTCCCGAACCCTATGCAAAAACGCGGCTCCTGAATGTGTTTGTGGCGACAGATTGGGCATTTGCCGGGTTTAGTCAGTCGCTCCCTCTTTTTAAACCTGAATCCGCATTTTTTACATTCAGCAGGGATTGTCATTAGGCGCTCTCTGTTTTTTTGGGTTGCTATCCGGATATGCCCGAGATGATCAACAACATCTTTTTCAGAAATCCCAATCTCTGCGGATATCTCCCGCGCTGACAAAATTCGCTCCGTAAGAACAGAAATTATTTCCTGGCGGATCGTGTCATGCTTTTCAGGAGAAACAAAAGGCTCTTTAGGTTTGATCTTCATTTATGTAACGAAAAGCGGGCCAAATCTCTCTAAGCAGGCCGGTATTTGCGATTAGGTGCAACCGTCTCGTTAGCCAATTTTTCCATTAATTTTCCTATGTGGCAGCTAATCTTAAAAATCTTTTTGGGGGATATCGAACTCAAATTATCAACGCATATCAAATGAGTATTCCCGTATGCTCGGTTACCAATTAATATAAATTCCTTGACCATTTGTTGAATGTTCGATGCCTGGAAATTTTTGTTAATCAAAATCTGTTCGCAAAAGAATTCATAACAAACCAATGGCTTTCCGTAATCCAACCTGCATCCTTGAGGACTCATCCAACCATTTTTTTGATCATATTGAATATTTTGGAACTTTATTAAACTACTCAAGAATTGGCTTTCTACTGATTCTCTGCATATTTTTTCTTCACAGCATTTTGTTTGGCATTTAAAACAAAAAGGATTTGATATTTTGCTAACTCTCTTCAGGATCTCTTTCTCGAGAGATAAATAGGTATGAAATAAGCTTAATAAAGGATTAAAGTCTTTTCCATTCATAATTTGACACTTCAATTTTATTACTATCTTTGTCGAAATAGGAGCAGTATCCAGTCATTTTTCATAATAACCAGACAATAGATCATGGAACAATTCTCCAGAATATTTAAACTTTCTCGGATAAAGATCTCCAATTGTTCCGGTCCCATAAAAATACTTACCTTTATGACTTATTTTTATTCTTTCAACCGAATTGAGGGCGCTCTTGTTTTTATCGACCTCAGTAAAAAACGTTTTCCATGTGTCAGTCAGGTCTATGATATTCCCTGAAAACTTCTTATAGATATACTGAGAATAATAGACAATTTGCCCTCTTATACCTGGTATGAGAAGCCCAGTAATTATACTTGCGATTACGCCCAAAAGAAAACTATCCATTATATGTATCTCCTTCTGGCTAACGAGACTGTAGAATAAGTCCCTTCGCAAACCCTCGGATACCAATTGTTTTGAAATTACTGACAATTGAATAAGATAAAATAGAATGATAACATTTTGTTAATTCCTATATATCAATAAGTTAAATAAGCATTTCGGCATTTTCACCTAACCGTGATTAGTAATCGATTTTGAATGATTCTTTTCCTTAATTCACAATTCAAGATAATGACACCAATTCTACACCAATTCTTTTTCTGCAAAGAGAAAGGTGAGATTCCCTTTCACCCGATCACCCACTGAGAAACAATATCGAATTTCAAAGACTCTTTGCCTTATCCCAACGATTCGGATTTATCTCGGCACGAGAATGCTATTGCTATGCGCCCGAAATCCATCTTGCAAGATTTTGTCTCACTCTACTGAGCCGATCATGAGATATCTGCCCTAACTTCCCCAAAAGTATGTCTCCCTCAACAACGGCAAGTCTGCTGACACGGATTACACTTGGCACTTTTAAGCCTGACTGTATAAAGTCTGAATCTTCCGTAGTGATAAACTCATCTAATTTCTGTATCTTTTGATGAAGTTGGGAGGATATCATACAAATGAGCCAATCATCATATCAGCCAGACATTTTACGCAAGACAAGCGCAGGACGGAAGCTCAGCAATTCTAATTATGACTTTAGCTCAACTTCATAAGGGTGGCCCCTGACATTTTTAGACTCCATCAAATTTTGCTGCAAATCGATAACTGTCGAATATTATAAAATATCTTTTCTATAGACAGCCGCATTCATTTTTGATATTAAAAGATATTGATTTATATCTTTATTATCCAGAAGGATCGAATGCGCTGTTCTGAAGAGATAGAAAATAAAATTTTACTCAAACGAAAGCTTACAGAATTTTCTTTTGACAATATGGTGAAACATTTTCGCTCTTTGATATCTGATTTCCCCGACAAGCGTACCGGATCAAATACTCGTTACACTATTGAAGACGCCGCGTTAGGAGCTTTTTCGATTTTCTTTACCCAGAACCCATCCTTTCTTGCATTTCAAGAGGCGATGCAAAAAGCGAAAGGTAAAAGTAATGCTCAGACTCTGTTTATAATGGACCAGATTCCTTCTGATAACCACATCAGAGATTTGATGGATGTAGTGCATCCTTCTTACGTGTTTCCTATATTTTTGACGGACTGAGTGCCTCAGGGCATCTGGAGGAATTTCGTTCCATCAATAACAACTTGCTGATCGCATTAGATGGAACACAATATTTTTCCTCACAAAATATTTGTTGTGAGAACTGTACCCAAAAGAAACATAGGAATGGAACTGTGACTTATTCTCATACCGTAGTTACACCGGTAATTGTAGCCCCTGGCAATGACAAAGTCATAGCTTTGCAGCCGGAGTTCATTACTCCACAAGATGGTCACAAGAAACAGGACTGTGAGAATGCGGCAGCTAAAAGATGGTTTGCCGAATATGGCCAGCAGTATAAGGATCTTGGAGTTACCATTTTGGGCGATGATTTGTATTGTCATCAACCGATATGCGAGAGTATCCTAACAGAAGGGTTTAATTTTATTTTAGTCTGCAAGCCTGATTCTCATAAAACTCTCTATGAATGGATAGCAGAATTTGAGAACATGGGAGAGATTCAAATCCTGATTATTAAGCGCTGGACAGGAAAATGTTATGAGATTGATACCTACCGTTATGTAAATCAAGTGCCTTTGCGTGACGGTGAGGATGCTCTATATGTAAACTGGTGTGAGCTTACCACAACACTCGAGGATGGTACCATCGTATATAAGAACGCTTTTGCTGCCAATCATGAGATCACAAAAGAAAATGTAAAAGAGATGGTAGAAGCAGGTCGTGCGCGCTGGAAAATAGAGAATGAAAACAATAATGTACTTAAAACCAAGAGGTATCATCTTGAGCATAATTTTGGTCATGGCAAAAAGTACCTGGCCTCTTTGTTATTAACTTTAAACATTCTTGCTTTTCTGTTTCACACAGTGCTTGGGATGATGGATGAAAGATATCAACTGATTCGAGACAATCTTCCTACTCGAAAGACCTTTTTTGACGATATTCGTGCCCTGACCCGATATATATGTTTTGATAGTTGGGATGAGATGCTCACTTTTATGATACGCGGCCTTGAAATAGAACTTATTGATACCAGTTAGATAACGGCCTTATTTTAGGTATGATAATCAGTTAGATTTATCTGGTGTGGAAGATTAGTGGAACTTCCAGGCATCAACGGATAGGTTTATCCTAAAAGTGGTTGCAAGAAAGAGTAGCAATATTCTGTAGCGAAAAGTTGCGTTGGTTTGATCAGCCTTGGGTAGTTTTTTCTACTCACTTGGCGTAATTTTTATAACCGGGACTGAAACCAAGCCGGAAGCAACATTGATGGCCACTATTAAAAGCCATAATTAGAATTGCTGAATGACGAGTGCCTGATACTATATTTCACGCATGACATTAGTATGGCTGCGGGGGATTTAAAATGATTATAGATTTCCATACTCATATTTTTCCAGAGGAGATAAGAGAAGACAGGGAAAAGTATTTTCCACATGAACCTGCTTTCAAGCTTTTGTACAGTTCTCCTAAATCAAAACTCGCCGGTATAAAAGAGATAGTAGATTCGATGGATATTGAAGGTGTTGATAAATCAGTAGTTTTTGGATTCCCATGGAGAAGTTCGGATTTATCTAAAAGACACAACGATTATATTCTGGAAGCTGTAGATAGATTCCCGGAGCGTTTAGCAGGTTTCTGCTGTATTGATCCTTTTAACAAAGATGCGGTACCTGAAGTTGTTAGATGCCTTGAAGGCGGGCTTTCAGGCATTGGCGAGATTGCATTATATCAATCAGGAATTGATGGAGCTTCACAGGAAAAGCTTAAGCCGCTTATGGAAATATGCGAAGATAAGAAACTTCCTGTTTTGATCCACACCAATGAACCCGTGGGCCATTATTATCCAGGCAAGACTCCAAATACACTTGAGCAGATCTACAGACTTGTCAGAAAGTTTTCAAATAACAAAATTGTTCTTGCACACTGGGGCGGGGGGATATTTTTTTTCAATCTTCTGAAAAAGGAAGTCAAAGAGTACTTGAAAAATGTTTATTTTGATACAGCCGCATCCCCTTTTTTGTATTATCCCCAAATATATCAAATAGCGATTCAGATTATTGGAAAGAACAAGATCCTTTTCGGCAGCGACTTCCCGCTTTTAAAGCCCTCTAAATATTTCAAGGAGTTCGAAAAGGCCGGTCTCTCAAAGGATGAAATTGAAAGCATTTGCGGTAATAACGCCGCCGGACTGCTTAAACTGTAGTTATAGTTTGAAAGATAGGGAATAAATGTAATTTGGGGTATTGAAAGTGAGATAAATAATTACTCTCAGGAAGCGGGGGTATGTAATGTTGTCGTTTACCGGCCATAATACATCTTTATTGCAACTCAAGTTAAAATTCCAGCTTCAGTTCCATCTTTGCCGTTAGTTTTGTTTTTAGTTTATTAACAAATGTCTCTTTTGATGGAATATTCGGATTATTTCTGAATGCGTTGAATAAATCGTCAATTGTGGAAGATTCGATTCTTGTGTCAAACAGGTTATATTTGCCAGATTCCTTTTTAATGTCATAAATTGTAAAAACAGTTGCATGCTCATCATGATATGCCATTGAGATTATAGCGGTTCAGAAAATTCTGATAAACAGGTTCCTGTATAACCCAGAAAATCTTATGCCCCCAGTTCTCCATGACTATGCCTTTATTAAGAATTTGTGTAAATGAGCGCTTCCAGATGTCAGCCAGGTTCAGCCCAAATCCATAGCTCTTACCCTCGACATTTTCTCCTTTCAGACAATCTTTGAGCCCCTGAACTAATTGACCTGTACCAGTGGTTTGCCCTGTTTGAAATTCAATAACGATAAAATCTTCAATATCGCTGCTGAATGGTTTATGCTTTACCATCACATAGTCGAAAGTCCCGGTATGAGGCAAACCGATTTCACTGAAAACAACAAGATCATTCCGTGTCTTAAAATAGTGATCAGCAATGTTCTTAAAAACAATATTATCTTGCAGAAATCGTCTGGGACATAAAGCTACAATGCTATTGCCATACCTTACAGAACACACACCCATTGGATATCTGATAAGACGACTCTGTTTGTTACATTTATTTTTCACAAAAGGACACCAGTACTTTTTAGAACCTTTCTCTGGAAGTTCTGAAACTGCTTTGATGGGGTATCCGAATACTTCAGCCGGATGCTTTGCCATTGTTATTCTTTCCTCCGATTAAACGTTTCCATCCTTTTCTGATATCTTCTTCGCTGGCATCTGAGCCTAAAAACCAGCCCAGAGCTGTTCCGCAATCATGACAAAATCTGTAACTGTCTGTAATCTCAATCAGTGAAGGTTTTAACCATTTCCCGGGTTTCTCTTCACCAATATTTGGTTGCAGTACCAGCACGGTATCGTGTTTCAGAGATTTTAAGCCCATAATATGAACGGATATGGGATTTTCGGAAAATACAACATACCGATTGACTAAGGTAAACTTTGCCTTTTTCAAAGAAAGAGTCAATTCGGCCCATGCTTCCGGTTTCCAGTGATGGAAAGTAAAGATGAGTCTGCCATATTCTTTATTAAGAACCCGAAAACAATTTTTCCATATTTTACCTAAGACCTCACCATATTTGCGGCCGTCTGAGCTGCCTCCCTCTGATACTGCTGACTCAAGAGGGTTGTAAAGCCAATCTGCTTCGTGCGGCAATAATCGACACAACCATACTCGAAAAAATTTTGACAGGTCACTATATTGTACGCTGTCAAAGTATGGAGGATCGGTAACCACATAGTCTGCTATTCCGTCAGGAAGATCAACGCCAGCAGCAGCATCACCCTGGAGTATTAAGAATTTACGTTCTCCCTGTCTCAGGGATTTCCAGTCGTTTACTGGTTCGCCTGCATCTATCTCTCCGATGATTTTTATTTTTGTGCGGCGGCCATCGGTTATCATGGTTTCAACAGGCTCAATAGCCCATTTCCATGCTTTTTGGATACGGTCATTGAAAAGTCTGTTCAATGTTCCGGATGTATTGCCGGAAAAAACAGGGTTGTTTTCCAGGGCAGTATATGGGAATGAATAGGCATGATGAGAAAATACATGACGAATCGCACCAGATCTACGAATATCACTCCCCTTATATCCGCACAGAAGGCAATTAAACTCTAAAGAAGTAGAAACCAGCAATGCCAACCACAATTGATCTTCAGCATGTAGTGTTGACAGGCAGTGCAAAGAAGCGCTTAAATAGAGCAATTGCCTGTGAGTAAACAGCTCTTGAAAGCTGTTGATATTTCGCCTCAAAAGGTCCCTGGATTTTGGGCCTCTGGGGATACGAAAGTCCTGGGAGTTTCCAAAACTTATATGTTTTGTTTGAGAAAGGGCTTGAGTTATTACTGCCAGATCATCATTGTCCACTGATTTAAAAAACGCCCTATGTTCGGGGCATGACCCGACAATTACCAGGGGAATATAACGCTTTGAAAATGGTTCATCTAAAATGTCGTCAAATACAGAACCGCATTTTTCACAACACCTGGTACCTTTTAAAATTAATGGAGTGTTTGCTTGCTTCTGGCAGGTATGAGTTTTACCTGTGTAAACTTCGTGGCATATTGAGCAGATATTTACATCATGGTGATTATCTTCTCGTAATAAAAGGCTATCCACAAAAATCACTTCTCTGCATGAACACCTTTTACGCAGCCCGTACAATGTAAACTGGATTTCACTTTCCAGATTGCAGGTGGGGCATAACGTTTTGTATAATGGAGTTAATTTGTCCTTCAATGCTTTGAAAAACCAGCTAAATATATCCTTTTTATGTTTTAGAGAAGATTGAGTTAAACTTGCTTTTGCCTGAAGGACAGGGATCGGATCAATATCTATTCCTATAACACTTGCTCCCATTCGAATGGCCTCATGAAGAATCGTACCACCACCCATCATGGGATCAAAAATAATTTTGCTTTCCAGGCCACCAGCTTCATAAAAATTTCGTTTTCCCGAATGCTGTACCAGTTGCTTAAGTATGTAACGAAAGGTAGTGCCGGACCGACGAGCCCACCATTTATGTAAATAAGTATTTGGTCTGTATAAATGCTTATTATATGACTCAAGAGCTGCAAGCTTATTAGCCTCATCTTCAGGAAAATATTTATCAATTGGTATTTCTGGTGGTATTTCCGACACAGAAGTATTATCAAGCTGGCTGTCGTTAAAGTTAAGGGCTAATTGAAAAGATTGGCGCATTGATAAATTCCTGTCTCTTGCAGAACAAAATTACCTGCAAATTCAATAAGTTCAAAGCTTGCGCTGCATCAGATGATTTTGGTTGTGAATCAATGATGATGGTTTCGTAAAAAGTCTGGCAAAATCTTAGTGACCGCAATATATGGTGTATTTACTACTTTTGCTATACCAATAAGTTGTGGTAGTAATTCCAATTTTTGACTTTTTACGAGACCGTCAATGATATTCTGTGTTTTTAATTTAAAAATGGTTATTTCGTCAAGAACAATGATACTGATAGTATTTAGTGGAGAACTATAACCAGCAATTCTCATTTTGAATATAAATTTTGCTAATGATAGCCGTATTGGGTTATTTATCAAGCAAATTCAAAATGTATATCGGCGAAATAGAGAGAACTAATGATATGTTGTGCTTCTGGAAAAGTTATTTTTCAATCCAGAACATGATTAACCATGTTTGTAGTCAGTTTTTAGAAAAACCAATTCATTGATGCTCGGAAATTCCGTCATTTTAGTGCCAATACTGATTTAACTGTTCAACTAAATGAGACACAAATGTAATTTAACTTGTATCCGGA
>Ga0255429_1038_pt1 | contig 27586 bp, 28 predicted proteins | sample ANMaggSeSYBR02H9_FD_182636 | JGI IMG/M metagenome (GOLD analysis project Ga0255429, IMG submission 182636) | Sediment cell enrichment communities from methane seep in Santa Monica Basin, California, United Staets - ANME aggregate JGI... | ecosystem: Environmental > Aquatic > Marine > Cold seeps >... | reverse complement strand
ACAAAAAACGATTTTTCTCCCGACTATAGACCTCGTTAAAATATACTTTTATATAGGCTCCAAGCCTTTTATTCACAATGAATTGTATGAAAAATGGACCCTGTCGGTCTGGGTTCACCGGTTCACGGTTCCAGGTTCATGGTTAATCGCGTTGCGATTTTTTTCTATGCCATTGATTTTAATATGCAAACATCATGAGACTGTAAACCGTTGAACCGTTGAACCTTGAACCGTAACTACTAATTGTCCCAAAAATCCACCTTTAATCAACAAAAATTAACGAGGTCTGAAATAGATCTTTTTCTTGCATTAAAGCCATTTCCGATTATAATTTCGGAAAGAGTTTTTGATGAACTATTAACACCTGACCAAAATGAATCCCCAAAACCGACTTAAAGTCAATAGAGTTGCTCTTATAATTGTCTGGAGTATCAGTTTTTTCTGTTTTGTTCTGACACTGATGCCAGGCATGCGATCGCCCTATGCCGGGCCAAATAGCTTTGTCTGGCTTCAAAGTCTTGGCCTTTTTACTTTACTTTTAGGAATTGGAAGTAGTTTATGTTATGGCCGATGGCGCTTTCGCGGCCTTCAAAATCAAATTTCAAATCAATCAAAAGAAATCAAACGATCTAAGGAGAGATATCGGATTTTGGTGGAAAGCGCTGAAGACTTTATCTTTACAGTAGATCGCCACGGATGCTTTCGATCTCTCAACAGTTTTACCGCTGCTTTTTTTGGAGGAGTCCCTTCGCAATTTATAGGCCGGCCGCTTTCAGATCTTTTTTCACAAGAAGTTGCCGGAGAACAACTCAAGCTTATCACATCGGTGTTTCAGTTTGGAAAAAGCATGCGGGATGAGTTTATGATAGTCAGAGGGGAATATCAGATATGGCTCAGTGCTAACTTTATGCCACGCAAGGACGAAAAAGGCAATGTAATCTCGGTTCTGTGCATTGCCAGAGATATTACAGAAAGCAAAAAGCTGGAAAACCAGCTCATTAATACTGAAAAACTTGCCTCGATGGGAACCCTGTCTGCGGGGGTTGCACACGAGATTAATAATCCGCTTGGTATTATCCTGGGTTTTACCGATCTTCTCCTGGAAAAATGCGAAAAAAACAGTCAGGGTTATCAAGACCTGAAAACAATTGAACGCCAAGGCCTTCATTGCAAAACAGTAGTGGAAAACCTGCTGAGATTTGCTCGTCATGGAGAGGACATTTACGAATACTGTGATATCAATGAACCTGTCAGAAATATCATGGACGTGGTTAAACACTCATTAGACATGAACAACATTGAGCTTCGATTGAGTCTCGCACCGGATCTTCCTGATGTTAAAGGTGATTTACGACAAATGCAGCAGGTAATACTGAACCTGGTCAATAACGCAACGGCTGCAATGAAAAATGGAGGTGTCTTGTGGATAAGTTCGGTTCTTGATGCTAATAATGAAAAGGTAGTTGTAATTGTCCGCGATAATGGACATGGTATCCTGCCTGAATACATGGATAAAATTTTTGATCCATTTTTTACAACAAAGAGTGAGGGGGAAGGCACTGGCCTGGGTCTCTCTGTAACTCATGGAATTATAAGTAAATATGAGGGAAGCATCTCCTGCGAGAGCAATACATCCGATTCCGGCATCAACCCCAATGGAACTACTTTTACCATTACGCTTAGTATTAAACAGGACTGATTATGGATGGAAGGATTTTAATAGTTGACGATGAAAAGGATATGCTTGTCCTTTTAAAAAGAATAATTACAGAAAAAACCAATCATATGGTTGAAACAGAATATGAGCCCTTGAAGGTCGTAGAACTGCTGAGAAAACAACAATTTGATATCATAATAACTGATTTGAAAATGCCGAAAATGGATGGGATCGCCATACTTGATATGGTAAAAAATACTCAACCTTCTGCTGTTGTAGTAATTATGACAGCATATGCCACTATTGAAACAGCAATAGAAGCAACCAGAAAAGGGGCTTTTGACTATATATCCAAACCCTTTCGTAAAGAACGGATACTTATAACAATTAACAAAGCCATGGAATGGCAAAAGCTCACACAAGAAAATATAACCCTGAAAAAGTCACTCCAGCAGAAAAAAGGATTTCTTCCTATTATCGGTTCCAGTCCTGCTATCATGTCAATTATAAAAATGATCGACCAGGTAGCCAAATCAACAGCTACGATTCTTATAAGCGGAGCAAGCGGTACAGGTAAAGAACTGGCAGCAAGAGCTATTCATTATTCAAGCCATCGCAAAGACAAGCCTTTCGTAACAGTAAACTGTACTGCCATGCCTGAACAAATAATAGAAAGCGAGCTTTTTGGGCACATCAAGGGTTCATTTACAGGAGCATGGAAAGATAAGAGAGGAATAGTTGAAGAAGCGGACCAGGGCACTCTTTTCTTAGACGAAATAGGAGATCTGAACATGGCCATGCAGGCCAAATTGCTTCGGCTCCTGCAAGAAGGGGAATACAAGCCGGTCGGAGGTCTAATAACAAAACAAGCAGATATCCGTTTTGTAGTTGCAACCAATCAGAATCTTAAAAAGCTGATAGAAGCAAAACAATTTCGAGAAGATCTTTACTACAGACTTAATGTTATCAATATACACATGCCCCCTTTAAGGGAAAGAAAAGAAGACATCCCAACTTTAGCACATCATTTCCTCAAAAAATTCAATTCTTTAAACGATAAAAAAATAAGTGGTATCGATCCTGAGGCAATATCAGCACTAATGTCTAAAAGCTGGCCCGGAAATATCAGGGAACTGGAAAACTGTATTGAGCGCGGGGCCATCCTCTGCCAATCCGATATTATTAAAATCTCGGATATCCTGCCACAAGAACCTGTAGCGCATACTTCGTCTCTTTTTGATCACAACATTTATACACTTCCATTTAAAGATGCAAAGGAAATAGTTATAAAAGCTTTTCATAATAAATATATTCATTGGATCCTTCAACAAAATAAGGGTAATATTTCCAGGGCTGCCGAGCAGGCTGACCTGCAAAGACAATATCTCCACAGACTCATAAAAGAAGAAAATATTAACGCTGAAATATTTAAATAAAAAATATAAAAGTTCACCACGGAACGACACGGAGTTTCACTGAAAATTGCAAACAATGAGTAAGTTACTATAAAAATATACTACTGTCCTGTCATCTATATAGTGTCGCAAATATGGCCGTCATTCCCGCGAAGGCGGGAATCCAGAAGCACCGAAATAGTCAGAAATACTGGATTCCAGCCTTCGCGGGAATGACGAGTGTCTGATACGATATTTCACGCATGACACTACGCACTACCACAAATTGAGCTTATTTGTCATTCCGACCCCCCTATATTCGGCTGGGTTCGGAATGACAGAAATGCAAGTTATAACCGTGTCAAGAATATTAAATTTGAACTTAGATTCCGTGTAATTCCGTGAAAATCCGTGGTAAAATTATTACAGAAAATATAAATCACTGTCCGACATCCTTGCTGTAAACTAATTGTTTCACCATCTTAACTTATTGATATTACATAATCTATCTGTCAAGTCTTCATCCCTGCACACCAATTGCTGTAACCTGATAGTTTACAAAAAAATAAAATCCAAACGCAATTAATAAAATTAATGAGCAATTAATAATTATTACAGATAATTAAGATTTTGTTCCCGCCGACTGATTTTTTGGCATCTGTATTGCAGTTAGTTAATAATAGCTTTTAACAGTTCAGCCACTAAGGCCCAAAGAAGGAGACCCTTTCAACAAGGAATATAATGGAAAAACTAAAGGTTAAAGATATTACTCTCCTCATGGATGAAAATCTTTCCATAAGGCCATCTGTTTCTGTAGAGGACAAGATTACAGATGCAATTGAAGTCATGCTTAAAAACGACCTCGATTGCATTGCCGTGACAAGCAAAGATAAAATCCTCGGCATGATAAAGCTTAAAGATGCGCTTAAAGTAATTGGATTAGAAGACGACCTGAAAAAAAAGGCGGCAAAAATTATTATAAGCCATGGACGTAAAATTATAATAGAGCAATAAGGAAGGGAGGGGGTTAAATTATTGAATTCATTATTTTGAATAAGTAACTGATATTAAACATAATTATAAAGGAAAAGGAGAAATATTGCTATGAATTTCTTTAAACATTTGGGCAGCTTTATGATGATGGGCGCAAGAGCCCATGCAAAATGGGAGCTTGATGTTTCCAGGACAATACTTGGTGACAAAAAGCGGCTTATTATACTGGGCTTGCTTACCATCCCTGTAATACTGGGTGGTATTGCTTTCGCGGATCAAATCGGCGGAGCCCTTCCCGAACTGCTTGGTGGCAAAAAAGCATACAGCCCTGCCTTTTACAGTACAGGCATTTTTATCGTATCAATCCTTATTGGAATGGGTGCGGGCCTGATTACCGGCTGTATCGGTGCTGGTGGTGGTTTTATCATCGCTCCAGCCCTGATGAGCGCAGGGATTAAAGGTATCCTTGCAGTTGGAACCGACCTCTTCCATATCTTTGCCAAAGCGATAATGGGAAGCGTAATTCACAGGAAGTTAGGAAACGTATCAGTGCCTTTGGCCTTAGTCTTCCTTATAGGCGCTATCATAGGTGCAACTGCCGGCGGAGTTCTTAACCGCGTACTTTACGAAATCAACCCTGTTTTGAGCGATGCCTTTATCACGACTGTCTATTCACTTATGCTGGGTTTTCTGGGTATTTATTCTTTGACAGATTTTCTTAAGGCCAGAAAGGCCCCTGGTGCAGCAGATGAGGGTGCACATGGTGGAAAAAGCGAAGGCGCCGATATGGGCGGCCTTCCTCAAAAACTCCAGGCTGTTAAAATACCTCCTATTGTTAAATTTGATTTCGATCTTGTACCGGGAGGCAGAGGCATTTCATGGGTATTCCTGGTAGCTAGCGGCGCGCTTGTAGGACTTGCTGCAGGTATTATGGGTGTTGGCGGCGGATTTTTGACCTTCCCCATATTTGTCTATGTTCTGGGCGTTTCATCAATGACCACGGTTGGAACCGACATTTTCCAGATCGTTTTTACTGCTGGTTATGCGTCAATAAGCCAGTACGCTATTTACGGCTTTATCTTTTATACGCTAGCCATGGGCATGCTCCTTGGCTCCCTTCTGGGAATCCAGATAGGTGCATTGGTAACAAAGGTCGTCCCTGGCATCACGATCAGAGGCTTTTATGCAATGGCAGTTTTGGCTGGTTTTGTTAACCGTATCTTTGCTTTGCCGGCTAAGCTGGGAGCAATGGATGTCATTAAAATTGATCCGGGAACCGCCGGCTTTCTTGAAAGTATAGGTGTGTGGGCATTCTTCATTGTAATAGGCGCATTTTCAGTCTGGGTAATTGGAACGTTTCTGACCAACATTCCAAAACTTAAGGGAGAGGGGGTGTAATCATGATTGCTAATAAAAAGGAATTTTATGGTGGTTTTGCATTATTTGTAGCATTTTTTGTTGTTCTTTTTATAATATTTTCACCTGTCTTTAACGGCCAGAACGATGTAAAACAGAATGGCATGGAATATCTGGATGATCTGTATAATTCCATATCAAAAGGCTCGGCCTATTATATCCCCAAGGTAAAGAAAGAAACAGACACGTTTGTGGGAAATAATGTAAACATGACTCTGAAAATGGCGGACGAAAACCAGGCACAACAGGCAGCAACTCTGTTTACAGAGGCCGGAGCAACAGCAGAGGTATCAGGAACTCAGCTAAATGTATCCGGCGATCTTGGCAATATGCTTGCAAACTGCCTGAAAGATTCAGACAATATGTATAATAATGACGGAACAACTGTCTCAAACAAGTATGGCTACGATGAGAGACAGGTTCTTTATAACTGGCACAAGGCTTTAAAGGCAGCAGATAAAGACCTGAAAAAACAAAAGCTGTTCAAAGAAGCCAAAGTAGTTGCAATGGTTACAAAGAAGATAGTTGAAACTTCATATAACTACTATAAAATCGAGCCCCAGAAAATTGGTGATAAAGTAGGGATTGTTATATTTTCTCTGGTCTTCTATGTGGGTTACACGCTGTGGTATGGTTTTTCCATTCTTTTCATGTTTGAAGGATGGGGACTGAGGCTGGAGCATTAAACCAAATAAACAATTGCAGGGCCATATTTGGCCCTGCAATTTCCGTTCTTATCCCAAAGATTCCATGATACCGTATTTTTTTATTTTTCTCCACAAGGTTGTTCTTGGAATATCAAGAATCTTTGAAGCCCTTATCTTATTATAATTAGTGGCCTCAAGCACCCTGATTATATGAGCTTTTTCTTCTTCATAAAGAGGAAGCAAATCTTTGTTCTCAACAGTCTCTACTACCAGGGAGTCAAGATCCTCCGGAAGTTCGTTTTCATCAATCCAGGCTCCTTCTCCCAGAGCAATGGCGCTTGAGACCATGTGTTCAAGTTCTCGGACATTTCCCGGAAAAGAATATTTCATCAAGAGATCTTTGGCTCGTTTTGTAAAACCTTTAATCCTTTTGTTGTAAAGTCTGTTATATTTATCTATAAAATGTTCTATTAATAGAGGTATGTCTTCTTTCCTTTCTCTAAGTGAAGGAACGCGTATTTTGACTACTTTGAGCCGGAAATAAAGATCTTCTCTAAAGTGTCCTGTCTTGATCTCATTTTCCAGATCTTTATTTGAAGCAGATATCACCCTGATATCCAGGTCAACGGGATCAGATCCGCCCACTCTCAGCAGTTTCTTTTCCTGAATTACTCTGAGAAGCTTTACCTGCATGGAAAGAGGCATTTCCCCTATTTCATCAAGAAAAACCGTTCCTCTCTGTGCGGCTTCAAGCAAACCTATCTTAATGTTTTCTGCGCCTGTAAAAGCTCCTTTTTCATGGCCAAAAAGTTCATTGGATATCAACTCCTCTGTAAAACTGCCGCAATTAAAACTGATATACGGTTTGTCTTTTCTGGGGCTGCCAAAATGTATGGCCCTTGCAGTCAGCTCCTTGCCCGTCCCGCTTTCTCCCTGAATAAGAACATTACAGTTCACCCTGGAGACTTTGTGAATAATTTTAATCAACTCACGAACAGGAGAACTGATGCCAATAATTTTTCGCACATTATCTTTTTTTAAAAGATCCTCTTTCAAACGTTTATTTTCGTTGACCAAACACACCTTGTCAACTGCACGGTTTAATATCAGCATAACCTGTTCAGGGGTAAAGGGCTTTTCAATGTAATAAAAAGCACCTTGTTTAACTGCTTCAACAGCATTTTCTATGGATGCATAGCCTGTAATAATTATAACTTCCGTCTTGGGATAATTTTCCTTGATCTTTTCTAAAACCTGCATGCCATTCATTTCCGGCATGCGTAAATCGGTGAGAATAATGTCGAATGGCGCTATTTTCATTCGATCAATGGCTTTTCGGGGATTTTGAAACGTTTCGACTTGAAAGCCGCTTTTACCAATTTTTCTCTGCAAATTTCGCAGAACCAGAGGCTCATCGTCAATAATCGCAATACGCATCAATATGTTTTTATCGTCTCTTTTCAAAGACAAATTTCCTTCCTTAGCCCTTCGGGCGAGCTGATAGCTGTTAAGCTGTTGAGCTAATAAGCTTCCTGACCACCTTCAGCCTTCAACCTTCAACCTATCTACCTTCAACCTATCAAGAATCAGAAAATTTTATTTTTTTCCAATAAAGAATTACAGACTGTCGAATTGTCTGAGCCGGAAAAATACGAGCCGGCCATCACAGATAAACAGGCATATTCTTTGGTAAAACATGCAGTTATACTTGAAAATCACTTTAATACTCCTCAGGACATTGAATGGGCCATAGAAAAGGACGGTATGGTCAGGATACTACAGAGCCGTCCACTGAAACAGCTAATAAAAAAAGATAATGAACCTAAAGATACCTTAGCCATAAAAGTTAATAATCCAACAATATTTAATGGAGGTGTTGCAGCAAGTCCTGGTGTGGCCTGCGGGCCGGCGTTTATTGTGAACTCTGCCGAAGAAATTTACAAATTTCCTAAAGGCGCTGTTTTGGTGGCAAAAAAACTCTCTACCCCAGTGGGCTGCAATACTAAACAGGGCTGTTGCGGTGGTAACCGACCATGGAGGAATTGCCGGTCATTTGGCCACAGTTTCAAGAGAATTTGGCATCCCGGCACTTTTTGGTACGTTTGTAGCTACCAGCAAAATTAAAGATAAAGCCATAATCACAGTTGATACATATTCGCGTAAAGTCTATAAGGGGAAAGCCGAAGCATTATTAAGAGAGTTCCCTGCAGGACGTATCAGTTCAATTAAAGGCAGCCCTGTTTATATAACACTTGAAAAAGTACTAAAGCATATAACCCCGCTAAATCTTACTGATCCAAAAGGCAATAATTTTACGCCTGATGGCTGCCACTCATATCACGACATCACCCGATTCTGCCATGAAAAGGCTGTAAAAGAAATGTTTGATTCAGGCAAAAACAACAGGAAAATCAGGGCAGGAAAAAGACTGGTTGTAAATGATGCCCCAACACAGTGGTGGATTGTTGACTTGGGAGATGGCTTAAAAGGATCAATGGAAAGAGATACTGTAAGGCTTGAAAATATAGCGTCAGCTCCGATGCTGGCCATATGGGAGGGAATAACTGCGGTAGAATGGGACGGCCCGCCTCCGATCGATACCGGAGGATTAATGTCCATCATGGTTCAATCTACCATGAATCGTAATCTGTGCGCATCAGGTCAGTCCAGTTATGCGCAAAACGACTGCGCTATTATTTCAAAAAACTTTTGCAATCTCAGTTGCCGGTTTGGTTATCATTATTCGGTTGCGCAGACCTTTGTCAGCGACCAATCCAGAGAAAATTACATAAGGTTTTGTTTTAAGGGTGGTGCTGCAGATCTTAACAGAAAATTCCGCAGGATGAAGCTTATAGAAGAAATCTTGGCCAGGTATGATTTTCAGGCCGAAATACATGAAGATTATATGAATGCTAATATTGAGGGGTATGATAAATTTTCCACAATAAACCGTCTTAAGGTACTAGGTTATCTTATAATGCATACAAGGCAACTGGATATGATAATGAGCAATCCTGCAAGAGTAGCTTATTACAAGAAGAAATTCCTGAAAGACATCAGCTTCCGGTTTCCGCAAGCAGGTAAACAGGCTAAAGACTGAAGCTCCCTAACAGCCTTCCACCTTCAGCCTAAGGGCTCGGTCAAAAATAACTTGGTAGAATTTGCGCCAGAATTTGCCGTAGATTTAATTGATCTGATTGAGCAAAACCGCAGGAATAGCGAGCTATTTCGAGGACTTTTGCGATTGAAGATCGGTTAAAAATATGGTGAAGTCGGGATGCAAAAATGCCAAGTTATTTTTGACCGAGCCCTAAATACCTGAGTAGTTACAATGCCTTAACTGTAAGATAGATTATATATCCAACATAGCAGGATAAAAGGACAACTCCGTCTCTTCTCATAACTGTGTTCGTTTTTCTCATCATTACCCAGGGAAGAAAACTAATAAACATCATAACCAGGTAATCAATCAGTAAACCGCTATGAATAAAACCACCTGGAATCAAAACAGGTCTAACCAGAGAGGCTGCCCCAAGCACCCCGAGTATGTTGAAAACATTGCTCCCCACCAGATTGCCGATGCTGATATCCATTTCCTTTCTCATAGCTGCTACAACAGAAGTGGCAAGTTCCGGAAGCGAAGTTCCTAATGCTACAACTGTAAGTCCAATAAACTTTTCGCTTATGCCAAATGTATGCATAATTTTTACTGCCGAATCTATGAGTATCTGTGCACCTGCTACTACGAATAGAATTCCCGCTATAATCAAGGTAATTTGCCTCGCCCTGGAAGGAATGTCTTCAATGTCCTCTGCTGCAAGCTCTTTACTAAAGCCCCCTCCGCTTGATGCTTGTCTATTTCCTTTTACCGCATAATAATAGTTCAAACAAACATAAATGATTATTCCACCTAACAGAGTAGCCCCCTCAAGCCTTCCTATTTTAGAATTTAGAGAAATCAGCAGGAGATATAAAGATATTCCGAGCATAATAGGAATATCCCGCTTAACAACGGATTCATTGCTTTTAAGGGGCATAAATAAAGACGCCAGACCGAGGACAAGAGCTATGTTACAAATATTGCTTCCAACAACATTGCCTACAGCTATCATGCTCTTTTCTTGCAAAGACGAAATAATACTTATAACGAGCTCTGGTGTCGAAGTGCCGAATGCAACCACCGTCAAGCCTATGACCAGTGGAGTTAAACCAAGGCTTCGTGCAATATTAGACGCTCCTTTTACAAGCCACTCCGCTCCATAGTAAAGCATCAACAATCCGATAACAAATAACACCCAGGTAAGCACCATACCTTAAATCTCCATTTATAAAGCCATCATCAGATTAATTTAGTTTAAACCTAAATTGAGCGATTTTTTACTTGACCTGCACCAATCTCTTGCGCATCAAGGACTTGCGAAAAGTCTCGACATATCCATTGGTATGCCTACGATTTTCGCAAACCTTGCTGCATCAAGATCTTGGCACATTTCTTCGCAAAAAAGCGCTCAACTTAGGTTAAATGTAACTACTCAGGTATTTAGACTGAAGGCTATAGGCTGAAGGAAACAGATGATTTCTGAGTGTTATTCTCTATGGCCGCTTTAAGAAAATATTGGCTTCCGGGAGTCTTTTCCCTAAAAGCCTTCAGTCTTCAGCCTAACCAACCTGAGTAGTTAGTGTCTGAACGAAAAGTCCGCTTTTTGGTAGGTTGGGTTGAGCGTAATCAGTTATGTTGGGTTTCGTACCTCAACCCAACCTACGAATATCAGGCAATTCCCAAAATATGGTTTTAGTGGGCGAAACCCAACAAATTATGTGGTAGGGCTTTTCGTTCAGGCACTAGTTACCAATAAGTTATCTATAACAAATGTTTCAGAGTTAACAAACAATATAAATTTCTGTGGCCGTTCACGGCTTGAAACTTGAAATTGGAAATTGGGAAGAACAGCACAAAAGCATGAAGGCCAAGGTTCCAATTTCGACGTTCCGTGAACGCTTACAATAAATATAAAATATTTCTTGACGGTTGACGTAACTTGTCATATCATGAGCCATGATAAAGACTTTTAAATGCAATGATACGGAAAAACTTTTTAATGATTTAGATGTAAAAAAATTTAGAAGTATTTCCAAGGCTGCGCGGATAAAGCTTGAAGTTCTGAATGCTGCCGTATCGTTAGATAGCTTGCGAGTTCCACCAGGAAACAGGCTCGAACATTTAAAGGGGAATAGAAAAGGTCAACATAGCATCAGAATTAACAATCAATGGCGTGTTTGTTTTATGTGGAAAGAAGAAAGTGCCATGAAAGTAGAAATCGTTGATTACCATAAGGGGTGAAACCATGACAAAAACATTATCTCCAATTACACCGGGCGATGTGCTATTAGAAGAATTTCTTAAGCCAATGAACATCACTCAAAATCAATTATCAAAAGACATTAGTGTACCAGCAAATCGAATTAGCCAGGTTATTCATGGTAAAAGAGAAATTACTGCTGATACCGCACTAAGGCTTGGTAAATATTTTGGAATAGAACCAGAGTTTTGGCTTAATCTACAGGTGCGGTACAATATGAAAATAGCACAAAACAAGATAGGAAAGAAGATTGAAAAAGAAGTCAAGGTGTATTTCCCTCAAGCTCAAATGCTCAATCACGCGAATGCATGATTGAATGACAATGAAAAACGCTCAAGTTGACCGGGGAATACCAAGCCAATTTTGTTGAGGAGCTCTATTTTAAGCGTTTTAAAAAGGACCGTCCGGTGATTGTAAAATCAGTTGAGCGGAATGTTAAGGAGCGTAAACGGAAACGTGAAGAGCGGAAAAGGAGCCAAATGAGTGACGTGAGGGAAGATAGTCGAAATGGTGCAACATAGCGATAAGCAAAAGAATATGCAAATCGGGGTAGATAAAGGTTTAATTGAAATGTTTTTAAAAATGACACCTGAAGAACGCCTTCGATCAAATGATAATACAATACGAGCACTTATTGAGTTAAGAAATGCCTTCAAAAAACGAAAAACCTCAGGTCTCCAATCTAAGCGCTCTGCTTAAGGGACTCAAGGAAGCCGGTGTAGAGTTTGTTCTTGTCGGTGGGATGGCTGCTGTAGTTCAAGGAGCTCCAGTTACCACATTTGACCTTGATATAGTTCATCGTCAGACTGATGAAAACATTGAAAAGCTGATGAAGTTCCTAAAGTCAATCGATGCATACCAACGCCGCCCCGATGACAAAGTAATAGAACCGGATGAGAAGGACCTGAAAGGGAAAGGACATGTACTTTTAACAACACGTTTTGGGCCGCTGGATGTTTTGGCGGTCATCGAAGAGGGCCGTGGTTTCGAGGAACTTTTTACGGATACTGTTGAGATAGAATTTCAGGGTTTCAAAGTTTATGTTCTTGGTCTTGAGACTATTGTTGCATTGAAACGTGAGTCACAAAATCCGAAGGATCGGTATCGGTTGCAGATCTTAGAAGAAACTTTGCGCCAGATGAGAAAAGAAAATGACTGATAAACTGATAAATATTCCTGTTAAGACAGATGCGATAAAAAAATATTTGGAAGAACGTTTTGGCGGAAAAGTTGAAATTCTTGGAGTCAAAAAGCTTGGAAGCTTTACTGATACAATAAAAAAGTTGGGCTATGGAGATACATTTCTGGTTACATTTCGCAAAGAAGGTAAAAACCGCTCGGTCGTATTTTCTACAATGCGAAAAGATAAATACGGCCACCAGTATTTGTGGGACAGAGCTAACGTTTTGATGTTTCAGTATGATGCCGGCCAACGCCTTCCCAAACACGCCCATCCCCTGGATGTCGGATATTTCAACCCTGAAGGGACAGCCCATTCTGTTCGAGATGCAAACATCTTTTTTTTACTCACGGAAAAGGTCGAAGGAACTGACTACTTTTTAGATTTAAAGCGCCTTAAAACTGAGACCCTGACCGATCTTGATATAAAAAGGGCAAAAACGCTTGGCGAGTATCTGGCTAAAATTCACAGCGAAAAAAAAGATGAGCCCGAACTTTATACAAGAAAAGTCAGAGAGCTTCTTGGGCATGGTGAATGCATAATGGGAATTGTTGATGGATACCCGGGAAATTATGAATTTTTCCCAGACGCTGCTTTTTGTGATATTGAAAAGCGTTGCGTTGAATGGCGCTGGAAACTAAAACAATATACCCACCGCCTGTGCCGTGAACACGGTGATTTTCATCCGTGGAATATCAAATTTAGAGAAGGATCCGATTTTTCAACATTTGATCGAAGCAGGGGAGAATACGGGGAGGCTGCTGATGATGTTTCCACATTGAGTATCAATTATCTGCTTTATTCTCTCCTAAAGCACGGCAAATTATATGGTGAATATAAAAAACTGCACGATATTTTTATAGAAACCTATCTAAAAAAGACAAAAGATCAGGAAATTTTTAAAGTTATTCAACCTTTTTATGCTTTCAGATGTCTTGTAATAGCTTCTCCTGAATGGTATCCAAACCATCCTGCAGATGTACGCAAAAAGCTTTTTAACTTCACAAGAAATATTTTGGCAACAGATACAATGAATATAGATGAAATCAACAAATATCTCGAATAAGGGCTCGCTAAAAAATAACTTGGTAGAATTTGCGCTCAAATTTGCCGTAGATTTAATTGATCTGATTGAGCAAAACCGCAGGAATAGCGAGCTATTTCGAGGACTTTTGTGAATGAAAATCAATTAAAGATATGGTGAAGTTGGGATGCAAAAATGCCAAGTTATTTTTTAGCGAGCCCTAAAGTCTGGGCTGTATGGTTTACAGGACTTCCCGGTTCAGGGAAAAGTAAAATATCAAAGCTTGTATATGATATGCTGGCTGATGAAGGAATAATCTGTAAACGAATTGAGCTTGATGCAATACGAAAAAAATATGTTGATAAACCGGAATATACTGATAGCGAACGTGATTTTATCTATAAAAAACTGGTTGATCTTGCGGCGGAAAATGTGCAAAATGGGATTAATGTCATAATAGATGCCACCGCTCATAAACAATTATACCGTGATAATGCCAGAAAAAAAATCAAGCGTTTTGTAGAGGTAATGATAAAATGCCCTCTTTCAGTATGTATAGAACGGGAATCTAAACGCAAAAAAGGTCATATTGTTTCGCAAATGTACCTTCGGGCTTTGGAAAGAAAGCAAAAGGGCTCAAAGTTTGAAGATTTGGGCAAGGTGATAGGGGTTGACATTCCATACGAAGAAAACCCTCTTGCAGAAATTATTATTAACAACAGCAAAGATACAGCGCAAAAAAACGCCTTAACCGTAAAAAATGCCCTGTTAAAATATCTTAAACTGAAATAGTTCAGCCACAAAAACACTAAGGCACCAAGATATAAAATATAATTTTCTTAAAATTCATAATTTGGAAATTTTTCGCAATTTATCAATTATATCCCTTCTTTGTGTCTTGGTGACTTAGTGGCTGAACCGTTACCTTAAACTGTAATTAGGTCAAAAATTGAGGAGTTTTTAACTCAACGACCGTTGAAATAGTAAACAAATTTTTTAAGGAGTATAAAAATGCCTATATATGAATTTAAGTGTCTAAAATGTCAGGCCTATTTTGAGATGCTTATTATGAATAACGATGAGGAAGTTGAACTTAAATGTCCCGAATGTAAATCAGAGGATTTTGAACGAATCATCAGCTCTACTAATTTTGCAATGGGAGACAGCTCTGATTCCAGCAATAAACTAAGCGCCACAACAAGGACTTGCTCGACTGGCTCATGTACTACTTATGAAATACCCGGACACTCCAGATAAGGACAAGGAATTAACATGAAGCAAGTTCACATCCACGAAAAGGAACAGTTTGAAAAACTTTTTAAGCAAGAAAATATTTCCGACTTTGAAGAGAGATTCAAGGTACTTGAAGTCTTTCTGCAAACCGAACAACACCTTACCGTGAATGAAATAATTCCGCTTCTTAAAGAAAACGGATATGAATTAGACCCCGACTTTGTCAGGGAAACGCTTAAACTTATATGCCGCTTCGGTTTTGCCCAGAAAATCAAATTTAATAGCGGACCTGTACGGTATGAGCACAGGCATCTCTGCCAGCATCACGATCATATGATCTGTACAAAATGCAAAAAAATTATTGAGTTCCAAAACGAAAAGATTGAAAATTTACAAACACAAGTGTCCCGTGCTTATGGTTTCCACATGCTCCAGCATAAGCTGGAAATCTATGGTATTTGTTCGGAATGCCTTAAAAGCCATTTAAAACTTATGCCCCTTGTAATGGCAAAACAGGGTGAACGACTCATAATCAAAGATTTTACTGGAGGATCAACTGCACGCATGCGTTTATTAAGCATGGGGCTGAGAATTGGAGACGAGATTGATGTCATTACCAACAGCGGACATGGGCAAATGGTTATAGCTTTAGATTGCAACCGTTACGCTATCGGACACGGACTGGCGCAGAAAATAATTGTTCAGGCTAATACTGTGGGGATTGTATAATGCTGTTAAGCGAAATGAAAGAGGGGCAAACTGGAATAATTGTCTATGTAGGAGGTAATAATGGAGCCTTGCGCAGAAGGGTGCTTGAAATGGGACTAACCAGGGGGACAGAAATTTACGTAGAAAAATATGCGCCTTTGAAAGATCCGCTTGAACTGATTATAAAGGGGTATCATATATCCCTTCGGGTTGAAGAAGCTGCAAACATAACCGTCGATAGATTGATGATTGATGATTGATGATTGTCGATTTGTGGAATCGCTCCTGTCTGCGTGCGGACACGTACAGGCAGGTCACTCTGTTTTTTTGTTATAAAATTAATAGAATACCTTCAATCAACAATCAACAATCAACAATTTTTTACAGGAACACTTTAATGCACAAAAAGACTATTACAATAGCCCTTGCTGGAAACCCAAATTCAGGCAAAACAACGATATTCAATAACATTACCGGAACAAGACAAAAGGTAGGGAACTGGCCGGGTGTTACGGTTGAAAAGAAAGAAGGTTCTGTAAGTAAATTCGGGCATGATCTTAAAATTATCGATCTTCCCGGAACTTACAGTTTAACCCCTTTTTCCATAGAAGAAATTGTTGCACGGGATTTTGTGATTGAAGAGTCCCCGGATGTTGTTATCGATATAATTGACGCATCCAACCTTGAGCGCAGCCTTTACCTCGCTACGCAGTTAAGAGAACTTGACTGCAAGGTCTTATTTGCTCTGAATATGGCCGACCTTGCAACTTCACGAGGAACCAAAATTGATGCCAATAAGCTGTCTGAGCTTCTAGATGTCCCGGTAGTCTTCACAATAGGAAACAAAAATACAGGCATTGATGGTTTGCTGAAAGCGGCCATAAAATTGGCCGAGTCAAAATCAAAGATCTCCCAAAAACGCAAGGTCAAATACAGCAACGATATTGAAAACTCCATCTTAAAACTTCAAAGCTTCATCGAAGAACGCATAGAACAAAAGCTTCCTTATAATATAAGATGGACGGCTATAAAGCTTCTCGAAAATGACAAAATCGTTAGAGAACACATTCGTCAAAAAACCGGAAATAAAAGCCTGGAAATTTTTCGGGAAGTCGAGACGCATCGCAAGCATCTTTTGGACCGTTTTGATGATGATCCTGAAATAGTAATGACAGATGAGCGATATGGATTTATCGCCGGAATCATAAAGGAAGTTGTAACAAAATCAACAAAACGGCGCATAGACACTTCAAGGAACGTTGACCTCGTCCTTACGAACAGATTTGTCGGATTCCCTATCTTTATACTCTTTATATGGATTATGTTTCAGACGACTTTTGCTGTTGGATCCTATCCAATGGAATGGTTAGACAGCGGAGTCAACTGGTTGTCAGCAATATTAGAACGCTCTCTTCCTGATAGTCTTTTTAAAGAGCTTCTCTTAAACGGAATAATAGCAGGTGTTGGAAGCGTTATAATTTTTCTTCCAAATATTCTGATACTTTTCTTATTTATCGCGATTTTTGAAGATACAGGCTATATGGCAAGAGCGGCTTTTCTAATGGATAAGATAATGCATCTTATAGGGCTGCACGGCAAATCCTTTATCCCCATGCTCATGGGCTTTGGCTGTAGTGTCCCGGCAATCATGGCAACCCGCACTCTTGAGAGCAATAAAGACAGAATCCTTACAATACTAATAACTCCATTTATGTCTTGTTCAGCCAAACTGCCAATATATATTCTGCTTGCCGGCACCTTTTTCAGCGCCAGAGCAGGAACTGTAATATTTTCAATCTATATTACCGGCATTATTCTTTCAATTATAACCGGACGCTTATTCCGTTCTACACTATTTAAAGGTGCTGACGCTCCATTTGTGATGGAGTTGCCCCCATACAGGGTTCCAATGATAAAAAGCCTTATTATCCATATGTGGGACAGGAGCAAGATGTTCCTGAAAAAAATGGGGGGTATTATTCTTGTTGGCTCGGTTATTGTGTGGATGCTCACAGCTTTTCCACGCAATATAAACTATTCAATGGATTATAATGAAGAAATAAATAAGATCAATGCGTCTTTTACGGAAAAACAAAAAAAAGCCGCAATTACAAAACTTAAACTGGCTGAACAAGCCGAAAAAGCTGAAAAATCTTTCATGGGCCGTATTGGAAAAACCATAGCCCCTGTATTTGCTCCCATTGGTATAGACTGGCGTGGCAGCGTGGCGCTTCTTACCGGTTTTGTTGCAAAAGAAATCGTAGTAAGCACGTTCGGAATACTCTATGCCACCGAAGAAACAGATGAGCCGGATGCTCTCAAGAACGCACTTTTATCTTCTGAAATGACGTCTCTTTCCGCACTTTCATTAATGATTTTTGTATTGTTATATCTTCCTTGTGTCGCAACAATAGCAGCAATACGCCGGGAAACCGGTTCCTTGAAATGGACTTTGTTCAGCATAGTTTACAGCACTTCTATAGCCTGGGCGGCAGCCTTTTGTGTCTATCAGGGTGGAAAGATTTTAGGTTTAACCTGAGTTGATGGAAAAAATATTTGCCATAGGGGACATACATGGATGTTTTGATAAGCTGTGTGCACTTATGGATAAAATCAAGATAGATCGCAACAATGATATCCTCTTATTCCTGGGAGATTATATTGACAGAGGTCCCAGTTCTTTTGATGTTGTTGAATATCTGATTGATTTAAAAAAGCATTTTCAAAAAATTGTATTTTTAAAAGGAAACCACGAGGAAATGCTGGAAAAATATCTTTCAGGAAAAGACGGGCTTAGATATCTGATAAATGGAGGACAGCCGACTCTGGAAAGCTACATAAAAAGAAGCCTGACGACTGATTCCCCTCCGATACCTCAAGAACACCTTGATTTTTTTGAATCACTATCTCTTTATTATCAAACTGATGATTTTATATTTGTGCATGCCGGTCTTAGAGAAAATATCCCGTTTGAAGGTCAGGATCCTGCGGATTTTCTCTGGATACGTGAAGATTTCGTACACTCGGATTTTGATTTTGGGAAAAGAGTTGTTTTTGGGCATACACCTTATAAGGAACCATTGGTAGAGCCCAACAAAATAGGAATTGATACCGGTGCGGTTTACGGCAACAAACTAACCTGTGTTGAATTGCCTGCACTTTTGTTTTATAGTGCATGATAGAAACGGTTTACGGTTTACGGTTCACAGTTTACAGTTAACGGTTGATCAAAACAAAACTATTAACCGTGAACCGTAAACCGTTGGGGGACAGACATGCCGGATTCGCAATAAATGCGCATGACAAAATAATTCTCATTGATCCATTTCAGATAAAGGAAGTCATGCCCGCAGATATAATCCTGATTACTCATTCTCACTATGATCATTGTTCAATTGAAGATATTGATAAACCAGATACTGTAATCGTTACTAAAGCTGAATCAGCCAAAAAAACTTTCAGGCGATGTCAGAGTTGTAAATCCAGGAGACAAAATAAATGTCTCCGGAATCAATATCAAAGCGGTCGAAGCTTACAATACCAACAAGGCTTTTCATCCAAAAACCAATGGATGGTTAGGCTTCATTATAACTATTGATGGAATCCGGATTTATCATGCCGGAGATACGGACCTTATCCCTGAAATGGACAAATTTGCAGTTGATATTGCCTTGCTGCCGGTTTCAGGCACTTATGTGATGACCGCTGAAGAAGCTGTTGAGGCAGTAAAACGCCTGAAGCCTGAGATTGCAATCCCCATGCATTTTGATTCAATCGTTGGATCAAAAGAAGATGCAGTTAAATTTAAAAAGGACCTCGAAGGAATATGCGAAGTAAAACTTATGTCCTGATAAAAGCTTGTTCTATTGCTTCTGTTTCAATAGTTCTGTTAATTATTTTCAGCAGTATTGCCATAGCTGAACGCCTGACTGCTACATCTTCTATAGCCAACATACGCTCCGGCCCCGGTACAAAGTATGACATCCTGTGGAAGATTGGAAAATATCATCCGATTCTTGTTCTGAAAAAGTCTGGTAACTGGTATCGTTTTCGTGATTTCGAGGGAGATAAGGGGTGGATTCACAAGTCTCTTGTCCGCAAGATACCTTCAGTTATTACAAATAAAGAAAAATGTAACGTCCGATCAGGCCCAGGCACAAAATATAAAATTTTATTTGCAACTGAAAAAGGAATTCCATTTAAAACCTTAAAGCGCAAAGGCAACTGGATTCATGTTCAGCATGCTGATGGAGACAAGGGGTGGATTCATAAGTCTTTAGTCTGGTAAACTGAAATCATGTAACAAATTAGCCTTTTGAAAAAAAATCTGACAGGATAACAGGATAAACAAAGCCAACTCTCATTGTAGTTAGCCAGTAAATCATAAAATATTATCACAACATGAAGAAGGTGTGTAGGGTGCAATACAAAAAAGTTACATAGAACAAAACGTGACTATTTCGGTGCCAAGAAGCACCAATTGAATGATGAATGTCGAACAGGGAATATTGAATATAGAAGTGTGGATGTTTTTTTTAAAATTATTAAGTACCTTCCTTCGTAATTCGACATTCCTTGTTCGACATTCGACATTAAGCTGATTGTACGGGTTCAACGATTACTTGATGTAATTTATGTCACTTTTTTGTATTGCACCCTTGCATAATTCATTTAAAAAAACCGTAAACCCTTATATCCCTGTTCCCGGCAGAACATCCGATAACGCCTTTTTTATTGCAAGCACCCGGTCTGGCGCATCAACCTTTTGGCCATCAAAGTCTCTGACGTAAAAAACATCTACAACCTGATCAACCTTAGTAGAAATTTTTGAGACCCATACATCTAACCCGCACCTGAAAAGAGCGTCGGTAATGCTGAAAAGCAGCCCCGGAAAGTCATATGCAAAAACTTCAATGATTGTAAAAAAACTGGAGCTCTCATTATCAACAACAATCCGGTTGGGCCTTTTTGATGCGCGTGGTCTAAGGGATTGATAAGCCGACATCTTTTCCTTTAGAGCTTCAGTAAGATTCAACTCACCCGCAAGAGCGGATTTAAGGTTTGCTTCTGCTTTATCCCATCGCTCGGTTTCAAAAATCTGATCAAGAGGCGGCTTAACTTTAAAAATATCAAGGGCTATATTATTTCGCCAAGTATATGCCTGAGTATCCAGAATATCAATACTGTTTAATGTAAATACTCCTGATATCTTTGAAAAGAGCCCGGGACGATCTATTGCACAAATCGTTACAACCCTTGTGTTGGAATCTGAAGTTCGGGTTACTTTCCAGACAAAATCGGTATTCCCAAGTTTTTTGTAAAGCCTGATATGTTCCAATATATCTTGTGCCGAAGTGTACAGAAGATATCTCGGCGACATTACCTCGAAAAGCAGCTCTAATTTCTGTTTTTCCTGCAGCGAAGATGCAGATAATAAAAGTTCCTCTTTTTTCTTATTAACTGCCTCGACGGCTTCTCCTGTTGCCAGCTCACCTTTTTTCAATATGCTCAGCACTGTAAGAAAAAGGGTTCTTAAAAGTGCTGCTGTCCATTCATTCCAGGCCTTTGGACCGGTAGAAATTGAATCTGAGACAGTCAGGAGATAAAGCATTATTAACCGTTCTATATCCTTTATCTTTCCGGCACAGGTAATAGCTGTCCCCTCATCATTTAGATCTCTTCTGGACGCAGTCTTGATAAGAAGTAAATGTTCATTTATTAAAAATGTTATGGTTTCTATATCGCTTTTTTTGAAATCTCTTTTTTTAAGAATATCATTAACGATTTTTGCTCCTTTCTGTGAATGCCCCCCTGCCGGTTCTCCTTTCCCAATATCATGGAAAAGAGCTGCCCAGAGCAGTAATCTCTTATTGGAAAGCTCTTTATACAGATTTCCATATAATTGGTCTTCTGTTTTATCTTCAGATGTGCCGAAGTTTTTTATTGTCTGCACCGTAAGCAATGAATGCCTCGCAACAGGATACAGATGGTATTCGTCGAACTGAATTCGATTAACAATACTTTTAAATTCAGGTATAAACCGCACTAAAAATCCTGTACTTAACATATCATTCAAAACATCAATTGTTGCGGAAGAAGCAAATAAAATCCTTTCAAAAGATTTTAAAGCAAATGAAGAGTTTCTGAAATCATCATCAATCAAATATATAAATTCTTTTAACTGCCGTTTTGCTTCGGAACTTAATGGAACTTGCAGGCGAGCACTTTCTTCAAATATTGTTATCAGCAAATCCGGAGAATCCAGTATGGCCTCGGAAGAAACAAAATTAAGCATACCCCTCTTAACCTCAATATTATTTATTTGGGCGAGACCATTTATTTGAGTTTGTGTATTGAGTTTTTTTGCCGGCTTTGACTTTTCCGTGTACGCTTGTTCACCAACAAACATCAAGTATTGCTGCTTCAAAAGCTCCATACGGCTGTGCAATCTTGCTAAAAATCTTTCTACCGGCTGCAGCCCGTTTTGTTTTCTGAGATTCAAGGCATTGGCCAGTTCTGTCTGGTATTCGAAATACAGTTGATCACATTTTCTGCCGGCTATATAATGCAATCGGTTTCTTGCATCCCATATAAACGAAAGCGCCTCTTTTAAAATCCGGAACTCGCTATGAGAAAGGAGGCCATAATACTCAAAATCTCTTGGCTGTTTAATGTTATATTTAATCCGGGCAATCCACAGCATTGTGTGGTAATCTCTCAATCCCCCCTGCCCTTCCTTAATATTTGGTTCAAGCAAATATGCAGAGTCTCCAAAACGACCATGACGATTAATACCGCTTTGAACAAGCCATTTTATAATTTTGTCGGATTTGTCCCTTATTACCTTTTCCCGAATTTGTCTCATCAGCTCTGAATACAAAATAGACATCCCACATATAAAACGCGCATCCAGAACTGAAGTCAAAACAACAAAATCTTCTCCTGAAAGGCTTACACATTCTTTTAGCGACCTGGTTGAATGCCCCACATCCAAACCTATATCCCACAACGGATATACTATTTCCTGTATAATATTATCGGCTTCATCCGGAACATTTTTTTCAAAAAGAAAAAGAAGATCAACATCCGAGTGAATGCACTGTTCTTCCCTTCCATAGCCGCCCAGAGCAATTATGGCATAAGGATTCTTGGCGATGTTTATTTCAGGATCAACACCGCTGCTTTTGAATTTTTCCACGAAATAATCGTTTAAAATCCGGCTATGACGTTCCATAAAACTTCGTTCTTTTCCGCTAATGAAATCCAAAATCAGATGCTTTTTCTTTTTCCGCAACTTCTCCGAAACACTTTCATGCCGGACTTTTATGTCTTTTGACTCTGACAAATTTGCATTACCCTTTCAACAATTATCATTTTCAACAAGAAGAGATGCACTATTGAGCGGAGGTCATCCGGAAGCCTCACACACTTCGAAATTTCCGGGAGTCCGTGAAAGCCTCTCCTAACCGGTTATGCCATATTCTGTTTGTATTTTCACTTACCATATGTTTGTGTTGTATACCAGTGAAAAGGTGGATCACCAATTTAATTCTACATCATTCTCACCGGTATATCTCGAAAGGTCGGCGAGCGGGCAGTGGCCTGGCAACTGGCACCTGTCTACCGTCGCACAGACAGGCGTGAATTGGCTCGAAAAGTATACCGTTTTACAAAGAAACCGGGATTTGCCAACGAACCGGCTGTTGTAAAAATTTGGTAATGTGGATGCAACCAGTTTCGAGATCCGTGTACAGAAGTGGAATTGTCCGGATGGAACTTACACTACTGAGAATGTAAGCTATATAGTCATGGAGTGGGGGAGCTATATCTTAGAGGATGGCACCAAAGTAGAGGCAGGAAGGTTTGATACTGACGCAACAGGCTCCTTTGGGTGGGTTGACTTTAGCCAGACATTTAATCAAGTGCCTGTGGTTACAAGCACTGTCTCAAGCTTTAACGAGGAAGATGCAGTATGTTGCAGGTTAAGGAATATTGATACCACAGGATTTGATTTTTGCATGCAGGAGCAGGAACGCAATAGGCAAATCCATACCACCGAGACTATCTCCTACATCGCCTGGGAACCATCATCAGGAACCGTGGGCAACCTGACTTTTGAGGTCGATAAAACAGATGATGTGATTACGCACAATTTGCAAACCATCGTTTATAATGAGACCTTCATGGCCCCCTATGTGTTTCTTGCCGACATGCAAACAACCAACGGTAAGGATACTGCCAACTTGCGCTGGCAAAACAAAGACTTCTATGGAATCGACATCAAGATCACTGAAGAACAATCCCGTAACAGTGAAATAAGGCATACTACTGAGGTGGTAGGATATATGGTGTTTGCTTTCATAGAGTAAACGAGGATGTATGTTATTGACTGCTTTAACCTGTTCAATTTTCGGAGTATGATATCACAACCAATTGAACCGACCTTAGATTTCCAGAGATAGCAGATAGTACAGATCTCGGATTGAGGGTTTCAAAGCGTAATCTTAAAGATTTTATGGCTTCAATTTTTCAAGGTCGAAGGCAGCTATATCAATACATTTATCAATTACTGAAATCATAACATACGGACAATAAAAATATAAAGGCAGAGCCTAATCAAAGGCCCTGCCTTTTTTATTCATAACTGGCGACAATGCTATTTAATAGGGCCACTGGGGTTCAATGGCCAATAAAAAGGATCGTATTTCTCCTTGTTATTCTCAGAATCTTGTGCTTTCTTTTCTTCGGTCGCCATTTTTTCTTCTAATTTTGGTTGTGTAGGAGCCTCGGCCTTTTTCTAAGGGATTTCAATTAGGGAATCTTTAAAAAGACTCAATTGAAGGGATTTCCCTGATAGGATAGTAATTTCTTTTTCAGTATCTTTAAGCCGCAATATATGAACCCCGGAGGTTACCTCCTTTGAAATTACCGGCGTTTTTCCAATTTCTACGCCGTCTAAAAGAACATCGAGCTCAGGTGGCTCACTAAACACCGACAGTCGCCCCATAGGTTTTTGTTGGCCCTTCAGCGTTCGAGATGGCTCAATTAATTCAGCAAATACGGATAAAGATTGTATCATCAGGAAAACGTATACAAATACGAAAAAGATCATTAAATTAAGTTTTATTTTCATTTTTTGTCTCCCTGAATAGGTATTTACCACAACTGTATCCATTATTCGCGTGAATTCAAAGACCAAAACCTTATTTCATTGAATCAGCACAACAAAATCGCCGCTGATGTTGAGAGGCTAAACATCATGAAAGGAAAAGCACCTCCTGCACAATGTTGGGCACCCAATCAGCCACCACCAGTCAAACCGGTGGTATGAGGAAAGCCCCTAAAAGAGGCCATATTGAACAATCTTTAGTGTTTATCGACAGGATTAACCCTCCTATATTGGGAGGAGCCCCGAACCCGATGGCCCCCCGAACCCGACCCGAACCCGATGGGTAATTAAATGCTTGTAATGCATGGATTATCCCCTATTACGGCGTTCCACTTTACGGTCCCCGATTCTCATTTTAATTCACAATTCAAGCTTTTGACCGATTCCACCGATTCTTTCATTCATTCTTTCTTTTTTTCCCGCTCCAGCGGCACTAAAAAACACCGTGTTAATCCGTGAAATCCGTGTTCAAACATTTTCTTGACAGTCCAGCACTTTTGGTGTACGATTTGTTTAAAACGTGTACAAAGGATGGCGTAATCAATGACTCGGATGGTGGCTGATAGTAGCGCACTCATTTTATTGGCCAAATGTGGCCTGCTGGAAATTGTCTGCAACTTGTTTGAAATCATTGTCCCAAAAGCTGTGAACATCGAGGTGGCCACAGAAGATTTGGTCAAAAATTATCCAGATGCCGCCTTGATTTCAGACCTAATCTCAAAGGGGGCAATAAAAGTTCAAAGTTCTGGCAGTGATAGGCTCCCCCTGCCTATATCGCTTCACAGGGGGAAAGAAGACGCCTTGCTGTTGGCAATAAAGCTGGGAAGGTCGCTGTTTGCCACAGATGACGGCAAGGCAATCAAGGCGGCAAAATTCTTTAAAGTTCCGTTTATCATCACTCCGAAGATCGTCGTTGAATTATTTAGATTACAAAAAATATCGTTCAAGAAGGCACGAAAGTCCCTCGAAAAGCTCAGCAAAATTGGAAGATATTCGCCTGAGATCATTGCTGATGCTTTGGTCTCACTAATGGAGGAAAAGAATGGCAAAACCAACAACCATAAGGATACCTGAAGATCTTTTGAATGAGATCAATGAATTTGTTCAAAAGTCGAAGTTGGATCGTTCGGCCTATTTGCGAGAAGTTCTACGGAAAGGATTTTCCATAGACAAGCAAGACCGGTTATTGCTCAAATACGCCCGGAAAGAGTTGAGCCAAGTGGAAGTTTGCGAAGAACTGAAGTGGGACACATGGAGATTCCTGGCCCAATTGAAAGCAAGAAACCTGTACTTGAATGTCGAATTCGAAGACTGGTTAGACGCAGCAGAATTACCATCGTAACCAATTCCTCACTCTCATCCACAGATTTCGCAGATTCTCGCAGATTATTGAAGAACCATCACATCCACAGATTTCGCAGAGTAAATTACAAGAATATTGAAACAATATCTAAAAGACTCACCACAATTCCTCATACTCCGTAAAAATTATCTCCATTATTTAATAGGCGCTTTCTCATTCTTTCTGCGTAATCTGCGGATTAGATTTTTTACAGATTATAAACAAATCTCTTATGTTCGAGTGACCGTGAACAGAAATTAATCAGGAGACCTACTTGAAGGCCGCTCGCTTTCAGATAATTGATAAGTTGCGCTTCCTCAATACCAGAAAAAATTAGAAATGGCCTTTATCTCAACTATAACCTCCGACCTCCGATCTCCCACCGGGGCGTAGGCCCCTATTGGCCGGAGGCTGACCTCTGTCCCTTTTCTCTTAATCCGTGAAATCGGTGTCTAATATTCTTTTTCAGTTCTGCGTAATCTGCGTCTGCCTCGCCTGTCGAAGATGCCGCCGCGCGGTGCCCCGTAGGTCCGAAAGATCGTACTGAGGTAATAATGTGCACCATTTTCATAAGCTTATAAGTTGACACCGATTCACTGACACTAAAAAACTATCTGCATTTTTTGTTTAACGGATAAAACTTGTTGATTTTTATGGCTGGATGTATTTTTAAAAAGGATACCCCAATTCCTGGAGGAAAAAGTCATGGCACAGACTGTACTCAAGATAGAATTACCGGATTCCGCTTTCCGGTCGCTTAAAATACCAAGAGATCAATGGCCGGAGTTCTTACGCCGCACCGTGGCGGTTGCGCTTTATAGAGAAGGCAAGATCTCCTTGGGTAAAGCAAAAGAACTCGCCGGACTCGAGAATAAATGGGAGATGATCCAACTTCTGAACGAAAGAGGTGTGGACCTTAATTATACCGCTCAAGATGCCAGGGAAGATCTGGAAACCTTGAACAGGATATTGCCGTGACTTTACGAGTAGTATCCAATTCAACACCTCTCATTGCACTTGCTCGAATCAGGCGCTTTCAATTGCTACGAGAACTATTCGGTGAGATCAACATACCTTTGGCAGTATACGATGAAGTAGTAAATGCGGGCAAAGGCCGTGCCGGCGTTATTGAAGTTGAAAGTGCCGACTGGATCCATTATCACCAAGTGAGTAACAGTGACCTCGTTGCTTTTTTGAGAATCTCGCTTGATGCCGGTGAAGCCGAGGCAATTGCACTGGCTAAGGAAATCAGCGCCGATCTGGTGTTGCTGGATGATAGCGACGGCCGTAATATCGCTGAGTCCGTTGGAATTGCGTTTACAGGGACGATCGGTATCCTGCTGCGTTACTATCACGGTCATCATACGGATTTTAAAAACGCCCTTGATGAATTACTGGCACAAGGGTTCCGATTGAGTAAAGAAGAATACGTAAAGATACTTGAACAAGCATCATGATGGGGA
>Ga0255429_1034_pt1 | contig 28764 bp, 15 predicted proteins | sample ANMaggSeSYBR02H9_FD_182636 | JGI IMG/M metagenome (GOLD analysis project Ga0255429, IMG submission 182636) | Sediment cell enrichment communities from methane seep in Santa Monica Basin, California, United Staets - ANME aggregate JGI... | ecosystem: Environmental > Aquatic > Marine > Cold seeps >... | reverse complement strand
GATGGCCAGGGCCAGCCGACACAGCGAATTATTGAAAAGCGGCGGAGTGCAAAGTTTATCACTCCGATTCCAAAGCCGAGAAAACGCAAAAACAAAGATACGCCCCAACAACAGGAATTTGTTTTCGACGAAGGCAAAGGGATTTCAACTAAAGAACAACAATACGACCCCACGCCGATCATCAATGCCCTCCGTCGTGATGTGGATAAATGGCGAACTTTAAAGAATCCAAATGACTGGAAAGTTACTCCTGAAACGGCCCGCCTGATTCAGCACTGGCGTCACCATAAGTTCAATGATATCCGGCCATTTTTTTGTCAGGTGGAAGCAATCGAGACTGCCATCTGGCTTACCGAGGTCGCCCCAAAATCCGGTAAAAGCGAAAAAGGCTTTCTTAAACATCTTGCAAACGCCAACCACGACGCAAATCCGGAACTTATGCGCCTGGCTCTGAAAATGGCTACAGGCACAGGTAAAACTACTGTTATGGCAATGCTGATTGCCTGGCAGACCATCAATGCTGTGCGTCGACCCGCCAGCAAAAAATTCACCCGAGGCTTCCTGGTTGTCACCCCGGGCCTGACTATCCGCGACCGGCTTCGTGTGCTTTTTCCCAATGATCCGGACAGCTACTATGCAAGCCGTGAGTTGGTACCCAACGACATGCTTTCTGATCTGGAACGGGCAAAAATCGTAATTACCAATTATCATGCGTTTAAACAGCGTGAACGAATGGAACTTTCCAGGGGAGGTCGTTCCCTGCTCCAGGGTCGAGGCGAAGCTTTAAATACATTGGAAACAGAAGGCCAGATGATTCAACGTGTGATGCCAGACCTCATGGGAATAAAAAATATCATGGTGTTCAATGATGAGGGGCATCATTGTTATCGAGAGAAACCAGGCAAAGATGATGTAAGTACTTTAAAAGGTGATGACAAAAAAGAAGCCCAAAAAAACAATGAAACCGCACGTCTCTGGATTTCCGGTCTTGAGACTGTTAATCGAAAACTCGGCATTTCGCGTGTTATTGATTTATCGGCAACACCATTTTTTTTAAGCGGTTCCGGTTATGTCGAAGGCACCCTGTTTCCATGGACTATGAGTGATTTTTCATTGATGGATGCCATTGAATGCGGAATCGTCAAGCTGCCAAGAGTACCGGTAGCCGATAACATACCCGGTGAAGAGATGCCAAAATTCCGCAATCTCTGGCAGCATATTGGTAAGAAAATGCCCAAAAAAGGTAGAGGCAAGTCAAAAACCCTTGATCCCCTCAGTCTGCCAGTTGAACTGCAGACAGCGCTGGAAGCCCTTTACGGACATTACAAAAAAACATACGATCTGTGGGAAGAAAACGGCATTCATGTGCCGCCCTGCTTTATTATTGTCTGCAACAACACTTCCACATCCAAACTGGTTTACGATTATATTTCCGGTTTTTACAGGGAGAATGAAGACGGTACAAGTCAGTTAATAAATGGCCGTTTGGAGCTGTTTAGAAATTTTGATGACCATGGCAACCAGTTGGGACGTCCAAACACCTTGCTCATTGACAGCCGGCAACTGGAATCCGGAGATGTATTAGATAAAAATTTTCGAAACATGGCAGCCGACGAAATCGATCGTTTTCGCAGGGAAATAATTGAACGTACAGGTGACCGTCATCAGGCTGAAAACATTACGGATCATGACCTGCTCAGGGAAGTCATGAACACTGTCGGCAAGCAGGGACGACTGGGCGAATTGATCCGATGCGTTGTATCGGTCTCCATGCTTACCGAAGGCTGGGATGCCAATACTGTCACCCACGTTTTGGGCATGCGTGCGTTTGGAACACAGCTTCTGTGTGAACAGGTCATTGGCCGCGCCCTGCGCCGTCAGTCTTATGACCTCAACGAAGAAGGCCTGTTTAATGTCGAGTATGCGGATATACTGGGAATCCCGTTTGATTTCACAGCCAAACCGGTGATCGCACTGCCACAGCCACCAGGAAAAACCATTCATGTCAAAGCGGTTCGACCGGACCGCGACGCTCTTGAAATAAAATTTCCCCGTGTCCAGGGGTATCGCGTTGAATTGCCAGAAGAACGTCTGACGGCTGAGTTTAATGAAGACTCTGTTTTGGATTTGACACCGGATATCGTTGGCCCGTCCATTACCAAAAATCAGGGCATAATTGGTGAGGATGTGGATCTCAGTCTGGAGCATCTGGAAGACATGCGGCGATCAACCCTGCTGTTTCACGTTACCAAACGTTTACTATACACAAAATGGCGAGATCCTGATAAAGATCCAGAACTGCATCTGTTCGGTCAGCTCAAAAGAATCACAAAACAGTGGCTTGATAACTGTCTAATCTGCAAGGGCGGCACATATCCTGCCCAATTGATGTACCAGGAACTGGCCGACATGGCCTGTGAACGAATTACTGCCGCCATTACCCGTTCCTTGATCGGTGAACGACCTGTCAAAGCCGTACTTGATCCGTATAACCCCACCGGTTCCACCATACACGTAAACTTCAATACGTCCAAAAAGAGCCGCTGGCAAACAGATGCACGTCGATGTCATATCAACTGGGTGATTCTTGACAGCGACTGGGAGGCAGAATTCTGCCGCGTGGCGGAATCCCATCCAAAAGTAAAGGCATATGTCAAGAACCATAACCTTGGGCTGGAAGTTCCGTATCGCTATGGATCTGAGATGCGGACGTATCTGCCTGATTTCATTGTCCTGATTGATGACGGCCAGGATAAGCCCCTGAATCTGATTGTTGAAATCAAGGGATATCGCCGGGAGGATGCCAAGGAAAAAAAATCCACCATGGAGACCTATTGGATTCCGGGAGTAAATAACCACGAACATTATGGCCGCTGGGCGTTTGCTGAATTCACCGAAGTTTACCGGATCGAAGCTGATTTTAAAGCAAAAGTTGAAGAGGAATTTAACAAAATGATCGAACAAACCTTGCACAAAAAGAGTGATGGCCATGCCGGCGATGCGATATAAAATTTTCATCAGCAGCGTCCAAAAGGAACTCGCGGAAGAACGGCGTGCGGTGAAGGATTTTATCACCCATGATCCTCTCCTGAGCCGGTTCATATCCGATGTGTTTCTGTTTGAAAATATTCCTGCCGGAGACCGCAAGCCTGACGATATCTACTTGAGAGAGGTCGAACAGTGTGACATTTACCTTGCCATTCTCGGTAACAAGTATGGATGGAAAAACGAGGACGGAAAATCACCCACTGAACTGGAATTTGAACACGCCACCAAAACCCATCGCGAACGGCTGGTATTTGTAAAGGGCAATGACGACAAGGCGCGTGAAGTAGATATGGCCAAACTGGTGAGCAAAGCAGGCCGCCAGGTCACCCGACGTCGTTTTTCAGATATATCCGGCCTGGTCCGCGAGGTTTACGCCAGTCTCGTCGAGAGCTTGGAAAATCGTGGTGGAATCAGATCCACGCCGTTTGATGACAGTGTGTGTGATGGGGCAACACTCCGGGATATCGACCACGCGGAGGTGAAGGCTTTTGTTGAAACAGCCGAGGCCGCGGGCCGGCTGAAATTCAAAGGGTCTCGTGCCTCGAAAGCGGTTCTGCAGAATTTTAATCTGCTGCGGGATGGCCGGCCCACGAACGCAGCCATACTTTTGTTCGGGAAAAATCCGCGCAGGTTCTTCAACAATGCGCAGGTTCATTGCTTTCATTTCCATGGCACAGAAAAGCGCAAGCCCATCGCATCCCAGCAGCCTTATGAGGGAAGACTGTTCGAAGTGATTGATCAGGCGGTGGAGTTCGTCTTGAGCAAGATCGACCGCAGGGTGGGTACGCGCGCGGCAAGCACGCAGGTCCCCGTTACGTTTGAGATCCCTCGTACTGTCATCGCCGAGGCCATCGTCAATGCAGTTGCCCACCGGAATTACCGAAACAATGGATTTGTTCAGATCATTGTTTTTGCCGATCGCGTCGAGGTGTGGAATCCTGGTGAACTGCCTCCCGGTCTGACCCCTGACCTGTTGCGGAAACCCCATGGCCCGATACCGCGTAACCCGTTGATCGCCGAACCGCTATTCAGGGTTAAATATGTGGAAAAAGCAGGGACCGGCACAACGGATATGATTGCCGATTGTCGGAAAGCTGGACTCCCTGAACCCGACTTCGAGCAACGCGGTCCCCATTTCGTTGTGACGTTGTGGCGGGACTGGCTGACGGATGAAATATTGGCCGGATACAACCTGAATGACAGACAAAAAAAGGCGATCAATCATGTGAAGGTCATGGGCCGTATCAACAATGCCCAGTACCGGAATTTGACGGGGATATCTCCGAGAACTGCACTCAGAGAACTCAGGCAACTTACAGATATTGGTATTTTCGCTAAAGTAGGTGGTGCCGGACAGTCGGCACATTATATAATTGCCAAAGCGAAGCCCACAATTGGGAAGTGAAGGGGAACCCGCCACGAATACGCCAAACCCGCCATAAACCGGATGGCGGTAGAGACATAGAGGGGCAAATAATTGATAAAGCCAAAGGCACATTAAAGGAGCAACTGAATCATAAAAATGGGACATGAATTTCATCATACTGAAAAAGGGCCATAAAAGGGCCAATTGGCCCAATTGGGTCATGAATATGTTTTGACCTGCAAAATGGACATGAGCACAAAGGACTCATAAAGGGCTCAAAGGACTCATACCACTTAAAGCAAATTTGGAATTGCCACTGGTGGCAGTCTGACATAGTGCTCAAAGGACTCTACCACTTAGTCAGATCATAATAAAGCTATAATAAAGGGTAAATCGTAAACCCGTCATAAACCTGTCATGCTCATTACAAGGGGGCATACGGATGCTGTGTCTAAATATAAAACGGTTCCGAAAATAACACGAACCATCAACACTGGATTGAATTATGCCACGCAAAAAGAAAAGAATTAGCAAAACCGTTGAAACCATTACACACGAAGAAGCGAGTCGCAAGAATATCCCCACGGCTGAATATCAGTCCGTAATGCGAAAAGACGAAGAAACGCCCATTCAAATCGTATACAAACGCCGCAACCGTGATCTGGACCCCCAGCTTGTCTGGCGCGGCAAGGATGAACAGGACTGGTCCGACCTGGTAGTGCATGCCCCGCCTTTGTATATTCAGGAAAAAGTTCTTCCCAAGGTCTTAATTGACGATTTAATCAAACAGACCGAGGCGCAGGAAAAATCCGGTGCGCCACAACAGATGGATCTTTTTTCCGATTTCAACGGCCTGCCCAGTGAAGGCGCAAAAACCGAATTCTACCAGCACGATGCCAACTGGTCTAATCGAATGATCCTTGGCGACAGTTTGCAGGTCATGGCGTCTCTGGCCGAACGCGAGGGACTTCGCGGAAAAGTGCAGTGCATCTATATTGATCCGCCATACGGAATTAAGTTCAATTCCAATTTCCAGTGGTCAACGACGAGTAGGGATGTGAAGGATGGCAAGGTTGATCATATTACACGGGAACCGGAACAGGTAAAAGCCTTTCGGGATACCTGGCGGGATGGGATTCATTCGTATTTGACTTATTTGCGGGATCGGTTCACTGCTGCGCGTGACTTATTTGCGGGATCGGTTCACTGCTGCGCGTGATTTGTTATCAGAATCAGGTTCAATCTTTCTCCAAATTAGCGACGAAAACGTTCACATAATTCGTAGCGTATTGGATGAAGTCTTCGGTGTAGATAATTTTCTGAGATCTTTTTTATTTAAGAAAACCGGCTACTTAGATAGTTCCTTGGCCTCAAGCAACTTCGATTATATTCTTTGGTATGCGAAGTTACGACAAAATATCAAGCATCGAGGGTTATTTCTCGAAAAGACTGAAAGCAAATCATTCGTGGGTCAACGGCTCTTTATTGAGCGTAAAGATGGAAGCAGGTGCCTTGCTGCGAAGGAGGAGTTGGATTTTTTCCCGTATTCCGACAAGTGGGAATTTTTTCGCACGAAAGCACTTCAAGGCTCTGGAACGTCTGGAAACATTGAAAAGTATCTTTTTCGCGGAAGTACAATTTTACCTGCAAGCCACAAACATTGGCTAACAAGTCCGGAAGGACTCAAGAGGCTTGAATTAGCTAACCGAATTGAAGGTGTAGGTAAATCCATGGAGTTCGTCTGGTTTTTCAACGACTTTCCATTAACAAATCTGAAGGTTGTGTGGGATGATACGGTAACAAGTGGGTTTGGCCGCAAACAAGAATACGTCGTGGAAACCAATCCTATAGTAATTCAACGTTGTATTCTGATGACGACAGACCCAGGTGACTTGGTTCTCGACCCCACCTGCGGTTCCGGTACTACTGCTTACGTCGCCGAACAATGGGGCCGCCGCTGGATCACCCTCGACACATCCCGAGTGGCACTGGCGCTGGCCCGTGCCCGCATTATGGGCGCTCGTTATCCTTATTATCTACTGGCGGACAGTCAGGCTGGCCAACTCAAGGGGGCTGAAGTCACCCGAACAGTTCCTTCCGAAGCGCCAACCCACGACAACATCCGGCAGGGTTTTGTTTACCAACGTGTGCAGCACATCACTCTTAAAGCCATTGCCAATAATGCGGAAATCGACGTGATCTGGGAGGATTTCCAGAAAAGGCTTGAAGCAATAAGAGAGAAGCTTAACAAAACGCTCGGCAAAAGGTGGGAAGAATGGGAAATCCCTCGTGAGGCAGACGACAAATGGTCAAATAATGCTAAAAAACTTCATAAAGAATGGTGGAAGAACCGTATTGCCCGGCAAAAGGGGATTGATGCATCCATCGCCGCAAAAGCGGATTTTGAATATCTCTATGACAAACCTTATGAGGACAAAAAGAAAGTACGGGTGGCAGGACCTTTTACTGTTGAAAGTCTTTCTCCCCACCGTGTGCTAACCGTGGATGAAAACGATGAATTGATTGACACTGTTGCAGAATCCAAAGAGGGTTATGGCGAAGAGCAGGATTTTGCGGGAATGATTCTGGAAAACCTTAAAACCGCAGGTGTGCAGCAGGCCCACAAGGAAGATAAAATCAACTTCTCATCCATTACTCCCTGGCCGGGGTACTATATCTGTGCAGAAGGCAGATATATTGAAGGCGATACTGAAACCGGGGCTGAAAAACGCGCCGCTATTTTCATCGGCCCTGAGTTTGGCACTGTAACACGGCCGGACCTGGTTTCTGCCGCCCGTGAGGCCGGTGATGGGGATTTTGATGTGTTGATTGCCTGCGCATTTAATTACGACGCTTACTCATCGGAATTTGAAAAGCTTGGCCGCATACCTGTGCTCAAGGCCAGGATGAATGCCGACCTGCACATGGCTGATGATTTAAAAAACACAGGTAAGGGCAATTTGTTTGTCATTTTCGGCGAACCGGATATTGACATCCTGAATGCCGAAGACAGTCAGATTCAGGTAAAAATCAATGGTGTGGATGTATTCCATCCCAATACAGGAGAAGTGCGAAGCGACGGGGCAGAGGGCATTGCCTGCTGGTTCATTGATACCGATTACAATGAGGAAAGCTTTTTTGTCCGCCACGCCTATTTTCTCGGCGCTAACGATCCATACAAAGCCTTAAAAACCACCCTCAAGGCGGAAATCAACCAGGATGCATGGAACACACTCAACAGCGACACATCCCGCCCGTTTGACAAACCAAAATCCGGGCGTATTGCTGTCAAGGTGATTAATCATCTGGGCGATGAGGTGATGAAGGTGTTTCGGGTATCATGATAGAAAAAAAACAAGCAAGGAATCACAGATAAATGGACATTACGCCAGTTGCTGAAATATTAAAATCAGAAGGCCTTGCTCCTCCAAAGCTCAATGTATTGATTCCAAATGAAAACAATTATAAAGTGCTTCTCATGCAACCACATGGCCATATCGAGGCAGGTGCTGCCGGAGTTCGAAATCGTGATAGGAAACTTGCGAAAAAGCAGTTTGGCGCTTTTTTAAACGATGCAAAGCAAACACAAGCTGATCTGGCAGTCACGCCTGAGTATTCTATGCCATGGGAGACGCTTGTTGAAACAGTAAAAAATGATATTGTTCCAGCTCAAGGTAAGCTATGGGCGCTTGGTTGTGAGAGCATCAAATTGAGCGAACTTAATGAGCTTAAAAAGGATCTCTCACCATTTGTATCACTGATCTATGAACAACTTGAAGGAAATGATAATCAATTTGTTAGCTCACTTGTTTATCTATTCATTGCACCTCCGACAGATGGCAACGATCATCCAAGTACTGTTATGCTCGTTCAGTTCAAAACCCATCCCATGGGTGATCCTGATCATTTTGAAATTAACGGGATGCAACGGGGCAAGCACATCTACCAATTCGGTGGTAACAATGGTTCTTTAAAGCTCGTTTCATTAATTTGTGCTGATGTATTTGAATTTAAAGATCATCATGCCAAAAAAATTTACGATAGAGCTTTGATACTCCACATTCAACTTAATCCAGAACCAAGACATGAAAAGTTTTGTGGATGTAGACAGCAGCTCTTGGGCTATAGTGGTGATGAGACAGAAATAATCTGTTTAAACTGGGCATGGAATGTCAAGCAGTGTTGTGGCGATGAAATTTCAAATTGGAATAATATCGCAGCTTCAGCATGGTACCTGAAATCGACACAGTTTTGATGACAGGGACCCAACGCTACTTTTTAACCATAAACTTGGCCTTTACTATACCTGGCACAATAAACTCTACGCACATGTTCTGTTTTTTAATTTCGAACCGGGAACCTACCTGATTAATGCGACAAAGGTCGCTCATGTCGGTGTCCCAGGGGCCATTTCAAGACGGCGCGGGCCGCAGCTTATCAAGTCCCATCTTTGGGATGATATTGATGAGGTTTGGCTTGAGCGCGAGGAAGCGATGGATGGTTTTTCTGAAATTATTGATCAAAGTGGCAGTGCTACTGGCGAACTCAAGAGAATTGCTGACCGGAGTCCCCTTGAGGTAGAACGTATTCTTGCCCTTTGTGCTGGGAAAATTGGATATAGCGAAGACTGGTACAGAGTCAAAAAGTTGGAATCTTGTGTAATTGATACTTCAGAAGTTATTCGCCGCCTAACGTTCTGCCAAGACACTGATCAAAGCGCAAAGGATTTTCGTGTAGCCCGCTTAAAGCGCTGTGGTCGACTTTGGGATATTCTCCATACAATCAATAAATTACCGCTGGCCATTGATGATTTTAAAGATGGCTTTCAGCTTGAATGGACAAAAGAGTTTCCTCACCAGAATATGATATCGGCAAGCGGAAAACGTGCAACTTTAATTTATATGGGCGAGGAAACCGGTATTGATCAGATTGAGGCCATTAAAAAGAAAGTTGCTGAATTCTTGGATAGAACATTTCCTGATATGAATCAGAAGATATCTGCAAAACAACGATTGATTGTTTTGTTTCGAGACGCGAAAGGCAAAGTTGTTCAGTATGGTACCCATCAGTATGTCAAGATTGACCAAGCAATTACCGCCTCTGAGTTTGACATAGGGAGAGAAGAATGACTCTAAATATTTCACAACTGCAAGAGCGATTAGTCGGGGCAGATTTTTATGATTTTAGGCAGGTAAATGATTCAATTATTCGTTCGACGAGAAAGGATAATGATAAAGCTTTTGCAGTATATTATTTTGATATCTCTCAAGAATTGCCTTGGACAAAAGAAAAATTAACTAAATATCAGGATCAAGTAATCGGAAAACATTACTTTGAAGGCAGGAAAAGCCTTCAATGGAATAATTATTTATATTTCATTACTAGCCGGGACGCCTTTAAAAGCAAGGAATTATTAAAGACAAAAGAGCTGATTGAAAATGACCGGATTTATACGCGTAAATTTGTAATCTCTGAAGAAGAACTTGATTCGGTTCTTAAGCCAAAAATTGTCACATCATCAGATTCGCGCCCGCATGCCAGTATCCTTTCAGTTTGGATTGATCGGCTTGCTGAAGCGAGCATTGATGATGCTGTACTATGTGATGCCTCCATGCCCAAAAGACTGGAAATGATCGAATCCTCATCAAGCAAACCTGTTTCTAAATTAAAGCAATTAAAACCAAGTGAAGCCGCCGATACTTCGCCCTTTATCCGAGCATTGAATTTGAAGCGTTTTCGCGATTACCCAATTCAAAGAGAATTCGAATTCGGTATGGTAAATCTCATATTTGGACCTAATGGCACAGGCAAGACGTCACTTTTTGAGGCCATTGAACTCTTCTATTGCGGAAAAAATAAAAGGTCAGGTGGGCAACAGCCTTTACCTTACAAAATCATCGCAAATCTATCAGATGATCGAACAGAAGAAGCGACCAATGATCGTTCTTTACAATTATTTAGAGACAGTAACCTGACCTGGTATGGGCAATCTGAGGTAAAAACAAACCATCTTTATCAAAGCTTTGCCCGATTCAATTTTCTTGATACCGATGCCGCTGTGAGTATTTCGGATTCAGCTTCTCGGATTGATGATGACCTTTCCAAACTATTAGTGGGGCCTGATGCTTCAAAAACCTGGCGCAATATTGAGCGAGTGCATGAAGCTGTGATGGCTAATCTGAAAGAGATTCGTCCTTATAAAGTCCAAATGAATGAAGAATTAGAATCTATAGAAAAAAGTATTAAAGAAGCATCTAACATGCGAACATTGTCTGACTCAATCCAGGCTCAGTTAAAAAGTATGCTCCAACGCATTGGATGGAATGATTCGCAGGATGAAAAGGAATCATTGGCATCTAAGCTTATAGAAACGTTATCTGAGTTTGAAGCATTGGCAAAACAATCAATTGATCTTACATGGATTAAAGCGCCCATTTCTTTTAACGAAATCAAGAAATATTGCCAGGATACCAAACAAATCATCAAAAAAGCAGAAGAGGATGTAACTCAACTGGAAGAATTGCAAAAGAAACAAAAAATTTTAAAAAAAGAAATACAAAAGTACCAAGACGCATTAGAAATTGCATATCAAGCCAAACGTTTGATTGAGTCTGGCGTTCTCAGGCGAGCTGAAGATATTGCGCAAGAAAAAGATACTGTTGCAAAATATTCTGACCGACTTGCTGGTTATAATGAAGATGCTTTTAAAGTATTCTCATTCACGGATATTAACGATTCCATTGTATCGAACCGAGAAAAAATTAAAGCTGGGTTATGCAAAATTGAAAATCCGCTGGATACTAAAAAAAAGGAATACAGGCAAATTAGTGAACTTCATGATCGGTCACTAATACTTTCCCAAGAACTACGTCAAATTGCTACCAGAATTCTTCAAAGCAGCCATAAGCCTGATGAATGCCCTCTTTGCCACACTTCATTTGAACCGGGTGAATTAGTAAAAAGTATAAACATAAATATTGACAAACATTTTGATGAAATTGCTAATAAGCTTCTGACCGAGATACAAGAACGAGAGACGGAATTGAGCAAAGCATCATCTGAAAAAGCCACTTTGTTTTGGCTTGAGAAGTTTTGTGAACAATCAAGCATATCATTTGACACTTCAGTGAATTCGGTAATATCCGTGATAGAAAGAACAAAACGAATTTTGGCTGCGGCTCGTATTAGAGTCAAGGCACTGGAACGTGAGATACATGAGCTTGAGTCTCAGGGGTTTTCGGCAGTAAATTTTGATAAAATGAAGAAAAAGCTTTGCGAACTTGGATTTCCACATGCAGTATCATCGAAAAAAGCTTTAGACAATCTACTATCAACTATTGATCAGAAAATGAAGGATTCAAATCAAAAAATTCATTTTGAGAATATGCAGGCAAAAAAATTGCAGCAGACAATTGAAGGCACGCTTGGATTAATAGGAATCAAAAATCAAGGAATTAGGCATATAGTATCAAGCCTAAAAGAGAAACTCCTTATTTCAGATAGCATTAGGGTGAAGTTGAATGATTTCTTCTTTTCGTTTCCTTGGCCCAATGACAGGTCGATTGTAGAGCTGTTGGTTGAAATTCAATCAATACGTAAAGTCTCTACTGAGCTACAGAAGACTTTACAAGAGGAAAAACAAGCTAAAACAATTTGTACTGAAGGTATTAAACGGAAAGATCAAATTAACAACAAGCTTAATGTTTTAAAGCCACGTATAGAGCGACTATCCAAGGCTGAAAAAATCCTTGATGTTCTTCGGGAGGAGTATTCCTTGAACAGTGCAATGGATACAGCGCTTCAAGAGAACCGATTGAGTATCGAGTCAATTTTTTCACGAATTCATTCCCCGGCAGAGTTTATTAGAATTGGATCATCCCTGAAAACCCTTGTTCGAAAGGGAAGCAATAAAGAGGCATCGTTAAAAGAAATAAGTACTGGTCAACGTGCAGCTTTTGCTTTATCGATTTTTCTGGCACAAAATGCACATATTAGTGAAGCGGCACCGCCTGTGATCCTGATTGACGATCCCATAGCGCATGTAGATGACCTGAACTCATTGTCCTTTCTTGATTACTTAAGGGAAATAGCATTGTCGGGCAAAAAACAAATTTTTTTCTCAACTGCAAGCAATAAATTGGCAACACTTTTTGAACGTAAATTCGATTTTCTGGAACCGGATGAATTTAAAAAGTTTAACCTTGAGAGAACTCAATTGCCTGATATATCCGACAGGTCTGAATAGCAATTAATTCATTTAATAGTTGCAGCACCGAAGTTTAGTTATATGACATTGGAATAATAAAAATTAGACAAGGTGTATTTATGAACTTCCGAATCGCAGACACATTCACCGACAATCTTGCAAAATTAAGCAATGATGAACAGAAGGCCGTCAAGACCACTGCTTTTGATTTGCAACTGAATCAGTCTAATCCAGGCATGCAGTTTCATAAACTGGAAAGGGCCAAAGATCCCAGATTCTGGTCTGTGCGGGTCAATAGTGACATTCGTTTGATTGTGCATAAAACCCAGGACAATTTAATGCTCTGTTACGCAGGACATCATGATGATGCCTATCTATGGGCGGAAAGACGAAAACTGGAAACACATCCCAAAACCGGAGCTGCCCAACTGGTTGAAATCAGAGAAACAATCAAAGAAATCACAATTCCTATATATATTAATGAAAAACATCCCACACAACCAAAACCTCTTTTATTTGAAAATATATCTGATGATGATCTCTTGACATATGGGGTACCTGGCGAATGGCTGAATGATGTGCGTGAAGTAAATGAGGACACGGTTTTTGATCTGGCTGAACATTTACCGGACGAGGCTGCAGAGGCCCTGCTGGATCTTGCCGTTGGCGTTAAGCCACAAGCCGCGCATCCTCGTTTTGAGGATACAAACCCCTTTGACCACCCAGATGCTCAGCGCCGTTTTCGGGTAATGAATAACGTTGATGAACTGGAAAGGGCATTGGATTATCCCTGGGAAAAATGGTCTATTTTTCTTCACCCTGAACAACGTCAACTGGTTGAGAAAGATTATAACGGGCCTGCACGGGTTTCGGGTTCAGCAGGTACAGGTAAAACAATTGTCGCGCTTCATCGGGCTGTTTTTCTTGCCCGCACCAATCCGGATGCAAGGATCTTGCTGACCACGTTTTCAGATACATTGGCCAATGCTTTAAGAATAAAGCTAAAACATTTGATCAGCAATGAACCTCGTATTGCCGAGCGCCTGGAAGTACATTCCCTGGATTATATCGGCTCGCGGCTCTACCAATCGAATTTTGGCAGCCCTCAGATTGCAAGACGGGAGGTTATTCAACAAATTCTGAAGGAATCAGCCGGACAGGTTGATGGGAACAGGTTCAGTCTTCATTTCCTGATAACGGAGTGGGAGGAGGTTGTGGACGCCTGGCAATTGAAAACATGGGAAGCATATCGTGACATCAAACGATTGGGACGAAAAACACGCTTACCGGAAAAGCAGCGTAAAATGCTTTGGTTAATTTTTGATAGCGTTTTGGCCGATCTTAATACACTCGGTCTTAAAAAACAGGGCATGGTAACAAATTCAGAAATATTCACCAATCTGGCATCTAAAATTTCAAACAGCGGTCATCCACCTTTTGATTTTGTTATAGTTGACGAATCTCAGGATCTTAGTGTGCCTCAATTAATGTTTCTCGCGGCATTTGATACAGGTCGATCCAACAGCCTTTTCTTTGCCGGAGACCTCGGACAAAGGATATTTCAGCAGCCTTTCTCATGGAAATCTCTTGGCGTAGATATTCGCGGGCGTTCCCGAACTCTGCGGATTAATTACCGCACAACCCATCAGATCAGAATACAGGCAGACCGGTTGCTGGCTCCTGAACTGTCCGACGTTGACGGAAATAAGGAAGAACGTCGCGGCACAATTTCAATATTTAATGGACCGAAACCGACCATTATAATCCTGGATACACAGAAGTATGAAATTCAAAACATCGCCAAATGGATATCAGACCAGATTAAAGAGGGCCAGATTAAAGAAAGATTGATGCCTCATGAAGTAGGTGTTTTTGTTCGATCCGAGTCGGAATTATCAAGAAGCATTGCCGCAGTTGAGAAGACAGGCATCCCCTTTAAGGTACTGGACGATAATGTTGAAACGACAAGCAATCATATTTCCATCAGCACTATGCACCTTGCCAAAGGCCTGGAGTTTCGTTCTGTTGTGGTGATGGCCTGTGATGATGAAATTATCCCCTCACAAAAACGTATTGAAACAGTATCTGATGATACAGATCTTGAAGAAGTTTATAACACTGAACGGCATCTGCTTTATGTTGCCTGCACCCGTGCGCGGGACAATCTTTTGATATCCGGTGTTGATCCGGCATCTGAGTTCATTGATGATATAAGTCGAATTGGGGTCGAGCCACGGTAAAAAACTGAAGACATATAACGATTGCTCGAAGATTGGGAACATGCTGAAATCTACCAGGAAATTGTCCAGTACTACAGTCAGGCAAGAGAATTAAAAGAACGTGTTCCCATTCCTCCCATGCTGAGCTACAAGTATATTCATTTCTGAACAAACCAGTTGAGAATAGCCTGGTAATTTATTGCCAGGCATGATATATAAAATGTATTCAGTCCAGTTCCATAGGGACGACAGAGTCCTGTGCTGATGATATTTGACTACCTCTCAATGGCACAGGTTACCTTTTTTCTGTCGTCCTTACAGGACTTTTGGATTTGTATTCAACTCATCCCGACAATAAATTGTCGGGTTATTTTTGAATGTCCCTAACGGGACAAAACAATGCTTCCCCCACTCGTGGATACGCCCGACAAAGATGCCCTTTCCGACTACCAAAAGGCATTAGCCATTGACTCTGAGGTGGGAAAAGGGCCGGATTTGCGGGAAAGAGTTAAATTTTTGGAAGAAACATTGAAAACACAACAAACAACAGAAAATGGTTGAAATTCCTTACAACAAAATTATTGAGTTTCTTCGCGGCATTGTCCCTTTTAATGAGCTTCCCCAGGATGTTTTAGGCGGCCTTCCCCAAAAGATATCAATTGATTATTTCCCCAGAGAGAGCTTAATCCTTGAGCAGGATGGCTCTCCGTGTGATTATCTCTATATTATTCAGACCGGCGCAGTGGAGAAAACTGTTCGCAAAGATGGTGTGGATATCCTCCTGGACTATAAAGCCGAGAACGATTTTTTCGGAAGCGCTTCCCTTATCAACAGGACAGGCCCTGAATTCAATGTCCGGGCTTACGAAGATACGGTATGTTACTTACTTCATAGGGAGACCTTTGATGAGCTGATGCAAAACCATGCAGGGTTTCACGAACATTTTGCCATCCTGTTGTCCAAGCTTGCGTACCGGCTGAAAAAGGCCCGGACGTCTATTTTTGCGCCTCGCGGGGTATCGGACACAGTGGTTTTCCGATCAGACGACTACTTGTTCAATGTCACGGCCGGCGACCTGGTCAAACAGAAACCAGTAACATGCTTACCTTATCAGGAAGCCTCTTTTGTGGCCAAATTGATGGCCCGTGAGGGAGTTGGTTCCGTTGTTGTGGTTGATGCCCGGAATTGCCCTCTGGGGATTGTTACCAAAAGCGACATGACAAATCGAATCCTTGCAACAGGAAAGACAGGATCTGAACCAATCAGAACGATCATGAGCGCACCTGTTTTTTCCGTTGCTCCAGAGGAACTATGTTTCAACGTCCTTTTTAAGATGGCGCGGTTTAATTGTCATCACATCTGTGTTGTTGAGGGAAAGTCGCTTTCAGGCATTATCTCGCAGCATGACCTGATCATACTCCAGGGATCTAATCCCCTTGCTGTGATCAATGACATTCAAAAGCAGACAACCGTTCAAGGGGTTGCACGGCTGGTTAATGCCATGGACCAAATGGTCAAGAGACTTCTTAGCTCCGGTGCATCCTCAAAAGAGATCGCATCCGTTGTTTCTGAGTGCAATGACCACCTGACACGAAAGATCATCACCTTGACAGAAGAAGCCCTGCGTGAAGAAGGCATAGGGCCTCCTCCTGTTTCCTACTGCTGGCTTGCTCTGGGCAGCGAAGGCCGCAAAGAGCAAACCCTGAGAACAGATCAGGATAATGCTATCATTTATTCGGATCCGGAGCCCGGCTCAGATCAGGATATCCATAAGTACTTTCTTCGTTTAGCTCAAGGTGTTGTTTCCAGCCTGGAAATCTGTGGCTTTCCGCTATGCAAAGGAGACATTATGGCCAGCAACCCACGATGGTGCCGGCCGGAAACAGTTTGGAGGCATTATTTTTCATCATGGATCAACAAAGCATCGCCTGAAGACCTGAGAAACTGTACAATTTTTTTCGATTTCCGCCCCCTTACAGGCGACGCCATACTGGCTCGGAAACTCCGGACTTTTTTGAATCACAATATTGAAAAGAATAGAGCTTTTTTAAGACATCTTAGTACCAACGCCCTTTATAACGGACCGCCCCTCGGTTTTCTCAGGGCGCTTGTGGTTGAAAAGACCGGTGATTACAAGAATGAGCTCAATCTAAAAATGAGCGGACTGGTGCCTGTGGTCGATGCCATTCGTGTGCTCAGCTTAAGTGAGCAAATCAACGCTACCAACACCTTGAATAGACTGGAAGCTATCACCCGCAAGAAACTGCTTTCCAAAGATATGGCAGAAGATATTAAGGAGGCGTTTAATTTTATTATGCTCCTCAAAATAAATCACCACATAATGCAAAAGGAAAAGAAAATAGAACCGAGTGATTATATCAACCCCAAAGCCCTGTCCAAACTTCAGAGGAAATCCCTCATTGAAGCATTTCATGTGATTAGAGACCTGCAAGGCGAATTAAAAGTGCGTTTTCCGGAAAGCATATAGTTAAAAAAAATTATGTTAAACTTCCTCAAGACTGACAATCTGCGAAAGGTGTATGCCCGGCACACAGGCAGGGACGACATGCCCGAAGCCCTTCGCAAACAACTGGAAATCAAAGAGGCATATCAGTCCGAGGCACTCATTTCAAAGAACCCCTTTGTTATCTTTGATACAGAAACAACCGGTCTCCATCTCGAAGAAGGTGACCGACTTCTTTCCCTCGGAGCAGTCAAGATGACAGGAGGCAGGATTCATCTGGGAGATGCCTTCTACGAGTTAATCGATCCAAAGGGCTCTATTCCGACCTCTTCCATCTTTATTCACGGCATTACGCCGGACATTGCAAGTGCCAGGCCGCACATTTCGGACATTCTTTTGAAGTTTTTGGACTATATAGAGTGCGATGTAATAATGGCCCATCACGCTTCTTTTGATATGAAATTTCTAAATTATGCCATGCAAAGTTGTTTTGGATTTCCTGTTCAGAACCGAGTCATTGACACTGCCCTTGTCGCTGCCTGGATCAGGCGTATGGAGGAGGTAGAACTTATAGCTCCTGAAAGCTGTCATGATACACGCTTTGACGCCATAGCCGCACACTTCGGTATTACCGCCAATGATCGTCACACAGCCTTTGGTGACGCACTGTCAACAGCATTGCTTTTTCAACGTTTTGTCAATATATTGAATAAAAACGGTATAAAGACCATGAGGCAACTTCATAGAATCGCGGAGGCTGAAAAATGAATCCATCCGCTGCAACATTGGTGAGCAGCAAAGATTGTGCATTAGTTATAATTGATGTCCAACAAAAACTGGTGCCTGTTATCGTAGAAGCCGGCCGAGTCATCGAAAATATAGTTAAGCTTATCAAGTTTTCTAAAATTCTTGGGTTTCCTGTTGTCCTCACTGAGCAGCAAAAGCTCGGGGAAACCGTGACGGAAATACGAGGGGAAATACCGGACGTCCAGCCGATCTCAAAGATAACATTTAGTTGTTTTAAATCAGAAGAATTCAGTGAACATATACGACAACTCAATAGAAACACTCTTATTATCACTGGTCTTGAGGCACACATTTGTGTGGCACAAACAGCTTTGCATGCAATATCCGACTACACAGTCCATGTTGTAAGTGATGCGACATCTTCTCGTTCTACTTATGATTGGGAGATTGCCTTAAACAGAATGCGGCATAGTGACATTACAATAACATCAACCGAGATGCTTATCTACGAATTGCTTGCAAGAGCCGGGACCCCTGAATTTAGAGAAGCGCTGCGCCTGATAAAATAGCCGGCCCATCGGCTGAAAATTTATGAAGATTTGAACCATTTTCACGCTTTTGCAGCCAATTCATCAGTTGTAACAATTTAGCCTTTTGAAAAAGAATCTGACAGGATAACAGGATAGACAGGGTTTGTAAGTGTTCACGGAACATTGAAATTAGAAATTTGGCCTTCATGCTTTTGTACTGTTCTTTCCAATTTCCAATTTCAAGTTTCAAGCCGTGAACGGCTACAATAATTTAAATCCTGAATATCTTGTAAATCCTGTCCAAAAAAATAATATTTAAAAGCGCTAAAGTGTTACCATTAATTTTTAAACAGGCCCTAAGATATGAAGAAGGATGAGAAATTTCTTTTTTCTGAATTGAAAAGAAGATTTGCCGAGGCGGTCAGCAGAAATCGAGCCGAAGGGATACTTTTTTCCGGGGGGCTGGATTCCGCACTCGTGGCTGCATATTCAACAAATTGCAGGGCCATTTCAATCGGTCTTGAGTCATATGGCGAGGATCGATATTATGCTGAAAAGGCTGCGAAGTTCCTCAAACTGGATCATTACCACAGGACTGTGAAAATTGATGAGGCCATTGCTGCGATTCCGGAAGTCATAAAGATACTCAGGAGTTTTGATCCCGCGATTCCAAACGACGTAACGGCTTATCTTGGTTTGAAGTATGCAAAAAACACAGGCATGTGCAGCATGATGACAGGCGATGGAAGTGATGAAATTTTTTTAGGCTACAATTTTATGCAGGAGAAAAAGGATTTAAAAACATACCTGAATCTAATGTATCGTACAATGCGATTCAGTTCCAATAAAATAGGGGAAAACCTGGGGATCGACATAAAACAGCCTTTTCTGGATAAAGAATTTATGGATTTCAGCCAAGGTATTGATGTTGATTTTAAGATCAGAAAAGAAAACGGGAAAACCTGGGGAAAGTGGATACTAAGAAAGACTTTTGAAGGCGTGTTGCCGCAAGAAGTACTGTGGCAGAGCAAGAGGGCTCTGGAACATGGGTCCGGCATGACGGAACTGAGAAATGTTATTGAATCAAAGGTTTCAGACAAAGAGTTTGAGGATGGGAAGAGGAGGTTTTCAATAAAATTCTGGAATAAAGAGCATTTCTATTATTACCGTATTTACAGGGATGTGGCTGGAGAAATTCCCGCTCCTGAAAAGGGACAAAAAATATGTGAGTCTTGCGGTGCGGGCATGGCTCTCAATGCTTTTCACTGTAAAACATGTGGAGATGTTTTGAAATGGAAAGAAGTAAAGTAAAGACATTTGTTTCCTGGAGCGGAGGAAAAGATGCAGCTCTTTCGTATTACAGGGTGATGCGAGATTTTCATGTAACCCATCTCTTAAATATGGTGGCTGAAGACGGCCGGATATCCCGATCTCACGGTATAAGGACAGATGTACTGCGGATGCAGGCGGAATCAATGAGTCTTCCCATCGTTCAGGTCAGAAGTTCCTGGGAAACATACGAGGCGGAATTTAAAAAGACCCTGTCCGGCTTGAAGGGTAGGGGAGTTGAGGCAGGAATTTTTGGAGACATTGATTTGGATGCGCACAGGGAATGGGTCGAGCGGGTCAGCAAAGAATCAGGGATGGAGGCTGTTTTGCCTTTGTGGGGGGAGAAGAACAGGAAAAACCTCATAGAAGAGTTGATAGAAGCAGGCTTTGAAACAGTTATTGTGGCCACAAAAAAAGATGTATTGGATCTGGAATGGCTGGGGCGCAGGATTGATTATGACTTTGTCCGGGATATTTCGAAAATCAAAGGGGTTGATATCTCCGGCGAAGGCGGGGAATATCATACCTTTGTGGTATCGGGTCCCATATTCAAAAAAAGAATAAATATCTTAAAATCAGAAAAAATCACCCGTGATCAGCACTGCTTTCTTGATATATTGGAATGTGAATTACAATGACACCAGCGGTTTTCCTTGGAGCATATATCATTGACATAATAATCGGGGATCCTCGCTGGTTTTCTCATCCTGTGGTTATCATCGGGAAGGCTGTTAGGTTTTTAGAAGAAAAAATTCGCCGCATTTCACTTATAGGCAGAAAGAAGGGCGGAATAATCCTGTGCTTTGCCGTTGTTATTCCAACTTTTTTCATTACCTGGGGGGTAGTGGAAGGGTGTCTTTTTGTAAATGCTTTGTTGGGTGCAATTATAACGGTTTTATTTGCTTCTATGACTTTGGCGACAAGATCCCTCTTTGATGAAAGCAAAGCTGTGATTGATACGTTGAACAACGGAAATATTGTGGAAGCAAGAAAAAAACTCTCCATGATCGTGGGAAGAGATACGGAAAATCTCGATGAGGAGGAAATTTGCAGGGCTGTTATTGAAACAGTATCGGAGAACCTGTCGGACGGTATAGTGGCGCCTATGTTCTACCTGGCTCTTGGCGGAGTTCCTTTTGCCATGGCCTATAAGGCGGTCAATACACTTGACTCAATGGTTGGATACAAGAACGAGCGATACGCGGATATTGGTTGGTTTTCTGCAAAAATGGATGATATGTGGAACTGGATACCCGCAAGACTCACCGGGTTCATTATTGTGGTAGTCTCTTTTATACTGAGGCTCAACTGGAGAGATTCCTGGAAAATTATGAGAAGGGACGGCAGAAACCACTCAAGTCCCAACAGCGGCATATCGGAGGCAGCGGTAGCTGGTTCCCTCGGCATACAGCTTGGTGGTAAAAACAGATATTTCGGAGAAATTGTCAGAAAGCCGACTATCGGTGATACAGCAAAAAAAATAGATAGAGGTGATGTAAAAAAGGCATGGGTTATCATGTTTTTCTCATCTTTTTTGATGGCTGCTGTCTGCGTGCTAACCTTATGGCTAATAGAATAATAAAAAGAGATCATGGCGGTAACATCAGTGAAATTTCCAGAAGATATGGAATCGATGAAGATAAAATCATCGACTTCAGCGCTAATATAAATCCACTTGGCTATCCGCCGGGGTTAAAAGAAACGATAATTAAAGAATTTGATTCTGTATTGAATTACCCTGATATTGATTCAGTTGAACTTGTTTCAAGATTGTCTCAATACCATAATATAGGCGGGGATCATATCATTGTGGGGAACGGTTCTACTGAATTCATGTACTCCATACCCCTGACATTCAAACCACAAAAAGCCCTCATCGTCATCCCTGCCTTCAGCGAATACAAAAAGGGCCTCAAGATGGCCGGCGCAAAAGTTTCATACTTCCAGACAGATGAAAAAGAAGCTTTTTCCCTGAATATTGCTCGCCTTTGTAAACGTTTAAGGGAAGGTTTTGATATAGTCTATTTCTGCAATCCCGCTAATCCAACAGGTGTCCTTACATCAAAAGATGAATTGTGTCGTGTTATAGCATGTGCGGGTAAAACAGGGGCGCTTGCAGTCATAGACGAGGCCTTCATGGATTTTGTGGAGGAAGAGTCTGTAAAAAAAGAGATTTTGAGGTTTTCCAATATGATAGTTCTCAGGTCGATGACAAAATTTTTTGGCATCCCGGGACTCCGTATAGGGTATGCCATCGCGGCGCCGTCATGTGCCGCAAAGATGAAGGAAAATAAAATTCCATGGACGGTCAATGTGTTGGCGCAACAAGCGGCGCTTAAAGCCCTTATGGATGGAGGTTATATCAGGAAAACAAGACAGTATATATCAACCGAGAGGGAATTTTTAAGAAATGCCTTAAACGAAATCACCGGACTGAATGCCTTGAAAAGTACGGCAAACTTTCTCCTTGTATCTATAGATAGCAGGGCAGGTATAAACTCCACAGAGCTCAAAGACCGTCTGGCAAGAGAAGGGATACTCATAAGGGACTGCAGCACATTTCAGGGCATGGGAGATCGTTATTTCCGTGTAGCTGTCAAAAAACATAAGCAGAATATGATTCTTATTGAAAAACTGAAAGAGATTAGAAAATAAATTTATTCAATTGACAATTTGTATAAATCCCCTTGGGGTTTTATTCTCTGACGTTTGCTGCGTGGTATTTCATTGAGATTTGGATTCTTGTTTTTTCATTGACGTATTCATGGAAAAGTGTAATTTTAAAAATTGATTTCAGGTGATTTTAAGGAAATCCCGTGAAAATCGGGAGCGAGCCCGTCGCTGTAATCGGGGACGAAAACCGCAAAATGTCACTGTCCAATTAGGATGGGAAGGCGCGGTAAGTAGTGTGATCCGAAAGCCAGAAGACCTATAGATTTTTAGATAATTCATTTCACAAGGCTATAAGGAAAAATCTGAGTAAGTCGTGCTGATGTGTACGTCGTCGAAGATTTTGACTGATAACGCAGTGAAATTATTTATCTGAAAGTCTATACCTGAAAGATTGTTTGGCAACCTCGCGGACAGGGTGCTAATCAACAAGCGTTTGAGGATAAAAAAGGCAATCCCCAGATCGATTTATCGGTTTGGGGATTTTTTTTTGCAATTCCAACCGAGGGAAAAGGAGAAATAAGAAAATGAAGAAGTTGTTAAGTTGTGTGACAGTATTATCAGTATTTATGTTTTTTGCCTTACCTGTACCGATCTTTGCGCAGGAAGGTGGGGATGTGGCAACAATGGAAGAGGTGGTAGTGACGGCAGGCAGGGTAAAAGAAAAGAAAAAGGAGATTACCACCAATGTAACCATTATTAATGAGGAAGAGATCAAAAATTCTTTTGCCAAAGATCTCGGAGAATTATTGACTGAAAAGGCTATTGGGCACAGTCATAGATACCCGGGTGCCTTAAATTCAGTCGGTATTCGCGGCTTCAGGACAGAAACCCACGGCAATGACCTTGAGGGTCGTGTGCTGATTCTTGTGAACGGCCGGAGGGCCGGTACCGGTAACACAGCAAAAATCAGCACCAAAAACATAGAAAGGGTGGAAATAATAAGGGGCCCCGCCTCCGTTCAATACGGATCTGCCGCCATGGGCGGAGTCATAAACGTTATTACCAAGCAGGGAAAGGATAAACCCTCTGCGTTTGCTGAGGGAACACTGGGAAGTTTTGGCTACAAGGAAGGAAGTGCAGGGGCTTCAGGAAAGTATAAAGCGTTTGATTTTTCCGGCAGTTTTACAAGAGATTCTAAAGACGATTACGATACTGCCAGTGGAGAGAAGTTTTACAACACCGGATATGATCGCAAGGAAAACTGCAGCCTGAATCTCGGTTATGAGTTCCTGCCCGAAAATCGCATCGGCGTCATTTACAGTTGTTATGATGCCGATCATGTGGGCGATTCAGGATACTTGAGCCAGAACGATCTGGACGATTATAAAAATTCAAGCAACAGGGCAATCGACTTTATTTATGACGGCGGAACTCTGGATGGTCTCTTTACCTGGCAGGCCAGATACTTTGACGGCAAAGATGAGGATAAATGGTTCGATCCCACGGCAAGCGATCCCAACGTCTTTTGGGATGATGGTATTCCAGACGGACAGAAAACCGATCAGAAAGGGGCACAGGCCCAGGTATCTTACAACCAGGAATATTTTCTTGTTACCGCCGGTTTTGACTGGGTAAACTATGAAATAGAAACTTCCTGGGATCCGAAAAAGTCTGAATATGACAATCCTGCCGGTTTTCTTATGGCCAAAGCCAGGCTTTTTGACAAAAAATTTATAATTACCGGCGGCGTAAGATATGACGAATATGAAGTGGATATGAAAGGTGATGGGAAGAAAGAGAGTGATGATCACATTTCTCCGCGGGTTGGAGCGGCCTATCTACTTACAGACTGGCTGAAGCTGAGGGCAAACTACGGGGAGGCATTCAAGATGCCTTCTGCAAAGCAGTTGGCTGCGGATTATACTTGGGGAGCACATTACGTGGGCAACCCAAACTTGAAAGCGGAAAAAAGCGGGACATATGAAGCGGGTATAGACTTCTCATACGCTTTTTTCGATTCTTCCCTTACCTATTTTCATACCAATTTTAAGGATAAAATAGATACTTACACGACAGCGGGTGGTGATACCTCATGGAAAAACCTTGGAAAAGCTGAAATAGAAGGTGTGGAAGGTGACCTTTCGTTTGATATTGGCTCTCTTTTTTCCTGGGATTATCAGGTCAAGCCTTACGTCAGTTTTGTCTATCTTACAAAATACAAAGATAAGGAAGCTAATGAAGACCTTAAATACACATCGGCTCTTCATGTATCATATGGTATCACAATCTCTGATCTTGACGGCTTTTCCGCCAACCTAAACCTTTACTACACAGGGAAACAGGATATTACTGATTACGAAGGCGGTACTTACACGACGATAACACAAGGCCGCTTTACGTTTGCCAATTTGACTGTCAGTAAAAGGATCTTTGATTTCAAAGAATACGGGGGGATCACCTTGAGAGGCGAGATTCAAAACCTTTTTGACAAGGATTGTGAGCACGTTCAGGGCTATCCCATGCCGGGAAGGAGCTTTTTCCTCGGTCTGGGGTATGATTTCTAAAATGACATGATGGCAGGGGGAGTCTCATGCGGAGTATCTCCCCTGCCACGCATTTTATGAGGGTAAGATGAAAGAAGTCAAACATTACTACTATTTATGCTCCTTTATTCTTTTTGCAATTCTCTGGAGTGCAGTTCCGGTATTTTCCTATCCAATAGCGTTTACTGATGTTCAGGGCAACCATATCTCAATTACAAAAAGTCCATTGAGGGTTGTTTCCCTGGTACCCGGCATAACCGAAATTATTTTCAGAATAGGGGCAGGAGATGCGGTCAAGGCCGTTACCCATTACGACACTTATCCGCCTGAGACGGTTTATAAAACTGTCGTTGGCGGCTTCTTCTCACCATCCCTTAAGGCTATTGAAGCGATACAGCCTGATGTGATTTTTTTATCCGGTCTTCATAAAGAAATTATAAGGAAATTTGAAAACGAAAAATGTCAATTAATCAACCTTGATGCAAAGTCAGTTTCCGATATCTATCGAAATATCGATTTGTTGGGCAAAATTTTTAACAGGCAAAAGCAAGCGGAAACGCTTATCAAAGATATAAGGAATGAGCTTCAAATTGTTGCAGGGAAGGTGGAAAGGATTCCGGAATTAAAGAGAAAAAGGGTTATTCGCCTCATGGGGCGAGACCCGGTGATGACCCCCGGTGATGATTCCTTTCAAAATGAATATATCAAAATCGCCGGCGGTATTCCTCCAAAGCTAAACAAAAAGGGTAATATTGTTCTTGTAACCAAAGAGGAATGGATTAGGTTTAACCCACAGATTGTTTATGGCTGCGGCGGTGATAGAGAAGCAGTCAGGAAGTTTTTCGACCAGCCCGGCTGGAAGGATGTGGAGGCAGTAAAAAACGGTAAGATATTCTATTTTCCATGCGATCTGACATGCAGGGCTTCTACCCGTGCCGGTTATTTTGTTTCATGGCTTTTTGCCAGGATTTATGAAAATGAGTTTTCCAGGGAAGAAGTACAAGTCTTTAAAGATCATATATTTAAATCACATCATTTTGATCTTGACCTCAATTACATAGATGATGCACGTATCGTATACAGCAGAATTCATGATTTTGTGAACAAAACCCTGATTGTCGAATTCAAGGCACCATTATCCGTCGTTTCCTCCCTCGAAGGACAACGCAAGCATATCATATCTGTAGGAAACCATTATTCTCCTCCTCCATGCTGGGCGCTTGAACATAAACTCGGATTGAAGAAAATAAGGGAGCGGCTATATCAGGTCATCGGTAAATCGGAAGATGAAGTCAGTTTCATCTTTACGGGTGCGGATATGGACAACCTGGCGGTAAAGCAAAAACGGTTTAAAGATATGAAGGTATATGCCCTGGTAACTGCCGGAGTTAAATCAAATGCGGTCAGGATGTCAGTTGATGAAGGAAGGTTTTATGAACCTGGGACCATAAATATTATTCTTTTAACCAATATGAAGCTATCACAGCGTGCGATGACAAGAGCCATCATCAGCGCCACTGAGGCTAAAACCGCAGCGTTACAGGATTTTGATATTAGAAGCAGTTGCACTCCCCTCATTCACCAGGCTACCGGAACAGGAACCGATAATGTCATCGTTGTGGAGGGCAAAGGAAGTGAAATTGACAATGCCGGCGGCCACACAAAGATGGGGGAACTGATTGCAAAGGCCGTATATGAAGCTGTTCAGGAAGCGATGTATAAACAAAACGGGATGGTTTTCCGACGTAATGTTTTTCAACGTCTGAAAGACAGAAAAATCAGTGGCTTTGGATTGATTTCCGTGGATGGATGTGAATGTAACGTCGGCAAGTACGATTTGATTAAGGCCTTTGAAGAGATACTTCTTCAGCCCCGCTATGCCGGTTTTATCGAATCATCTTTTGCCATAAGTGATGACTATGAAAAGGGGCTGGTTAACGATCTTGGCTTTTTTGAACTCTGGTGTAGTGATATGGCTGAGGAGATAGCAGGGGAAAAGATAGAAAATATGACGGATTTTATTGCTGATAAAGACATGCCGCGTGTGCTCAGGATGGCACTGAACAGCTTGTTGAATGGCCTTCACGTCAAAGTAAAATAGAAAAGAATTGTGATTATATGCAAAAACCCTGGACAAACTCTCCGGGGATTATTTTTTTGGGGGGGAGGCAATATAGAATTAACTCTGTCAGCGCCTGGGATGCAGGGATCAGCTTTGATAAAAAGGAATGGGGGGGTCCTTTAATTGAGTTCTGACAACATAAACCAGGATATTTCTCTAAAACTACTGCTAAAGGGTGAAATATGGAAAAGCACAAAGTTGTATTCCTTCCTTACAATAAGGAAATAATTGTTGAAGACGGGGCAAATCTCCTTCAGGCTGCGTTGGAAGCAGGTGTCCATATCAACGCATCCTGCGGAGGGGAAGGAGTGTGTGGAAAGTGTCGGGTACTTATTGAACAGGGAGAGGTGGAGGGAGGGAATACTCTTAAACTTGGCCAAAAAGACTTTGATAAGGGTTATCGGCAGGCCTGTTTGAGCCATGTTAAAAGTGATCTCGCTGTCCGCATTCCCACTGAATCTGCTATAGATGCCGGTGTATTGAATATTCTGGCTGTTCCCAGCCGAACGGCACGCAATCAGAAAATAGATCTGAATGCGATCAAAGAAGGAGGGCTGTTTGCTTTACCGGTGGAGAAAAAATACCTGGAGCTTCCCAAGCCTTCTGCACAGGACAATATATCTGATATTACCCGGATCATTAACGATTTAAAATTAAAACATGGCGAGCATCAGCTTGAAGTAGATTTTTTTGTTTTTCAAAAGATTCTAAAAATTTTGAGAGAACAGGATTTCAAGGTGACAGTGACTCTGGCACGTCCGGTAAATAAGGGGAATAAAACACGCATCATCAATGTACAACCAGGCAAAAGGAGTAATTACAACTATGCTATTGCCGTTGATGTGGGAACCACAACTATCTATGGCCAGTTAGTCGATTTGTCAACCGGCGCGGCCATAGCTCAACATGGGGATTTTAACGGGCAGATCAGCTATGGAGAAGATGTAATCAGCCGGATCATATATGCCGAAAAACCAGGGGGGTTAGAAAAACTCCATGATGTAGTCATCAAAACAATCAATAATATCATAGAGCGGATTGTAAAAAGCGCAAAAATCGAATCAGGCGAAATTTCCGCAGTAACACTTGCAGGCAATACAACGATGGCCCAGTTACTGCTGAAGATAAACCCATGGTCCATCCGGCGTGCCCCTTATATCCCGACGTCTACATTTTATCCTTCTGTCAGGGCAGTTAACCTGGGCCTGAAAGTTGGGGACCATGTCCCTGCCCTGGATTTTCCCAATGTCTCAAGCTACGTTGGGGGCGATATTGTGGCAGGGGTGATAGGATCAGGCATGCACCGTACCGATGAACTGACTCTATTTATGGATATCGGTACAAACGCTGAAATAGTGATAGGCAACAAAGACTGGCTCGTTTGTGCCGCCTGTTCAGCGGGGCCGGCCTTTGAAGGAGGCGGTATTGAGCATGGAATGCGCGCCACCAAAGGCGCCATTGAGAATTTTTCCATGGACCCCATTTCGTTGGAGCCTATGAATATTACAATAGGCCACGTTCGGCCCAAGGGAATATGTGGTTCTGGATTGATCACGATAGTAGCTACCCTGTTTGAA
>Ga0255429_1032_pt1 | contig 29040 bp, 21 predicted proteins | sample ANMaggSeSYBR02H9_FD_182636 | JGI IMG/M metagenome (GOLD analysis project Ga0255429, IMG submission 182636) | Sediment cell enrichment communities from methane seep in Santa Monica Basin, California, United Staets - ANME aggregate JGI... | ecosystem: Environmental > Aquatic > Marine > Cold seeps >... | reverse complement strand
TAATGTCTTATATCTTATCACTTTTTTGTATTGCACCCCATGAAAACATACAATCGTTTACCGCCAATTCCACGTTTCGTTCTCTACTGCACCAGCTTGCACTCGACCATTTCCATTCTTCAGGGGCTGATGCAAGACCCCTTCGGACTGGATTGTTATGAATATAGCTTATCTTTTCAAAAAGTTCGTCTTTACTGTGGATATTTCGATCATATCCCGGACCAGTTTGCCAGAACCGGAAGACCTTTCGGTTACCCCGCTGAACAGTTAATCTTTCCAGCCATGCCTTATTATGGTGATGGAGGAAATGTTTTGCTCTCCTTGCTACGGATTGCTTGATCGTTTTCAAAAATAATGCAACGTCATAAACTGGAAGCAATGGGAGAACAATAAGATGAACATGTTCAGGCATAATTACATAAGCTAAAAGTGTAAAGTCATGTTTTTTTCCGGCACTTTCCATTGCTTGAATAAACCAACGCCTTGTTCGTTCTTGACTCAATAATGGGAAGTGTCGATAGCAGGAAAATGTTAAGAAGTGAGCGTGGCCGGGATCATTGAAATGTTGAACAGTTTTTCTTTTTTGTTGCTTCATATGCTCTCTTTTGCACGGACAAACAAGTTTGTCCATGCCACCCCTGTGTGTGTTTAAGTTAGCGCTTATGCTCCCTGACCCCCAGAATCTAGAATTTTACATGAAATCAAAAACCTGAACAAGGTCTGTTAATATAATGTCGGCAGAAAGGTTTTTACATTTTGGATCATCTTTTCTCATTCTTAATGATCTTGAGTCTCCTGCAAAAAGAGCTGTTTTAAATCCTGTTTTTTTTGCCGGATAAATATCCTTTAACATATCATTTCCAATATATAATACTGAATTTTCCTGGATATTCATCTTGTTAAGCCTTTCTGCTGCAAGCTGAAACAAAAATGTTGACGGCTTTGCATGTCCGAATTTATATGAAAAAATAATTAAATCATTATGAAAACCAAGACCCGACATGCCTGATCCCAGCAACCACTTAAAAAGATAAGGAGTATAGAACTGAGCGTTTGATATAATTCCCGTCAGAAGCTTTGAATCTTTGCATGCAAAAAGCAGCTCTCTGATATGAGGCATTGGATATACAGGATTGACAAGCATTTCAAATTCAACAGCGAACTTTCTGATAAAATCCAAATCATTATTTTCTAGAACATTTGTCCATATGCGGTCGATTTCAACTTCCGGAAAATCAATGCCTTTTCCACGCATTTCATCATGTTTTTTTTTAATGGCGCTGAACAAATCATCCAGAATAATATGTGGTTTTCTTTTAATGTCATATTTTAACAGCAATTGTTCAAGGAAATGTATATTATGTGATTTTTTTTCAGCAATGCTTATATCACCTGAACCGCTGATGAACAATGTGCCATAAATATCAAAAAGTATGCATTTTATCTTTCCGTCTATCTTTCCGGTTTTTTTTAAAGAAGTTGGTATCGGGTTGAGTGGAGTTATGTAATTCGATATAAGATTTTTACTCAACATAATCGTTCCATTTAAGCAGGCTGAATTGTTCGAGATTTATAAACTCTGAAAGCAATATGTTTTTATCAAGCCTTTGATGGACTGGATTATTAATTATTTTTGAATAAATTTTCAGCAGGTTTTTTTTGTAAGTTGTTTTGTTGTAGTTATTCAGAACAGCATTCATGTTGTTTTGTATCAACTTTTTATTGTCTAACAAGCTATTTGCAGTACGGGAGAGATATGGATTAAGCTTAATTAGTTTCTTTGCCTTATTTTTACTTGATAATACATGAGAAATTATCTGCTTCTGAAACGGTTCATAAAGCAGTCCAAAATCGATATTATTATTTCCGGTTATTTTTGCAAAAGATTTTTGTATTTCTTTTTCATTAATTTTGAAGTCAAAGAGAGAACAGTTTTTTAAAATACATGCCTTCCAAACTTCATAAAATTTATCTTTGCCTATCCATTCAAGTGGAACAAGGAGTCTATCATAAAGATGATCAAGTGCAATCCCGTTTTTTTCAAAGTCATGGCATATATCAGGGAGTTTTCTTCCCCAGAGATTTTTTTTTGCTGTCCACGGCTCAAGAAAAGTAAAACCAAAGCCTTCAGTTATGCTTGTAGTAATAATAAACTTTGCTGAAAGTACAAGCTGTGAAAAATCATTTTTCAAGCCGGCTTCAAATTCTACATCAAGATTATTTTTTTTAACAAAATTTTTCCATCCAGCGTAGCTGTTAATATCAGAGATACTGTTAGGAGGAAGCGTTATGGTAAGAATTTCATTGTTCTGGAAGAAAAGAGATAGAAGTATTGCTTCTCCAATATTTTTTCTTCTTATAGCGCGTATGGGATATAGAACGTAGTTTCCGGTATCAGATTCTTTTTTATCAGAATTAATGGGCTTGATTGTGTTGAATATTTTATGAAGGCCTTGTTTTTTCAGGCCGGCTTTAAGCAATATATTGTAATCCCGTGAGTTAATTACTCCGTAATGACAATCTGAAACATATTCTTCAGAAAAATATAATAAAGGCCGCCCGTCTTCGGCAAAATCGTGGATTTGTAAAAAAAGCTTTATTCCCCTTTTTTGAAGAGTTTTGAGAATTTTTAAAAAATTTATATTTTTTGCAAGCATGGGATTGTGAACATGGAGAACATCGCATCCATTATTCCATCTTGAAAAAACAGCTTTTATTATGTCATCTGCAACTTCTTCGGGCTTGTATGTTTTTTGTGACTCGCTGTCATAACCAAGGCCGGGGATATGCACTGAATCAGCAGGAAAGGATATATCGGGAGGTTCTCCTGATAGTACAAGAACCTCACATTCGTCTCCGAGGGCTTCCACCTGTTGTTTTAAAACAGTTGTAACTCCGCCTGTCTTCAGGTGATAATGGATAAATGCTATTTTCATTAGGCCAAATTTTATATTATTGCAACCCGTTATAATGACTAAAAAATATTATCATAAAAACGGGTTAAGGTAAAGAGGGGTTTAAAGTTTTTGATAAATAGAGGGAAGTGAAATTAAAAAAAAGGGTTTTGGAATATTCCAAAACCCCTTTTGTTATTTATTAACTCAGGTATTATGGTCGGGACGACTGGATTTGAACCAGCGACCCCAGCGTCCCGAACGCTGTGCTCTACCAGGCTGAGCCACGTCCCGACTTCGGGAAAATATTTATGGTATCATCTGAATATTGTCAATGGAAATAATGTTTGACGGCTTCTTAAAAAGTCCATTTTCTGCGTTGCGCTGCATCCTTCGTCATTGCGACGTAGCTATAAGTACGTCTCTTTTCTCAGGATTTGCGCGCCTTGAAACTGAAGCTTTTTACTTTGCCGTCTAAGTTGAAATTATTAGGTAAAAGGATTGTTCAGCATAATTGTTTCATCTCTACCGGGGCCAACAGATACTATATTAATGGGCGTTTCAATAAGCTCTTCAACTCTCTTAAGATAATTTATTGTATTTTGAGGCAAATCTTCAAATTTTTTGATACTGGAAATATCTTGCGACCATCCAGGCAGTGTTTCGTATACAGGTTTGCAGGCTGCAAGTGTTTTGAGGCTGGCTGGAAAATTATTGACAGGCTTTCCATTATATTCATAGCTTGTACATATGTTTACTGTTTCCAGCCCATCTAATACATCAAGCTTGGTAACAGCAATGCCTGTAAGCCCGTTAAGACGCACGGCATTTCTTAGTATAACTGTATCAAGCCATCCGCATCTTCGCTTTCTACCGGTTGTAGCGCCGAATTCAACACCTTTTTTCTGTATTGCATCGCCTGTTTCATCAAAAAGTTCAGCAGGGAAGGGGCCTTCACCAACCCGTGTTGTATAAGCTTTTACAATGCCAATAACGCCTGTGATCTTTTTTGGACCAACACCTGCCCCGCTACATGCATTTCCTGCAATTGTGTTTGATGAAGTTACATATGGGTATGTGCCGTGATCAATATCAAGGTGGGCGCCCTGCGCGCCTTCGAACAGGACCTGTTTGCCTTCTTTTAGAGCATCATCGATAATAATAGAAATATTTGTCACATATGGGGCAAGTTTTTTTGCATAACCATTATATTGATTAATTATGCTTTCTGAATCAACCGTTTCATAGGAAAAAAAATTTTTTAAATAGAAATTTTTTTCTTTTACTATTGATTTTACCTTTTCAATGAAAACTTCCGTATCTATTAATTCAACAAATCTTATGCCTCTGCGAGTCGCCTTGTCTTCATAGCAAGGGCCTATTCCACGTCCGGTGGTCCCAATCTTCTTATTGCCTTTCATCTTCTCCCTGGCATGATCAACATGCTTGTGATAAGGCATAATTATATGAGCTTTTTCGCTTATCTTTAAGTTATCCGGTCCCACATTTATTCCCTTGCTGATTAAGTAATCTATTTCTTCTAATAAAACAGAAGGGTCAATTACCATCCCATTGCCGATGATACAGGTTTTATTCTGTAAAATGCCTGAGGGCACCAGATGGCTGATGAACTGTTCACCTTTAACAACCATCGTGTGGCCGGCATTATTCCCTCCCTGAAAACGCACAACAATATCAGCAAATTCCGCCAGCAGATCAACGATTTTACCCTTACCCTCATCACCCCATTGAGTTCCGACTATTACAATATTTGACACAGTTCAGCTCCTTTAAATTAGTTCAGCCACAAAGGCACGAAGACACCAAAATTATAATATATATTTTCTAATAAACTTCATATCCCTTTTTTGTGCCTTTGTGCCTTAGTGGCTGAACTGTTTTATTTTTGGATATATAATATTTCATACCATCATTTGGATTACGTTTTGAGCGAAAAAAATTCTGAATCAAGGATCTACACTCATCTTTGCATACCCCTCCAATAATTTCCGGATGGTGATTAAGCCTGGAATCATTTGCAAAATCATAAAGAGATCCTGCTGCTCCCCATTTGGGGTCATTTGTGCCAAAAACTATCCTTGACACTCTGGCATGTATAATCGCTCCCATACACATAATACACGGCTCGACAGTAACATACAACGTTGTATTTAACAACCTGTAATTAAGAAGCTTCTTAGCTGCCATACGCAGCGCAAGTATTTCTGCATGAGCCGTGGGATCAGAAAGCTTTATCGTACTGTTATGCGCCAGGAAGAGTATTTCACCTGATTCAGCAACGATAACCGCACCAATAGGAACTTCATCATTTTGTCCGGCTTTTACAGCTTCGTTGATTGCAAGTTTCATTAATTTTGAATGATTATCATGCATCATTAGTGCCTGTCCGAAAAGTATTTTTTTAATGCCGGTAATAGTTTCAGCTTATTTGTCGATGCGAAGATTTGTGAAAAAGCTATTAGCCTTTAGCATATCAGCTCTTAGCTGAATGTGTTATCTGTTTAATGAAGCTTTTAGCTAAAGGCTAACGGCTACAAATCTTGTTTATTAATATGCACAAACTATAAAGTTATCATTGACATAAAATAAAGTATATCTTAAAAACCTATCAAACATCAATTTAATTTGCGCCCGTAGCTCAGCCCGGATAGAGTGCCGGACTACGAATCCGTAGGTCGCAGGTTCGAATCCTGCCGGGCGCACCATTGAATTCAATAGGTCATGGTCCTTAGACTGTGGCCTTTTTTATTTGGTGTATTGAGATCAGAATGCTTTCATAGAAATTTTGACATCATTCTTTCTTTATGCAATATAATTTAATATAAACTATATTAATTATTGATATTAGTTTAAAAGCATAATATTAAAAATAGTTATCAGTTGGAATAATAGCAGTTATTTATGGACGTCCCGCACGTTCTTCTTATATTCATACATGATTTACTACTTTAAAAGGAGCCGTGTACATTGCTTCGCAAATTAACCAAAGAATAAACTTGTAGTTTATTGGGAGGTGAAAAATGGCTGAATATGTAGAAAAGAGAGCTTATGAACGTTATTATTATGAGGCACCAATAAAATATAAACATTGCGATAAAAATGATTATTACGTTGCTAAAACGTATAATTATAGTATGGGCGGTATGTATTTTGAATCTGATTATGATATACAGCCCGGGGCAGATATTTACATCAAAATGAATAATTATTCTGCTGATACTCATAGTAAGGTAACATGGTGTAAAGAATATTCAGATTCAGATTCATCATATTATGGAGTGGGTGTTCAATATTATGGAAACAAGTAGATATTTCTTATTAAAAGGTTAATGATTTAGAAGTTGTTTGTTGCTGAACAAGCTATACAATTTTTTAGATATTGGAAACATATAAACATGCCTGAAACTCAGGACAAATATATAAAAGCTCTTATGGATATCAGCAGGGCCATTACTTCCGACCTGTATTTGGAAGATCTCCTTAAGCTTATTGTTATGGTTACGGCAAGGGTAACCGGGGTTGAAATTTGTTCATTGTGGCTTATAGACGAAAGTGTTAATCCCGCAATGATACGGCTAAAAGCTTCTCAAACTATTGACCCTGAGTATATGAAAGACAGATCACTAAACATGGATGAAGGAGTTGTTGGCTTTGTGGCTATCCATAAAAGGCCGCTGATTGTCGAGAATGTACTTGATGAGCATAGATTCAAGGAAAAAGAAATGGCAAAGAAACTTGGACTCGTATCAATGGTTAGCGTGCCTCTTCAAGTCAAGGATGAAAAAGTGATAGGTGTATTAAACTGTTTTACAGCAAGCCGGCATAAATTTTCTGAAACAGAAGTCAACTTGATAATTACTGTGGCAAATCAGGCGGCTGTGGCGATACTTAATACGGAACTCATGGTAAAAACCAAGGTCGTCCAGGAGGAACTTGAAACGCGTAAACTGGTAGAACGTGCAAAGGATGTCCTCATGAATCGGCGGAATAAAACCGGAGAGGAGGCATATCGCTGGATTCGAAAGCGCAGCATGGATACTCGAAAATCAATGCATTGTGTTGCTGAGGCGATCATTCTTTCAGAGGAACTTGAATAAATTTTACATCAGTTCAAGGCAATCTTTGGAAAGCTTTGTATCGAATTCTACAGGATAGCATCCGTCAAAACATGCCTTACAGAATTTATCTTTAGGATCCGAAAAGCCTGTTGAATTTAAAAGGCCTTCCAGGCTCAGGTAGTTAAGGCTATCCAGACCGAGAAAATTTTTAAGTTCTTCAATTGACTTGTTTGAGGCAATCAGCTCACCTCTCGTTGAAAAATCAATTCCATAATAGCATGGAAAGCAATGGGGCGGGCAGCTTACGCGCATGTGCACACGTTTTACACCGAGTTTGCGCAGGGCTTTGACTCTTGTTTTAACCGTGGTTCCCCTGATTATAGAGTCTTCAATTATTATAATATCTTTTCCTTTCAGAAGCTCTTTTATGGGATTGAGCTTTATTCTTACTCCAAAATCACGCATACTCTGAGTCGGCTGGATAAAAGTTCTTCCCACATAGTGATTTCGTATCATAGCCATTTCAAAGGGAATTCCTGTTTCCTCAGAGTACCCTAATGCTGCATAGGTGCCTGAATCAGGAAACGGCATTACAAGGTCGGCATCAGCAGGAGCTTCTTTGGCTAAACATCTGCCGTGCGCCTTTCTCATTAGATAAACATTTTGTCCGAATATTATACTGTCGGGTCTTGCAAAATAAATGAACTCAAAAATACAGAATGAGCGCTTTGGTGTATCCGGTGCTTTAATGCTTTTTATGCCGTCTTTGCTTATAATTACTATTTCACCAGGGTCGATTTCACGTACAAATTCAGCTTGAATAAGATCCAGGGCGCATGTTTCTGAAGCCAGCACATAATGTCCGTTCAGTTTTCCAAGGCACAGCGGCCTGAATCCGTTTGGATCCTTGATGCCGATTATTTCTCCTTTGCTTGTAAGTGCGACAAATGAAAAAGCTCCCTTTAATCTTGACACAGTTTTTACCAGGGCAGTTTCAAAGCCATGTTTCATGTTTTTGACAAAAAGATGGAGGAAAATTTCGCTGTCCATGGTAGTCTGAAAGATCGAACCTGACTCCTCAAGTTCATTCTTTAGTTGTAGAGCGTTAACAAGATTTCCGTTATGTGCCACCGCATATGATTTATTCCTGTGGCGGACTACAAACGGCTGGGCATTTGAGATTGTTGAACTCCCGGTTGTGGAATAACGCACATGCCCTATGGCGCTGCCTCCTTTTAATGTTTTCAGATGATCTATTTCAAAAACATCGGGTACAAGGCCCATGCCTTTATGCACAGCAATATTATTGCCATTATCATTTGCAACAGCTATGCCTGCACTTTCCTGCCCTCTGTGCTGAAGAGCATACAGACCAAAATAGCAGAGCTTTGCAGCTTCGGGATAGTCATACATCCCAAATATCCCGCAGGCCTCTCGTGGTTTATCTAAAAAATTCATTAAATATATTCCTGAATACATTTTACGGAAAGTTTTTTTCTGGTAAGCGCTGCAATCCCTTTACATATTGCATTTGCTCCGGCAATAGTCGTTGTATATGGGATGTTGAATTTAATGGCAGCGCGTCTTATGTGATATCCATCGCATTTTGTTTTTTCCCCTGAGCCTGTATTTATAATCAGATGAACTTCATTGTTCATAATTGCATCTATTACATGCGGACGTCCTGCTGAAACCTTGTTTACTACAATATTCGGTATTCTATGGTTTTGTAAAAACTCAGAAGTTCCACGTGTCGCCATAATCTTAAAACTCATTTCATGAAATTGCGATGCAACATCAATGACTGCTGGTTTATCATGGTCTTTTACGCTTATAAAAATTGTTCCGGAAGTCGGCAAATTCTGTCCGGCTCCAAGCTGGGATTTGGCATAGGCATATCCGAAATCCGAATCTATTCCCATTACTTCTCCGGTTGATTTCATTTCCGGCCCAAGAAGTGCGTCAACATCCGGCAGCCTGGAAAAAGGAAGAACAGCCTCTTTGACTGAAACATGTAAAGGAGTTTTTTCAGAGGTGAGTCCCAGGTCTTTTAGAGTTCTGCCAAGCATTACTTTTGTGGCCAGTTTTGCAAGGGGAACGCCGGTTGCCTTGCTGACAAAAGGAATTGTTCTTGAAGCTCTGGGGTTAACTTCCAGGACAAAAAGCCGGTTATCTTTTATCGCATACTGAACATTCATTAAGCCTATGACATTTAACTCTGATGCCATGGCTATTGTAGCGTTCTTGATCTCATTGAGAGTTCGAGCGTTAAGGCTGTAAGGGGGAAGGACGCAGGCTGAATCCCCTGAATGTACACCTGCTTCTTCTATATGCTCCATAATCCCGCCGATTATAGTTGTTTTCCCATCAGAAATGGCATCTACATCAACTTCGACAGCATCTTCTAAAAATTTGTCTATAAGCACAGGATGCTCAGGAGATGCAATGATTGCAAGCCTTGTAAAAGTTTCAAGCTTACTGCGGTCATAGACAATTTTCATCGCCCTTCCTCCAAGTACATAGGAAGGACGCACAATTACGGGATATCCTATCTTTTCTGCCGCTTTTATGGCTTCTTCTACCGATATTGCAGTACTGTTTTGCGGCTGAACGAGCCCAAGTTTTTTTAACATTGCCTGAAAAAGTTTGCGATCTTCAGCACGGTCAATGCTTTCCGGCTGTGTGCCGAGAATAGGGACACCGGCCTCAGATAAAGGCACGGAAAGATTCAGGGGTGTCTGGCCCCCAAACTGGACAATGACACCCACAGGCTTTTCTGTCTCCACGATATGGAGAACATCCTCTTTTGTAAGAGGTTCAAAATAAAGCTTGTCAGACGTGTCATAGTCTGTGCTGACTGTTTCAGGGTTGCTGTTTACCATTATGCTCTCAACGCCTTCTTCTTTAAGGGCAAATGAAGCATGAACACAGCAGTAATCAAACTCAATTCCCTGGCCGATTCTGTTTGGGCCGCCGCCCAGGATCATAACCTTTTTCCTGTTTGAAACTCTGGCTTCGTTTTCTGTTTCATATGTTGAATAAAAATATGGAGTAGCGGCCTTGAATTCAGCAGCACAGGTATCAACCAGTTTATATACCGGATTTATATTAAGAGATTTACGATACTTTTTTATACTGTTTTCACTGGTGCCTGTAAGATGCGCAATCTGAATGTCTGAAAATCCCAGGGATTTTGCCTGTTCTAAAAGAGATGCAGGCAGAGCAGTGCCGTTGAATCTATGAATAGTTTGTTCGAATTCTACTATCTGCTTAATCTGATATAAAAACCAGGGGTCAATACCGGTTAATTCATTAATGTATTGAATTGACATTTTGTTTAAAAATGCATGGCGAAGATAAAAAATTCTCAAAGAATTCGGAGTGGCAAGCTTCTGCTCAATTTCAGATAAAGACGGTGGTCTTCCTTGCCGGTCGGAGAAATCCTTTCCATCAGCTCCAAGACCATATCGGCCGATTTCAAGGGATCTCAGTCCTTTTTGAAGAGCTTCTTTAAAGGTTCTTCCAATTGCCATTGTTTCGCCGACCGATTTCATGGATGTAGTAAGATAATCCCGGGTTTCCGGAAATTTTTCAAATGTCCAGAGAGGTATTTTGACAACACAGTAATCAAGGGTAGGTTCAAATGATGCAAGGGTTTCCCCCGTAATGTCGTTGGGAATTTCGTCAAGTGTATATCCAACAGCCAGCTTTGCCGCTATTTTTGCAATTGGGAAGCCGGTAGCCTTGGAAGCAAGGGCCGAGCTTCGCGATACCCTTGGATTCATCTCTACTACTATCATATCTCCGTTTTCAGGATTAATAGCAAACTGGACATTTGAGCCGCCGGTGTCCACACCTATTTCTCTCATTATCGCGATAGAGGCATCCCTCATCTTCTGGTATTCTTTATCGCTGAGAGTTTGAGCAGGTGCAACCGTAATGCTGTCGCCTGTGTGTATGCCCATTGGGTCCATGTTTTCAATGGAACAGACAATAACTACATTGTCTTTATTGTCCCTCATGACCTCCAGTTCATATTCCTTCCAGCCCAGAACAGATTCTTCAAGCATAATCTGTCCGATCAAACTCGCATCCAGGCCCGCCTTGGCGTATTTTTCCAGGTCTTCAGGGTTATAGGCCACACCTCCGCCTGTTCCGCCCAGAGTGAAGCTTGGGCGTACAATTATGGGGAATCCTATCTCAGCAGCAATGCTTCGGACATCTTCCATATTTGTTGCGATGCCGCTTTCAGGTATGCGCAATCCTATCTTATTCATAGCGCTTCGGAAGAGATCTCTGTCTTCAGCCTTATTGATACTTTCAATTGAAGCACCGATCATTTCAACGCGGCATTTTTCAAGGACGCCCGTCTTTGCAACCTCTATAGCAGTGTTAAGACCTGTCTGGCCGCCCAGAGTGGGTAGTAATGCGCATGGACGTTCTTTTTCTATTATTGCCGCAACCATTTCAGGAGTCACAGGTTCAATGTAGGTTCGATCCGCCATTTCAGGGTCCGTCATGATTGTTGCCGGATTGCTGTTGACGAGAACTACTTTGTATCCTTCTTCTCGCAGAGCCTTGCATGCCTGGGTGCCTGAGTAGTCAAACTCGCATGCCTGACTGATTATAATAGGGCCGGCGCCAATTATGAGTATTTTATGTATGTCAGTGCGTTTTGGCATTATTTTATTATTTTTTTTGACAGGATTAACTGGATATTCAGGATTTAAATTATTTTAGCCGTTCACGGCTTGAACCGTGAACCATTGAACCGTGAACCTGAGCAGTTACCATCTTTTTAAATTCATCAAAGAGATACCTTAAGATAGTATATAGACTTTCAGATAATTCATTTCACAAGGCTAGAAGGAGGAAGGCGTATTAGTTATACGTCGACGACTGATAACGCAGTGAAATTATTTATCTGAAAGTCTATAGGAAGTTTCATTTGAGTAATCTAATATAAGAGCGATAATCTAAAAAAGCAACATGTATGCCAAGAAGAAAATAGAAATTTAACTTAGGGCTCGCTAAAAAATAACTTGGCATTTTTGCATCCCGACTTCACCATATGCTTTAACCGATCTTCAATCGCACCTGATCTTAATAAAATTGGCCTCGAAATAGCTCGCTATTACTGCGGTTTTGCTCAATCAGATCAATTAAATCTACGACAAATTCGGGCGCAAATTCTACCAAGTTATTTTTTAGCGAGCCCTTAATAATAAAAGTTTCCCAAACGACTTAACATTTTCCCGCGCGGAGCGAATCTACCGACAACTATAGACTTTCTATACCAACTCCTCAGGTTTTGCAGCTTAATATCAAATCAGTTCGATAATAGGAGGCGATGGGGAGATTGCAAGCTATTTAAGACAAAATCCTGCCATTAACTAAATACAGATTATCTACAAAATTGTAAGTATTGCATCTTTTACTTACAAATTTGTAATATTATATTTTACCTTTTTCATCCCAATACATATATCTTACTGAATTAATATATTTTATTGTTTATATATTTTTTGGTATATTTGTTGCTAATACTTAAACAAAGTCTATTAAACCTTAATTTGGGGACAACACTATTGCTCGCAACAAACATAAAAAACAGGTACGACCATGCCTCAAAAATGTTGCAGAAAAAGAGGGAGCGACTGATTTCAGGGTTTTTAAACAGAAAAGACCCCTTTTTTTTGGAGCATAATGCCAGGATTTTAGACGACTATTTTCGTGAAACTTTTGAAAGAAGTGAAGTCGGCCCTATGATGGGTATAAACAAGAATTCTTATGCGATCTTTGCAACAGGTGGCTACGGTAGGGAAGAGCAATGTATTCACTCGGATGTAGATCTTCTTTTTCTTTTTGAAAAAAATGTTCCTGATAAAACCGAGGATCTTATCCGGGAGGTTATTTACCCGCTATGGGACATCGGTCTTGATGTAGGACATGCTACTCGCTCGATTAAGGAATGTGTAAGTCTTTCAGGAAAAGACCTGGAGGTGCTGACTTCAGTTTTGGATGCCCGTTTTATATGCGGTGTATCCCTTTTGTATTCAGAACTTATGGAGCAAATTCTAAAAAAGGTTATTATCAAGCGATCTGACAAAATCATTAATCAGCTTATTGAAACCAATTTTCAGCGCCATGATCATTTTGGGGACTCTGCATATTTGCTTGAACCAAATATTAAGGAAGGGCAGGGGGGATTGAGAGATTACCACACAATGCTGTGGATTGCCCGGATTAAATATAACATTAAACAACCAAGAGATCTTGAGTATTATGGTCTCCTTTCTCATAGCGAGTTCCAGATTTTAAAAGAGGCGCTTTCGTTTATATGGAATGTAAGAAACCGATTGCATTATATAGCCGGCAGAAAATGTGATCAACTGTATTTCGAGTACCAGACAGAACTGGCCAATGCCCTGAATCTTAGAAAACAAAACGGGCTGCAGCCGGTAGAAAGATTTTTAGCAAAATTGCACAGCCGGATGGAGCTTTTGAAGCAGCAATACTTAATGTTTATTGGTGAACAAGCGTACACGGAAAAGTCAAAGCCGGCAAAAAAACTCAATACACAAACTCAAATAAATGGTCTCGCCCAAATAAATAATATTGAGGTTAAGAGGGGTATGCTTAATTTTGTTTCTTCCGAGGCCATACTGGATTCTCCGGATTTGCTGATAACAATATTTGAAGAAAGTGCTCGCCTGCAAGTTCCATTAAGTTCTGAAGCAAAACGGCAGTTAAAAGAATTTATATATTTGATTGATGATGATTTCAGAAACTCTTCATTTGCTTTAAAATCTTTTGAGAGGATTTTATTTGCTCCGCCCACGACAATTGATGTTTTGAATGATATGTTAAGTACAGGATTTTTAGTGCGGTTTATACCTGAATTTAAAAATATTGTTAATCGGATCCAGTATGATGAGTATCATATCTATCCTGTTGCAAGGCATTCATTACTTACCGTAAAGACAATAAAAAAAATCGGTATGCCTGATGAAGATAAAACAGAAGACCAATTATATGGAAATCTGTATAAAGAGCTTTCCAATAAGAGATTACTGCTTTGGGCAGCTCTTTTCCATGATATTGGGAAGGGATATCCAGGTGCAGGACATTCACAGAGAGGAGCAAAAATCGTTAAAGAGATACTTAAAAAAAGAGGTTTCAAAAAAAGTGATATAGAAACCATAACATTTTTAATAAATGAACATTTACTTCTTATCAAAACTGCGTCCAGAAGAGATCTGAATGATGAGGGGACAGTTATTACCTGTGCTGGAAAGATAAAGGACGTAGAACGTTTGATAATGCTTTATCTCCTGACTGTCTCGGATTCAATTTCTACCGGTCCAACTGCATGGAATGACTGGGCTTCGGCTCTTTTAAAAAATCTTTTTCTTAACGTGCTGAGCATTTTGAAAAAAGGTGAGCTGGCAACAGGAGAAGTCGTTGAGACGAGTAATAAAAAAAAAGAGGAAGTTTTATTATCCGCATCTTCGCTGCAGGAAAAACAGAAATTAGAGCAGCTTTTCGAGGTAATGTCGCCGAGATATCTTTTGTATACTTCGGCACAAGATATACTGGAACATATCAGGCTTTACAAAAGTCTTGGTAATGCAGATTTTGTCTGGAAGGTAACCCGAACTTCAGATTCTAATACAAGGGCTGTAACGATTTGTGCAAAAGACCGTCCAGGCTTATTTTCAAAAATTGCCGGAGTATTTACTTTGAACAGCATCGATATTCTGGATACTCAGGCATATACATGGAGAAACAATATAGCCCTTGATATTTTTGAAGTTAAACCACCCCTTGATCAGATTTTTGAAACCGAGCGATGGGATAAAGCAGAAGAGAATCTCAGATCTGCTCTATCAGACGAGTTGAATCTTACAGAAGCTCTAAAGGAGAAGATGTCACCCTATCGAACCCATAGGCCCCGTACATTACAAAGACCTAACCGGATAGTTGTAGATAATGAAAGCTCCGTTTTTTTTACAATCATTGAAGTTTTTACCTATGACTTTCCAGGGTTGCTTTTCAGCATTACCGACGCTCTTTTCAGGTGCGGGCTGGATGTATGGATCTCAAAAATTTCTACGAAGGTTGATCAGGTCGTAGATATTTTTTACGTCAGAGATTTTGATGGGCAAAAGCTTGATTCATCCGACCAGGTGGCAGCGATAAAGGATGCAATTGCAGAAGTGTTGCCGGGAAGAGGATAATGAGTTCTGGTAAAATAGAGAATCAAAAGGAAGGCAAAAATTTATGATTAATACAGGCGATACAGCATTTATGCTTGTTGCAACAGCTCTGGTTATGTTGATGACACCAGGTTTAGCTCTCTTCTATGGGGGATTGGTTCGTTCCAAAAATGTACTTACAACTGTTTTACATAGTTTTTTATGTCTTGGCATTGTATCCATAATTTGGTTATTTTATGGATATTCTCTTGCTTTTGGGCCAGATATTGCCGGTGTAATTGGCAATTTTGACTGGATATTTCTAAGGAATGTTGGCCTGTCAACTGGTCCATACTCCGACAGCATCCCACATCTATTATTCTGCGCATTTCAGCTTATGTTCGCTATAATCACACCAGCACTCATTACAGGGGCATTTGCAGAAAGAATGAAATTTTCAGCTTTTATTCTTTTTACAGTTTTTTGGACAACATTTGTGTACTTACCTGTATGCCACTGGGTATGGGGCGGTGGCTGGCTTGGTAATATGGGTGCTCTTGATTTTGCCGGAGGAACCGTTATTCATATTAATTCCGGAGCAGCAGCATTGGTTGTCGCTGTTATGATAGGCAAGAGAAAGGGCTGGGGAAAGGAAGCATTTTTGCCGCATAATCTTCCTATGACAGTTTTTGGTGCCGGCATACTGTGGTTTGGATGGTTTGGCTTTAATGCGGGCAGTGCTCTTTCTGCCGGTAAAATAGCAACTATGGCTTTTATGACCACTCAAATAGCTTCAGGGACAGCAGCGGTTTTCTGGGTAGCAACAGAATGGATACTTCGCGGTAAGCCTACTGCACTTGGTGCAGCTTCCGGTGCGGTCGCCGGTCTTGTTGCTATAACACCAGCAGCGGGATTTGTTGGGCCGGTCTCAGCAGTTATTATAGGACTTATTGCAGGTATTTTATGCTATCTTGCCCTGACATTGAAAGACAAATTTGGTTATGACGATGCTCTGGATGTTGTTGCTATACATGGCGTAGGGGGATTCTGGGGCGCTCTTGCGACCGGGCTATTTGCAACTACTGCGGTTAATCCTGACGGAGCTAATGGATTGCTCTTTGGAAATCCGAATCAATTTGTCATACAGTTTGCAGGCGTGTTTGCCGTAATTGTATTTTCTATTACAGTGACGGCAATTATTGTTAAATTTATTGACATGACCATTGGTCTTAGGGTTTCAGATGAAGAAGAAGTTCGGGGGCTTGATCTGTCACAGCACAGCGAGGTTGGCTATACATTTTAATTTTTATGCATATTAATATGGAGGATTTTCATAATGACACCAAAAGATGTATTGGAGATGATAAAAGAAAAAGAAGCCAGGGTAGTTGATTTACGTTTTCTGGATTTTCCTGGTGTATGGCAGCATTTTACAGTGCCTGTAAGCGAGTTGGACGAGTCATCATTTGAGGATGGTTTTGGATTTGATGGTTCAAGTATCAGGGGCTGGCAGCCCATTCACGCCAGTGATATGTTAGTGATACCAGATCCTGCGACAGCCAGGATGGATCCGTTTTTTGAAGTGCCGACACTTGTTCTTATAGGGAACATAGTTGACCCGCTCACCCGTGAGTCATACTCAAGAGATCCTCGCTACATAGCCCAGAAGGCTGAGGCTTATCTTAAAGGCACCGGAATAGGGGACACAGCATACTTTGGTCCTGAGGCAGAGTTTTTTATATTTGATGATGTTCGTTTTGAGTCATCCAGGAACAAGTCGTTTTATCAGGTTGACTCAATAGAAGGTGCTTGGAATACCGGCAGGGAAGAGGGCCCCAACCTGGCATACAAACCTCGCCACAAGGAGGGATATTTCCCGGTTCCACCCATGGATAAGTTTCAGGATTTACGTACCGAGATGCTGCTTACTTTAGAGGATTTAGGTATAGATGTTGAATGTCAGCATCATGAAGTAGCTACAGCCGGTCAGGCAGAGATAGATATGCGTTTTAAGCCTTTGGTGCAGATGGGTGATCAGCTCATGTGGTTCAAGTATATTTTAAAAAACGTGGCCTGTCGTCACAACCATACAGTTACCTTTATGCCCAAGCCTTTATTTGGGGATAATGGTACAGGGATGCATACGCATGTGAGCATATGGAAAGAAGGGGAGCCGCTTTTTGCAGGAGACAAGTACGCAGGAGTTTCTCAGGATGCTTTATATGCCATAGGCGGCATACTAAAGCACTGCAAGGCATTATGTGCCTTTACCAATCCGACAACAAACTCTTACAAGAGACTTGTGCCAGGATTTGAAGCGCCGGTTAATCTGGCATATTCCAGCCGCAATCGCAGTGCAGCTATAAGGATACCTATGTACTCAGCATCACCCAAAGCTAAACGAATAGAGTTCAGGACACCTGATCCATCCTGCAATGGTTATCTGGCGTTTTCAGCGATATTAATGGCGGTAATAGACGGTATAGAGAACAGGCTTGATCCAGGTGAACCGTTAGACAAGGATATATACGGACTTCCACCAGAGGAGCTTGCAAACATTCCTTCGGCTCCCGGTTCTTTAGATGAAGCGCTTTCAGCATTAAAAGAAGATCATAAATTTTTACTTAAAGGCGATGTATTTACAGAAGATGTAATAGACATGTGGATAGAATACAAGACAGAGAATGAGGTAAACCCGGTAAAACTTCGCCCCCACCCGCATGAGTTTTTCCTGTACTATGATATTTAACTTTTTACCACCCCCAGAGATAATGCCATATGGCAAACTTCGCATGCCATATGTCACTATCTCATTTGTGCCATATGCCATATCTTGTATATTTTTGAAAGGTATGTCATATGGCACAAAGACAGGAGGTGGCTTGCTTATATTTAGTCCTCAAAGGTACCCTGTTTTAAGTGCCTAAAGTGAGCTAAAGTGCCTAAAATGCCTAAAGTTAAGGAATTCTGCCATTTTATATTCTTTAAGCTATCAATATATAAGAAGAACAAACTCTAAAGAATGGTGATTAAACAACTTACCCATTTTATAAGTGCCGGCTCAGTGAGAGATTTAGAGATATATTCCCAAATTGGAAAATCATTTAAAACTCAATGCTAAGTAGCTTTGGATTATCAATTAGCACGCCGAAGGCGTACCATAACTTTAGGCACTTTAGGTACTCTTAAATAATTACTGTAACGGTAAAACCTTTTTATGGTACCATTACCAGAGGTAGTGGTTTAAACCGATTAATTAAAAACTTTTGACAATAGTAAAATTTTATAAAGGAGATTTTTATGTGTGGCATAGCAGGATGTTTTGGTGCTAAAGAGAAAAAAACAATAAACCGGATGCTTGATGCTCTGGAACACAGAGGCCCAAATGACAGAGGCATTCATATAAACGGCAAATCTGTTTTGGGGCAAACACGTCTATCTATTGTAGATGTGGCTCATGGCCATCAGCCTATTCTGACTGATTCAGGAAGAAAAGGAATCGTATGCAACGGTGAAATATACAACTTCCGTAAAATTCGAAGCAGACTTGCATCCAAATATCACTTTAAAACAAGATCCGATTCTGAGGTGGTTTTGCATTTATATCAAGATAAAGGCCCTGATTGTGTCAAGTATCTGGATGGAATGTTTGTTTTCGCAATTTTTGACGGCAATGACTTCATGCTGGCACGGGACCCAATAGGCATAAAACCTTTATATTACGGTTGTTATAAAGATAGATTATACTTCACTTCTGAGCTGGGAGCAATGACTCTCGCAGGAGTAGATGAAGTACACGAATTTCCGGCAGGACACTACTACACTCCAAAAGAAGGATTTGTAAAATATTACAGAATTCCTGAAATAAGGGATGATATCCTTACAGATATCGATGAAACCAGTAAACTGATAAGAAGCACATTTATTAATTCTGTTAAGAAAAGACTGCTGGCAGATCCGGAAGTGCCGGTGGGAGCTTTTTGCAGTGGCGGGCTCGATAGCAGCCTCGTAGCAGCAATAGCAGCAGAAGAGATTCCCAATCTCCATACCTTTGTAGTAGGTATGGAGGATGAGAAAGGTGATGTTAGTGATGACATTAAAGCGGCGCGTATTGCTTCAAAACACATAGGTTCTACACACCATGAACTGCTTTTCACTGAAGAAGAATATTACAATGCCTTATCTATAGTTATTAAGAAGCTGGAAAGTTATGACCCGTCTTTAGTTCGCTGCGCTGTTCCCTGCTACTTTACCTGCAAACTTGCAGCAGATTATGTAACTGTTGTGCTTACCGGTGAGGGGGCTGACGAGCTTTTCACCGGCTATCACTATATGAAACACTTTCCGTTTGACAAGCTCAACATGGAGGCCAGAAGATGTATCGGCAATCTTCACAATATCAATTTACAGAGAGCTGACCGTATGGGCATGTTTTTTAGCCTTGAGCTTAGAGTTCCATTTTTAGATGTCGCCATGGTTGATCTTTCTATGAAAATTCCTCCTGAACTAAAGATAAGAGAACATAATGGTGTAAAGATCGAAAAATGGATATTACGCAAGGCTTTTGAAGACACAAACTATCTTCCTGATGATATCCTGTGGCGCTATAAAGTTCAGTATGCCCAAGGGGCAGGATGCGAAAGCTTAGGCGAAAAAATAGCAAATAAAGAGATGAGTGAAGATGAATTTGAAAAGATCAAGACTGAAAATCCCAAAGCAACAATTAATAGCAGAGAGGCTGCTTACTATTATAAAATTTTCAGGAAATTTCATCCTCAGAATTCAATACTTGGCTCTATAGATATCTGGACCGGTTTTGATTTTGCTGAAGAAAAAGAGAAGGTTAAGGGAACTATTGATGGTGATCTAAAGCACAAATATGAGGAAGAAAAAAAAGAGGAAGTTGCATCAGCAGCCAGCCTATAAAAGCCGGCTGTTGATGTTTTGTGCTGGTGCTATTATAGACTTTCAGATAATTAATTTCACAAGGCCAGAAGGAGGAAGGCGTATTAGTTATACGTCGACGACTGATAACACAGTGAAATTATTTATCTGAAAGTCTATAGCGGAATTTATGATAGTCAATGCCGTACCTCTGTGCCTTATAGCTGAATTTACGGGGAGTTGTATTTAGTGTTTTTGCTGCCATTGCGCTGTTCCCTTTAGCATTTTTAAGGGCATCAATTATCATTTCTTTTTCAAGGTTTGCTACAGCATCTTCAAGAGATTGAGCCGGCAGGGTGTCTGATTCTGCTCCGGTTTGCAGAGTAGGAGGAAGATAATAACTGTGTATTACTCCCTCTTCGCATAAAAGTACAGCCCGTTCGATGCAGTTTTCAAGCTCTCTGACATTCCCCGGCCAGTGATAATCCATAAGCATGTCAATAGCCGGCGTGGAAAACCTTTTGATGTTTTTGTTATTTTCCTTTGCATATTTTTCAAGAAAGTAGTCGCTCAAAAGCAAAATGTCTGTTTTTCGTTCCCTTAAAGGAGGTATATAGATGGGGAAAACATTAAGTCGATAATAAAGGTCATCCCTGAAAACCTCTTCTTCTATAGCCTTTTCCAGGTTTTTATTGGTAGCTGCCAGTATGCGTACATCTGACTTTATGGTTTTATAGCCCCCAACGCGTTCAAATTCTTTTTCCTGTAATATACGCATGAGCTTTACCTGAACGTCAATGCCTATAGATCCTATTTCATCCAAAAAGATTGTTCCTTTATTGGCCAGCTCGAATTTGCCCAGCTTTTGTTTAACAGCGCCGGTAAAGGCTCCTTTTTCATGCCCGAAAAGCTCACTTTCTATAAGGTTTGAAGGAAGTGCCGCACAGTTTACTTTAACAAATGGTTTTTTAGATCTATTGCTGTTATAATGTACGGAGTTTGCCACAAGCTCTTTGCCGGTTCCGCTTTCTCCTCGAATCAATACCGTTGCATTACTCTTGCAAACTTGAGTGATCATCTGAAAGACTTCTCTCATCTTGTTGCTGTTTCCGATAATATCGGTAATTTGGTATTTCTTTTTCAGTTCGTTTCTAAGTCTTCTATTTTCTTCTCTAAGTTGTTCCTTTTCAAGATGGATTATTTCCAGATTAACTACATGCCTTGCAATCATCGTGGCTATTACAGAAATAAGTTTTTTACCTTCCTCTAAAGAATAATTTTCGTCATATGTCTTGTCTACGCTGATAGCTCCTATAATCTGGCCGCCCTTTGTTACCGGTACACATATGAACGAAAGCTCATTGCCATGTTTTGACTTTCTGGAAGCAGTACGGTCAAGAAAGAGAGGCTCCTCGCTTATCTTGGGTATTGCTATGGCTTTGCCGGTTTCAATTACCCTGCCTGTGATGCCCTCACCCAATTTGTATTTTCCACTTTTCATGGCGGCCCTGGAAAGGCCGTGAGCAACCTCTATGTTTATCTCATTACGCAGAGGATTCAGAATAGTAATGGTTCCACGGATCATATCCATTGAGTCAGACAGAATATCTAAAACCTTATATAAAGATTTTTTAAGATCCAGGTGCTCATTCAGGGTTTTGCTGATTTCATAAAGCAGGGTAACGTCTTCTATCCGTTTCATGGCACACATTTTCCCTTCCAAAATTAATGGGTTCGTAAAAAAGTCTTGTTTTGCTCAAAGCTATTCGCAAAATATACAAACATGTCATTTTAGCCCATTCTATCTACAATTTTGTAATATATATACATCAACCCAACATATTTGCAACAAAATAATAGTTATCCTTATTGTATCCTATGTATAAATATTTAGTAATTAATGATAGTTAACCTAATATAAGGCTGTTATCGACGAAGTGGCATGTCCTTTGCTTTAACATTTATGCAAACAATTACAAGTTTGACCAAAAGGAGAGCGCTAAATGAAAAAAATCGAAGCAATTATTAAACCATTTAAACTGGACGAAGTAAAGGACGCACTGAACGATATCGGTGTGTCGGGCATGACTATCAGCGAGGTCAAGGGATTCGGGCGACAGCGTGGGCACAAAGAGATCTATCGCGGTGCCGAATATCAGGTGGATTTTATACCAAAGATGAAGATCGATGTTGTGGTTGATTCATCCATGGCAGATAAAGTTGTGGCTACTATTACTGAAAAGGCTCATACGGGCAAGATCGGTGACGGCAAAATCTTTGTATCGCCATTAGATAAAGTAATCCGCATCAGAACCGGTGAAACCGACAAGGATGCCATTTAATATTACGTAACAGTTCACAGTTGTCGGTTTACAGTTAACAGTTTTATGTTTTGTGGCTACCAAAGTAAGGCGAGACAGTCTGTTTTGATCAACCGTAAACCGTAAACCGTGAACTGTTGCAAGATTAATAAGGAGGTTAACAATTATGAAAACTCTTATACTGAGTTTACTTTTAACAGTGAGCAACCTTTCCATTGCCTGGGCCGGGGATGGGCCAGTCACACCGGAATCAAATAAAACAGCTATTGATTTGGTGCAGGCCCACGCTGATTACGTATGGACTTTAGTTGCAGCAGCGCTTGTCTTTTTCATGCAGGCTGGTTTTGCCCTGGTTGAGGCAGGATTTACGCGAGCTAAAAATGCTGTGAACATAATGATGAAAAATCTCATGGATTTTTCTGTTGGATCACTGGCGTTCTGGGCTATCGGGTTTGGCCTGATGTTTGGCGTGTCCAACTCCGGCTGGCTTGGAACATCCGGATTTTTCTTAAGCGACTTTTCGCCGGATGGTGATCCATGGGTACTGGCATTCTGGATGTTTCAGGTAGTTTTTGCTGCTACAGCGGCAACAATTGTATCAGGAGCTATGGCAGAAAGAACCAAGTTTATTGGCTACTTGATTTACAGCGTTTGTATAAGCGCTTTGATTTATCCCATCTTCGGAAGCTGGGCATGGGGAAGCCTTTTTCATGGAAACGGCTGGCTTGAGGGCCTGGGATTTATTGATTTCGCAGGGTCCACAGTAGTTCATTCAGTGGGCGGATGGGCTGCTTTGGCAGGTACCATTGTCCTTGGGCCGCGCTTGGGCAAATACACAAAAGACGGAGGTATAAAACCGATTCTGGGGCATAATATACCATTAGCAGCGCTGGGAGTTTTTATCCTGTGGCTTGGATGGTTTGGTTTTAACCCTGGCTCCACTACCGCAGCATCAAAAGACATTGCCATGATCTTTGTAAATACAAACCTGGCTGCGGCAGCCGGAGCAGTTCTGGCGATGATCACATCATGGATTAAGTTCGGCAAACCTGATGTGGGTATGAGTTTAAACGGAGCACTTGCCGGTCTGGTGGCAATTACCGCTGGATGCGCAAACGTATCACCAACGAGCTCGATCATTATTGGGGCTATTGCGGGTGTCATTGTAGTATTTTCGGTCATCTTTTTTGATAAAATTAAAGTGGATGACCCTGTCGGAGCAATATCAGTACATGGTGTAAATGGGGCATGGGGAACGCTGGCAGCCGGTATCTTCAATATGGGAGGCACCACGGCAACAATTATAGGTGTGCAGTTTCTGGGGATCGCGGCCTGTTTCATATGGACATTTACAGCAGCCTATATCTTGTTCAAAATAATTGACATGACCATAGGCCTGAGAGTCTCCGCTGAAGAAGAAGCTAAAGGTCTGGATCTTGTGGAACATGCTGGCAATTCCTATCCTGACTTTGAGGTTTCAGCATATTCGCAGAAATAATAATTGATGAGTCATACCTGCTTATATGTGGGTATGACTCTATAAACGTAAATAATCAGGTTCAAAGTTCCATGGTTCACGGTTCAAGGTTAGTATGAAAAGCGCAAACAAGCCAACCGTGAACCCGATAACCTGAGTAATTAACTATAAGCGCTAAATTTAAAACTTGAAAGGAATTAAAATGAAGAAGGTAATCTTAAGACTCGCAACATTGATTTTAGTATTAATCCTGAGTAGTTCTATTGTTATGGCTGAAGAAGAGAAACCAACGGCGTCTGCTGATGTAGGAGTCTTTGATAAATACGTATGGCGTGGTTATGAGCTGAGTGACGACAGTGTAGTAATTCAGCCATCAATCACGATGTCTTACAAGGATTTTAGCTTTAATCTTTGGGGTAATCTTGACACAAGGACAGACAATGATACTCATTCGAACCAGTTTAACGAGACAGATATGACCCTTTCATATGATAAAGAATTCGGGCCGGTTTGTCTGGGAGTGGGTTATATTTATTACGGTCTTGATGATGCTAATGATAGCGAGGAAATTTATTTAAGCATTGGAATTGATACCATATTATCTCCAACGCTTACTGCTTACCGTGAAATAGCTCACCTTCCGTCATGGTATCTTACCTTTGGCCTTTCTCATTCATTTGAGCTGCCTAAGGATATAACCCTGGATCTGGCAGGTTCAGTTGGTTACTATTATGCTGACAATGCAGATGATTTTGCTGAATATAACAGTCAGCTCGCAGCATCTAACGATCCATATCGCAGTTTTCATGATGGCCTTATTTCCATTAGTCTGACAATTCCGGTTACAGAATATATGACTTTAAGTCCTGTGGTGTCTTATTCATTCCCGTTAACAGGTGATGCAGACAATCATATTGCCGCGGTTAATCCTTATAGCGATGATTCTGATTACTTCTTCGGTGGCGCTACTATGTCTATTGCTTTTTAAGATTGGTTAACCATTGTGCCCGTCTGTTACAACGGCGTTTCAGATGCGCGCGGGATTTAGGGTCGTGTCTGTCAGTTACAACGGCGTTTCGGACAGACGCGGCTCTAATCTATCCTTTTGAAAAAGAATCTGACAGGATAACAGGATAAACAAGATTTTATTTTAAATGCATAAACAAAGCCAACTCTCATTGTAGCTATCCAGTAAATCATAAAATATAATCACAACAAGAAGAAGGTGTGTATCAAGGTAAAAGAATTTTTACTCTGCCGCTCCCAATTGGCAACCTATTGATAGAATTGATCAAAAAATGGAACTTCCTATACTATTAAGGTAAAAGAATTTAGATTTAGATTAACAGGAAAAGTTTAAATAATTTTATATTCTGAATATCCTGCAAATTCTGTCAAAAAATAATATTTAATAGCGTTAAAGTGTTACGTAATTTCTTCTTTTTTTCCGTCTATTATAGAGGTAAGATGCAATCTTCCAGCCATTCAGCTTTAGAAAGAAAGGTACAGGAGTTAACTGTTCTTTATGAAATCAGCCAGCTTCTTGTATCAACTTCTGATCCAAAGGAAAATTTAGGATCTATTCTTGACATCCTTCATTCCAGAATGGGTATGGAGCGAGGTACTATCACTCTTTTGGATCCATCAACCGAGGAATTGACCATTAAAGCGGCTCATGGTCTTACAGATGAAGAAATAAGAAGAGGGCAGTATCATGTGGGTGAGGGGATTACAGGAAAGGTAGTGGAAGATGGAGATCCTATTATTGTATTAAGAGTAGGAGAGGAACCGTTATTCTTAAATCGGACCGGAGCACGCAGAGACATCCAGAAAAACAACATTTCGTTCATTTGTGTACCCATTAAGATAGGTACCTTTACTTGCGGAGCCTTGAGTGTGGATAGGCTTTTTAACGAGGAAATCTCTTTTGAAGAAGATTTGAGATTGCTGACCATTATTGCTTCTAATGTAGCGCAAGCTATAAGAATCAGTAGAATGATGGAGGACGAAAGGAACCGCCTTAAGAACGAAAATTTAACCTTTAGGGAAAAGCTCAAAGAACGGTACAGCTTTCACAACATCGTGGGCAGCAGCAATAAAATGAGAGAGGTCTTTGAAATGATCGATCATGTTGCCGCCAGCGATGCAACTGTACTCATCAGAGGGGAAAGCGGTACAGGCAAGGAGCTTGTGGCCAATGCAATCCATTACAATAGCATGAGGGCGGAAAAGGCATTTATCAAGGTAAACTGCGCTGCTTTGCCCGAAACTTTGATAGAAAGTGAGCTGTTCGGACATGAAAAAGGTGCTTTTACCGGTGCAACAGAAAGAAGGATCGGTAAATTTGAATGCGCCAACGAGGGCACTCTCTTTCTGGATGAAATTGGTACTCTAAACTCCACTGCTCAGGCCAAGCTTTTGAGGGCTTTACAGGAAAAAGAGGTGGAAAGGGTAGGTGGGACTGATACTATTAAGATCGATGTTCGGATTATAACAGCTACCAATAAGCCGCTGGAAAAGGCCTTGGTGGATGGGAGCTTCAGAGAAGATCTATATTACCGCCTCAATATATTTCCAATTTATCTGCCACCATTGAGAGAGAAAAAGACAGACATTCTTCTTTTGGCAGATTATTTTCTTAAAAAGTACAGCAAAAAGTATAAAAAAGACACAAGAAGAATTTCCACGCCCGCTATTGATATGCTCATGCGCTATCACTGGCCAGGCAATGTGCGGGAGCTTGAAAACTGTATGGAACGGGCAGTACTTCTTTGTAATGACCATGTAATTCACAGCTACCACTTACCACCCACTGCCCAGACAGCCGAGGAATCGGGTACAGTTTCCTCCGGCTCTCTTGAGGCAGCTATATCTACATTTGAAAGAGATATGATTATTGATGCACTAAAAAGCACCCGAGGGAATATAACCGCAGCAGCAAGGCATCTCGATACATCTGAGAGAATCGTCGGGCTCAGGTTAAAGAAATATCGGATTGAACCTAAGCAATATAGATAAGTTACAAATGGATGTCCCGCAAGTGAGAATGTTCTATCTTCAAAGCGGAACCGAGCTTTTTACCCATATCTGAAGTTAAACGACGTTTACCACGTTCATATTCGCTGATCATACTTTGACGAATACCAACAATATTCGCAAGTTTCTTCTGAGTTAGTCCAGCTTTTAGACGTGCCGCAGCAAGAAGGTTGCCCACTCGGTTTGATTGCATTTCTTTCCAAAGTAGGCGAAGGAAACCACCACTCATGGTGGCGTGGTGGCTGGAAACGAGTCCGGTGAATAGAAAAACTGGGAGATCTCATCCCGCCGAAGGGCCGAACCCGAAGTATGGGTAATAGTCCATCTATTTCTTCCGCTTATCACGAACATAAAGGGCTTTTGAATTGGTGGTTCCTATCTGCCTTCCTTCTATGTCAAAAAGCTTTGTTGCAGAAACCAGTTCGCCCAGTTTTCCATATCCGTAATTGCGCGGATCAAACTCAGATGATTGTTTCGCTATATTACTGCCGACAGGCCCAAGTTGAGCCCACCCACTTTCATCGGAGGACGCTTCCACTGCATTGCGTAACAGGCTTACCAGCTTGGTATCTTGTTTTAATTCATTGCTGGATTTTTTGACAATCGCTTCACTTTCATCAGCCTTAGCTCGAAGGACCTCTGTGTAAATAAATTTGTCACAAGCTGAAACAAAAGCGGAAGGCGTTTTTTGCTCTCCAAAACCATACACCAATAATCCTGACTCTCTAATTCTTGACGCCAGCTTGGTAAAGTCACTATCACTGGATACTATACAGAATCCATTAAAATTACTGGTGTACAATAAGTCCATTGCGTCAATAATCATTGCACTATCAGTTGCGTTTTTTCCTTTTGTGTACGCAAATTGCTGCATCGGTTGAATAGAATGTTGCAATAGAACCTCTTTCCAACCTTTCAGGCCAGGCGTAGTCCAATCGCCATAGATTCTCTTGACGCTGGCTATCCCGTAATTTGCTATCTCTCCCAGTAAACTATCCACAATGCTTGGTTGTGCATTATCCGCGTCTATAAGAACTGCTAACTTGTCAGTGTTTTCCATAGCTTTGTACTTTTCCATTTAAGAGCCGCAAGTAATAGCCGCTCCGCCTTCAACAGACTTGTTGGGCTGAACTGCTTCTTTAACGTTAATGAAGAGTGGGCTTTTTCGTTTTGTTCAGCCGTTCGTCACCACGTTCCTCGAATGCATCATCGTTAATTTCATTAAGAGTAGCTTCCAACATACCCTCACAAAACTTCCTTCCTGCAATTTCAACGACTCTTGATTGATCATTGAGTAGAAAATTAGCACCCACCGCAAGCAGAAGTTCATCAGAAGGCCAACCCGTTTCATCAGGAACATTTTCCGGAATATCCAGTATTTCTTCTGCCTTTGCGTCACCTGATTCATAGCCTTCCATATCTTCGTGATATTTAGACGCCTCTTCTGAAGATGAAGCAACGATGAACCAGTCTTCGTCATGGTCCTCCGTTGTAACCCAGTACAATTTCATGTATTTTCCCCCAATTTTGTGTAGCCCAACAAGTAATTATACGATTGACCGCTTAAATACCAATAATAAAAAAGATCGACAAGAAAAATATTATCACTTGAGCCTCTTGCAGAAACACATGTAACCACATTGCATTCGCTATATATTGTGTAGCAGTGTGGGCTATGGCACATTATGTAGCACTACTCTGTAGATTTGTGTTGTTTCTGCAAGAGGCTCACTTATGTTTTTATTTAGCCGCTTAACACTAAATAAATGAAGATAGACGTTTATGGATAAACACAATGAGAAAGATTCCCGCCGCCCTAAATGCAATACCCGTGAATGAACCAGGTAGTAATGTCAAGCTTTGACACCGAACCAGCAATTCCCGCTGCAAAACAGATTAACATGCTGGAATTACTGTATTTTGTCTAAATGAGTATACGAAAAAATTCCTAACATATTGATATTGTTCATTTTTTTGTAAGTAGATTGTAAATATTCGGCCAACCCTTTTTTTCAAAAAACATTAAAAAAGTTCGGCACACGCTTGAATTAATCTGCTATAAAGAAAAGCATGAAATATGCTTCTCAGAAGGAATTGCCATTATACACCCAAGAGAATAGTGGTCAAGTGCTTGATTTTCCCGAGTCTCCC
>Ga0255429_1031_pt1 | contig 29124 bp, 29 predicted proteins | sample ANMaggSeSYBR02H9_FD_182636 | JGI IMG/M metagenome (GOLD analysis project Ga0255429, IMG submission 182636) | Sediment cell enrichment communities from methane seep in Santa Monica Basin, California, United Staets - ANME aggregate JGI... | ecosystem: Environmental > Aquatic > Marine > Cold seeps >... | reverse complement strand
AAATAACCGTCGAGCCACATCTCTTGCAATTTCTATAGCTTCAGACACTGTACGGCCTTGAGCAACAAGTCCTTGGACATTATCAGAAGTTGCCAAATAAACGCCTTCCGGAAGTTTTTCAATATGAAGATTTATTATTCGTTCCATGCATGACCTCCCATAATAATATTGTAGTAGATAGGACGTTGTTAGTTTATTAGTTTTTTGTCTCACCAGGCACGGAAGTCACGGAAAAAAAAGTTTTTTTGGTTGTCGGGAGGTGCCGACAAACAAAAAGTTCTCGGCCTGAGGTACAGGGCAGATTGGCTTAAAAAATATATTCTGTGTCCTCTGTGACTGTGAGAGAACCATATATCAGATGGCAAGATTAAAGGAATGCTCAACTTTCAAAAACGCTTTTTCAGCACCTTCAATACTTGTTTCTGTTTCAATTAATGGAAAATCGCTGTCAAGAAATTCCAATTCACACCCTTCCGGCAATTTTTCTATCAATTCAGGATTATCTGTTAAATACCTTAAGAAATCAAAAACCAGTGAGATGTTTTTTTTCACGATCTCGTCTTTTCTCATTTCCTCAATCTCCTTTTATATCTATCCCGATACCATTTCCATCTATCCTTGATATCTTGTTCCGCATAAATCAAAGCTGTTTTTAAATCAGGGATATCTAAGAGATATTTCTCCTTTTTGCCGTCAGGAAACATAATATCCCTGTGCAGGAAACCATGTGAACAATCATATCTGACTATCGAATGCCATACCTCGCTAAACTTGGCTTCATATTGAACAACTATGTCAACGACCTTACCTTTTTCCGTCTCAATTTTTAATCTGAGTCTATCATCACCCGAATGACTGATTACCTTGATAAATTCTTTTTTAACCATATTTTATAATACCATCTCAAAGCCAAAACTGCAAATAAAACTTGCATTCCGCACATTGTCAAGTGTGTAGGCGACTCCAGATCTTTTCTTATCTACATGTCAAGCTATTTACTTACTTATGGACGTCCTGCACTTATCCCGCACTTTAAGGACCGGATGCGAAAAAAAGTGACAATAAAGCGAGGCTGTGCTGGTGCGAAAGTAAGAGGACAAGCGAAAAAAGATGTATTTTTTTGTAGGGAGAGGTGTTTTTTCTCTTGACATGCCCTTTAATGGGTGACCCCAGATATTCTCCCCAGACACGGCGCAGAAAACACCGAAGAGATGAGAAACTTATAAACTAATGAGCGTCCCCCAGCCCTCAGCCTCAGCTTACTGCCTTGAGCCTTTTGAGCTTCAGCCTATCAGCTATTCTATCAAGCATGAAGACTTGGCCATTAGTTCTTTTTTTAGAGAAAAACTTCGCGTCGATAAAACTTTTAAAAAGCATAAATACCAACGACTTGAATGAGTTATTTACTTATTTATGGATGTCCCGCATTCTTTCTTTTTTAGTTTGACATGGTGTGTCACTACTGTTACATTTAATTTGATATAAAAAGGAGGAAAAAACCATGCCAGCTCAAAACCCGCGTATAAACGTAGTCCTAAGCAATTTTCTTTACCAAAATGTCCGACTTTTGGCAGAAAAGGATAATGTTTCCTTGTCCGCCAAGGTTAGGGATCTGCTCAAGGAGGCCCTGAAAATTGAAGAGGATATCACCCTTTCCGCATTTGCAGAGAAAAGAGAAAAATCCTGGAATGACTCTAAGGCGCTATCGCATAATGATATATGGTCTTAATATCCTGGTTTTTTAAAAAGCTATGATATACAAACTCAAGTATCACCCGAAAGTTAAGAAATCTGACCTGCCTAAAATTGATGCCAAAAATAGGAACAGGATCAAAAAAGCTATCGAGGGTCGGCTGACTACACACCCTGAAATTTATGGGAAGCCATTGCAAAGAACACTTAAAGGTTACTGGAAATTGAGAGTTGGAGATTACCGTGTTGTTTTTAAGGTTGCCAGTAATGATATTCTGATTTTTGGCATAATCCATCGAAAGGAAGTTTACAAACTTATCAAAAAACGTTTCAGTTAATTTTCTTCTAAATTTAGCCCAAAGCAACCACTAAAAAACATAAATACCAACGACTTGAATGAGTTATTTACTTATTTATGGACGTCAAGCACTTTCGCGCATATGTCTTTTCTTAATGAAATAATCAAGGTTTGACCCCCCAGCGACCCTCCCAACACGAAAACAACGAAGTGAAGTGAAACTTATAAACTAATGAGCGTCCCCCAACCTTAGCCCTACCTTTATCTCTGCGCCACAATGGCGTGTCTCGAAATCAGTGAGCCTTTCGCTCATCTCCCAACCCACTATTTTTGCGGGGTTGGATTGACCATATATTTTTTTCATCACCTCCCTTTCAAACATAAATCACTCTTTTCAATTACTTACCCCTTCTCCCCAAAAAATGTGGAGAATGTCAAATTCTAAACTTGCAAAACCTCCCCACTTTTTAACATCTACATCTCTAACTTATTGATATTACGATATCTCTTAATTTCAGAAATGTAGAGAATCTATCCTGCAAGTCACCAATTTTTGACTTTCACCAACTTTCGATATTAGAGTGCTGATTAACAAAAAATCATATCCCATAACTACCTTTAATTACAAGCTTTTTTCAAAGCAAAAGTTTGGCTTTCAGGTCAATTTTGCAAGATGTGGAGAATCTCTTCCCCAAAACATTAAATTCGGAGTTTTTCCACATTTTCAGGTGCTATAGCTTTATCAAAACCTCCAATAAAATTCTAACTTAATATCATGATTTTATTCAATATATTCTTATTTTTCAGCTTTCCTCCATTTCTATTAAAAATGTAGTGAATGTCAAATCACTACACAATGTTCCTGAAAAGCGAAGTCAAATTACACAAAATGTAGAGAATCTCAGGCATTTTATAGTTTACACTTTTCATGGAAGAAGCATCCTGCCTCGAAAGTCGTGGCTGAAAGCCATTCCTACAATAATAACGAAAAACCTGTAAATGGAGGAAATATTTATTTCACTCGTTCCAGGAATCTGTCACAGAGTTGATCCGCAGATTATTTACTTCATCCAATTCCTGAATCCTCTTGAGAATAGAAAGATTGTTTTTTAACGTGGTAATAACAAACTGATAATCTTTCATCTCGTCCATGTCTTTAGTATGGGGTCTGAAAATCTCAAGAAGAGATTGATCATGTTCCCATTCCTGTACGTCTTTGCCCTTCCATACGCCGTAAAGCGCTCCTGTCTCAACACCGCCCACTATAAGATTCAGTTTTCCATATAAAATACTGAGCAAATAGAGCAGATCAAAGAACTGTTCCCATGCAGCTTCAAAATCGGTTCGCATGGCAGTCGAATGCTCCAGAAGAATTGGAATGACATTTTCCTCGCCTGTCATCATACGAATCGCTTCATTATCCCTGGAAATGAAAATTACCTTGCGCCCGATGTCAACAAAATTACTGTAAGCTTCCAGAATAATCTGGTCGTTCAGCCTTCCCGACTTCCTGGACTGGGCATCAATCTCTTCGCAGGACGTAGCTCCCCTCATGTTGTTGTACTCCAGAAACCCGATATACCGCATCCGGTCTTCGAGACAATTCTGGTTCAAAAAACACTCGGTAAGTATGTTATGTTTTAGATGACTTATAGTTTGTAAAAAGTTACGATTTAATTTATCGCGCCGGTTTTTTAACTCATCCCTTACTGTTTCACAGAGGATATAATCCAGATTTGGGTGAGAAGAGATCTTTTTCAGGTAAACACTGAAAAAGCGATCCCGAAGCAGGTTTGTATCAAGCGCTATATAATAAACATCTCCGCCCCTGATTACGCTCTGATTTTTCAGCGCGGAAATAATATCCTCAAGTTGTTCTATTCCTGCAGGCTTCAAGATTCCGGCTTGATAAAGAGACTGTTGAATATCATTATAGGAAGGTATTTCTTTTTTTGCATGTTCTTTTAATCTTTTGGCAAGTGGTATATAACACTCTAAATATTTTTGCTGGGCAACGAAATTTAAAATTTGCACCCCGCTTTCTTGCAAATGAAACTTAAACAGAATCAAATCGTTAAGCAAAGGAACCGAAAATTGAAGGTTCTTGTCATACCCGGAATCTATCAGCGCATTAAAAAAAATCATCATTTCTTGTTTGCTTATGTTGAATGTTGTTCCGCGCATCCTATCTGCTCCTTTCTATCTTTTTTTCCAGGATTTGGCCTAAAAGATCATGGAAGGTTGTTGAAGGACGTGAAATCAGGGGATAGGGCATGGAGCGCAGGCAATGTTCGGAATATTGAAAATAAACAAGAGATTTCACAATGCTATGATAATTCCTGGTCATTTTCATCAGATATATAGGAACGAAACTCCATGTGGTGGGCGACACATCTACTATCAGCTTTATATTTTCGGCTGAAGCCTTCTTGAAAATCTCCTCTGCTTTTTCGCTGAAACCTTGCACATCTTCATCATCAAACGAGATGCCTGTAATGTTTATCTGTTTGTTTTTACAATACTGCCCTGATACAATAGAAAAAGCCCTGATCGTCCTGGCTTTCTCAGCATTCATCTCTACATCGTGAAGAAGCGCTATCTGTTCAGGAGCTTTTTGGGCGCGTTCGCAGTATGCCCAATAGGGGTTTAGATTTTCATACAGGGTCTGCCCCATAGAAGTAAGCCACATAAGTTCGGAAGATTTTTTTGCCATAAGTATAGTTCCTCTCATTCAACCAGCGAATTATTCTCAAGGGCGAACACAATCATCCACAGCTTTTTCAGATTTCCGCAGATTTTTTGCGGTATCCCTAACCTGCATTGCTTTGTAGGGATTACCCGCCCGTTTCACGGTCACTGGAACTTCAGTTTGCTAAAACACACCCTTTCAAACCCCAGCGCCACTACCACAAATTTTTGCAGACGCAAATTCCCATGTCTTTGTTCAAGTTTTTCCCCATACTCTTTCACTTGTTTTTCCCCATCTTCCATCTGCTTTACAATCTCGGGAATCCGGCGCAGCTCATCTTCAGACAGCTCTCTTGCCTGTTCAGCGCTCATTCCAACATCTTTGAGCTTTACAAACTTGAATTCAATCAGAACATCAAATACCTTGCCGTATCTTTTATCCGGCCTGATAATCATTGTCAGATCAGCATATCTGCGGTCAATCTCCTTTTCAGAATCCATGATATAGATAATGTCATTGTAAAGAAGGGTCAGAAAAGCGGTCTTCACTGTCAATTCATTGGCCCATCTGTAATTCCTGTTATGAAAAACCTTGAAATATCTTTCCTCCATAAATCTGCACAAAGGCGCCATATCCCCTTTCTGATACACCAGGTCTGCAGCATCTTTGCCATCATCCCTGTCATCAGGCTCCGGCAAAAGCATCTTCTGAATTCGTTCCACATAAAGACCCAGCATGACCAGATTGGGAACTTTTAAAATAACCTTTAGATCTTCGGTGTCACCTGCAATGGTCAGTACCCCAAAATAGTAGAGAAAAGAGACCAGGAATGTATGGTCGCGGGATTTGTCTGTGAGCATATCCTTAATGCCGAAACGTTTACTAATCCTTGATGCAACAACCTGCTGATCCTTTTCCATCAGCTTCATAAGAAGATCTCTTCCTCTGGGTACCTGAGCAATATACTCAAGCTTTGCATCATCCACGGCAAGGTTGGTATCCAGCATCTCCCTGGGATAGGCGCACGATTTTTCAAACTGTTTTAGAAAATATATTGCCAGGGTCGGGTTATAAACAGACTCATCTGTTGTATGGGAAAAAGTATACCCGTTGTAATAAGTCTGCATTAAATCAAGAGCCTCTTGAATTTTCTTTTTTTCAAAACCGCATTCATCGACAATCCTTGTAATCACATCTTCAAGCTCAGCCTGCCTGAACCCGCACAGGTCATTAAACTCCGGCTCAAAATATATATTCTCGGCAATATTATACCCGCTTGTGATATCGCTCATCACCACAGGTGAAACACCTGTGATAAACACACGATCAAACATGGAGCCTGAAGTTGAGGCTTTTATTGCCTTGAAAAAAGTTCTCAAAGGGCCTTCTTCATGCACAAGAGCCTCATATCTGCCTTCAGAGCGCTGCACACCCATCATCATTGTATTGGCAAAATTATCATATTCATCTATCAGAAGATATACAGGGTATGGAGTTCTGCGAACCGAACTAATAAGTGATTTCAATGAATACAGAGCATCATCAAAATCAATCTTTATTTGAGGCAATTCATAGCCTTTATAATTATAAAAATCATAAAACTCTTCAATACATCCATTAATATGATTAAAGAGAGCCCTTTTCACATTTTCAGCGCTTCCGGTTGGATCAATACAGGAAAAATCGAATTTCAGGATAAAATATGAATTGCGCAGATCAGTGGGTTTCTTTCCTATTTTTAAATCTCCAAAAATATCTTCAAATTCATCCTTTTTTGCCACATCATAGTAATTCTCCAGCATGGAAAGAACAAGGCTCTTGCCAAAACGTCTGGGACGGATGAACAGTTGAAAATCCGATTTTTCAAGCAAAGGAATCTTATCTGTTCTGTCACAATAGAAATAGCCCTGCGTATTAACCTTTCTAAAATCAGATATACCGTATGGAAATTTCATTGTTTGCTTCTCCACACCATAATAATTATACAGCTAATTCAGTGAGCTTTGCGCTCATCTCCCAACTTATTTTTGACCGAGCCCTTAACTTACACCACTGTGTGATCAGATTCTTTAAATTTCAGCAGATTATTTAAGGCATCCAATCCCTGTTTTCAATCAACACCCCATAGCCGGTATTACGCTTGGCGCCGATGCCAAAATCAAGAAGGATTTTTTTGAACAGTTCTTTTTTATCTTTAGGGGTCACTAAAATATCGTCTATTTTGCTTTCCTTAAACTTGAACTGGAATTTAAAGGTTACGCCAGGGCCTATTTTTAAAAACCGCAAAGGGATCGGATTACTAAAAGGGCTTGGATGAGGGGTTATGTAGTCTTCTTCAAATATTTTTACGTTTTTTTCAGGTATGATATATGCATCATAAAAGACATCCCCTTTATCTTCAAAAATACTATTTTCAAGTTTTTCAATTGATGTCAGAGTTAAGCTTTTATCGGTGTTTAATTTTTCTGCCAGGTAATTTGATTTGGCTATCTTTTTTTCATCATTGTTTTTTTTTAAAGGAAAAATATCTCTTAATACTCCCTTGACTGTTGAACCAGGTAAAACAGGCAGTCCGGTGGTCCAGTCAAAGTAAAAACCCATCTGAAAATCACTCTCTTTAAGATGAGGGCGCATATATCCGGTTCCTGTTATCAGTCCCGGGTATGTGGTTTTAAGATAAAATCCTGTAATCCTGCTTTCTGCAGAGTCGTTTTTGCTGTTTTGCCGGGCCATGTCAAAATACTCTTTGTAAGCAATGCCATTAATAAAATTTTGCCGGCCGGCATCGGCAAAAGCATCCAGAGTTATTTCCGGCACATCCTCATTTTTAACAAAAAAAGAGTGCCCGGTATTGGCAAAATCCGCCACATTGTTGTCAGCGGATGACTCTTTGGCAGAATTGCCAAAACGTCCGGTAAAACGACCTATATCCTCCAAGCTGTTTAATGTTATATTGCCAGAAGGCCTCTGTTTTACTTTTTTTTGCTTTTTTCTATTTTTTTTAGTCATCGTTTTTCTCTTTATCTTCCTCGGGAAAGGTTTTCATTGCAAGTTTGCATGCAACCGCGGCATCAAGCACAAGCTCTTTGTATAAATTCTTTACTGTTATGCCTGCATTTCCAATTTTTTCACAAATGTATTTATGCAGGCTTTTGTCTGCAAGTTTTGCTTTTATATTAAAAAAATCAGCCTCTTTTAAAACAGCTTCAATAAGATTAATAATTAGTTTTCTGTCATTGTTTACATCTTCCTGGCTGTAAAGCGCTATGGTCTGCAAGAGTGTGGATTGAACTACAGTCGGGCCGAATGAGGCTATATAGCTATTGTACTTTGATGGAATTTTACCGTTTTTAAGAATTTTGTTTTCATTGTCTGAAATTAACCGGGCGGCATGTACATGCATGGTGTCAATTCGTTTGTTATTCACAATCTGCCCCCTTTATTTCTCTTATTGAAGTTTCGCCATAACCTATGGAAGCATTGGCGCCTATCTGAATAATATCTGTTGTGAGCTTTTCCCTGAATTTTATTATTATTATGTCAAAGGTTTGTTGTTCATTTTCCGGAAAGTGATTGTAAGTACCGGTCATAAACCACAGCACAGAACGTCTTGGAAGCATCTCTTCATAAAACAGATTTTTGCTTTTGCCGTTTTCAAGATGATTCCTTGCTATAATGGGAAGGCCGAATTTGCAGATATCATAGAAATTTTTGTCGGAAAATACAGCCAGTGAATATATAAAATTTTTCACTTTTGACGGCGAAAGATATTTGCACACAAGTTTTACAAAATCATGTCCTGTTGCATCGCTTTGCAGCACCTCGCATTTACCTTTTTCATACTCCTCTATCATCGGGATAGTTTTTTCTTTATCAGCAAATATCAGAAAATCGCACTCGTTTTGTTCAAAATATTGATAAAAGGAAGAAAAGAATTTAATCAAATTGTTGATCTCATCATTCCCCGATTTGTCGAAAATATTATGTTTCAGTAAATTATCAAAGTAGTCTATTACAGCTTCAGGGCAAGTGGCATTATAATATACTCTGTCGGAAGACCTTAAAGGCAATGTCAAAAGCCTTGCTTCATAAAATTTTACCAGCCCGTGCCGTGGCGCTTCTTTTAACAGATTTAATTGTTTAAGGCGTTTTTTATATTCGTCACTTTCCTTATCTTCGATTTCTTCATCAAGTTGCTCCTGGAGTTTTTCAAAATCACTTATCTCCGGTCTTCCGAAGATAGTCAGAAAAGTGTTCTTCTTTATTTTTTTACTGGCAGGGGGCTGAATATTACTTCCCACAAAAGCTTCGAAGTGATCCCGGACAGCACCTTTAAGGCTGGACGGATTAAATAAAGGCAGTGAGGTGATGTTATCCTTCTGGATTATATTGTCTGCAATACCGGTTGGAGTACTTCCTGAGCCGACATGTGTGTTTGTGATTGTTTCAATCAGGTAGGCGTTGTGTTTATACATTATTCATCTCTCCTTTTTTTAAGCAGTTTTTACCCGGCTATTTTAAATTACAGGAAGCTCAATGACTGCGTTATATCCGATGATTGACGGCAGTGCCATGATATCCGTATATGAGCTATCTTTATTCTCATCTAAGAAAAAAACAGACCCTTCCGGAATAACCCTGTAGGCATCACTTTTTATTTTTTTCTTTTTGTCCTCCGATATTAATGAATTATCATTTTTGTTGAATGAATTTAACATCCTGACACTGGAAACCCGGCGTATAACAGCATGCACGACATCTTTAAATATACGAGTGTTTTCCGGCAAAACCATAGGGGAAATAAGAACAAGTTTTTTTGGGTTATCTTGCTGCTTTTGGGTGCCTTTTCCGTCATTCAGGTATCGACTTTCTTTTTTATTGTTCATCTTTTCTTGAATCAATTCTATTACAGGATGACAGGATAAAGCTTTTTCATCTTCAAGTTTAACTTTGTTAATAAAAAAAACTGATTGTTCCCCGCCCATGACAATGTTTTCCGACAGTTGGATATCTTCTATGGCAACATTGCATATTACTGCAAAGGCATATCCTTTTTTCAGTTTGAAATCATGTTTGACATATAATTTTCCTTTTTCTACCTCCCGTTTTTTTAAACCTATGCCGATTTGTGAAAAGCTGGTAAAAGGGCTATCGGCTTCATCAATGTCCATTAAACCATTTTCCGAAAATCGCCCTTGCAGATATTCTTTCCAGAACTGTTGCCCGCCGAGAAAATCGCCCCGTTTTTCATTTTTCTGGTCGAAATCTGACAGGCAAACAGTTTCTCTTTTCCCTGAAATCAGGCAATTGCATGAAAAGGCAGATATTTTGTTAAAACCCACTTTCCTGAATCCGCCGGTTTGTACTTTTACAATATCTTCCGGTGCTTTAAAAAAAGCGTCTGTAATCCGATCTGATTCTTTTTTTACCAGAAAAACCGGCGATATATTTTTAATAACGCCAAGATCCGGCTTTTCTTCAAAATTGTTTAATCTGGAAGTGCCGGTTAGTTTTATGGCTTTACTTTTTTTGTATTTTGGAACAAAGCGGCCTCTTTTATGCTGGAGGAGCATGTTTGAGCCAATAAGCAAAGAAGCCCTCAGCGCGCCTAAAATCGTCGTTGGCTGTGGAAATTTTTCAGATTGAACAAAAAAATCGTCATTAAAGCCAGAAGTACCGCCGAAAAAGAAACGGCCAGCCGGTGTCAGTGTTATGAGATACTTGCAGCTCATCTGTTTTCCTCCATGCTAGTTAAAAATCGAATTATCTTCAGCAGTTTCAAAGCGGAATCAACCTCTTTAAGACTGTTTATTCCAGATTTCTTTATTCCGGTTTGCACATCATAAAGACAAGCGCACATTAGTTGCAAGGTCAGCTCAATTTTTTCTTCTTTTTGCATAACTCCTCTGAGCAGGTTGGTAAATATCTCAAATTTTTTACCGCTGATACTTAGTACTGTTTTTGCTTCCGTGCCGGAATGCATGGTAAGGCAGATGGCAGCCTTATTTTTTTTGTTGTTACTGCGCTTTTTGGTCTCTTCAAACAAAAGAGATGCTGCCCGTCTAGTAGCAGTGCTAAGGGGAAATTTACCGTAAGCCATGTTTACGCCGAATGACAATGCTGTTTTAGTTTTACCATTGCCGTAGTTAACCAGCATGCGGTACTTGTTATCAAGAGCTTTTATAAAATCAATAACTGTACAGCCCTTATAATAAACCGGCATGAATGCGAGAATATCGTCACCGCCGAGAAATATTGGCACACCCCCATATTCGGTAATTATTGTTTCCGCATGATCTGCGAACTCAAAAAGAGCCTTGGAAAGGCTATCCGGTTTTTGAAAACTGTTCAGCATTTCCTTTGCAAGTTTGCGAATGTCATCACCGTCTGCCTGGACTACTGCAAAGTATTTATGAAAAGGTTTCAAAGGCTTTTTGCCAAGCTCTTTTAATATCTTGTTGATTTCATCATCAGATATTTCATCCGCGTCATTATCGCCCAGTTTTTCTGCAAACTTTTCATCGCCAAATATATGGCTTGCGGCAATTTTTTGTATTGAAGGATATATTATACTTTTTTTATTCTTGATATAAGGATAGTTCAATTTTTTATCAGAGCAGAGTCTGTCTTGGACGCGTTCGATCAATTCATCTATAATGTTTGATCTGTATTTTACAAAGCATATTGGGCATAAAACAATGCTTTGCCGATCACCATTATCCGTTTCTTCAGTGTCACGGACAATGCCGGGCAGGGTTTTACATTTTTGACAGGTATGGGCACTCTTGCCAGGGGAAAATATAAAGGCATCTTCCATAGTATTCAAATAATCATCTACAACTGCGACAACGGTTTTATTCTTGTTAGTGCAGTCCTCCATAATTTGCTTGCCGCTAATTGTAAAAAAACGCGTTTGCAGGTAACCCTTGATGATTTTGTAGCTATTTGAAATGCCTATATCATCTTTGGGTCTTTTGATTACTTTGTTGCCGAGTTGTTTTATTATATTTCCTCAAAAAATTTCAGATTATCTTCGCATGCAGATTTAATTATTTCATAGAGTTTTTCAGGTTCAAGGCTTTTTGATGCCAGCACAAACCGGTCATGGAATTTGCCACCCAGTGAAGTTTTGATTTTACCGTTAGGGCTTATATATGGAGTAAAAAACTCAATATCCTGTTGATTGTTTTTCTTTAAACCGGTTGTCAGTCTTTCCATATACCATGAAAAAAAGTAGGATCCGAACCACAATTCCCTGGTCTTTTTTGAATGCCGCATTACATCGTAAATAGGGCCGATGGTAAAACCGGCGTATGACTTAATGCGTTTTTCTGGCATTACGCTCTCCTAACCATTATTTGTTATTCTGTTTTCCTGAATTCTTTTAAGCTGTCCGTAAATAGAACTGATTGTTCTAAAATTGGGGGCATTATTGTTGCCTGCATGATTTGTTAAATCTATTTCTCTTATGGCAAATTCCAGATAATCATTGAGATCAAATGAACTCGGAGTGTTAAGTGTAATTGAATCTACTATCTCATTACTGTTTAGCTTGTTTATTTTAAATGTTTCGTTGAACATGTTGCGTGGAATGGGGAATGTAAGTATATGTATATCAAAAATTCCCGGTCCTGTTTCTATGGGTTTAAATGTGATCGGTGATTTAAATCGTTGAATATTGTTTCCTTCGTCATGCTTAATTTCAAACCTGTAAGAGTCATATTTTTGTGCAGCAGCAACTCCCAGCAAGTCTCGTAACAGAAATTTATCATCACTTTCATAAAAAAGAGGTCCGTCAAGGTCGTTGGCATGATCCCTTTTTTGCCGGTCAAGTTCAGTCTTTGGTACAAATTTTTCTTTTATTGCTTTTTTATCCCACGTCCATCCTTTTGTTTTTGCATACATAAATAAAAGCGATTTGAAATACATTTTATTCCTGCCGCCTTTTATATTTATTCCGCTTCTTATGGTTTGGTAAAAAAGGTTGATATGTTCAAATAATTGTTCAAATTTGATTGAGATATTTTGATGATTTGTATCTGCTGCAACAGTATTTACAGTAAATTTATAATCATTATTACCTCCAATTAATTCATATCTTGAATCTGATGGATCAATATAATATGATCCGAATCCTTTTGATTGCCTTGTGCCAAAGTTGGTTATAAAAAGGAATTTTTGAAAATACTGCTCTATCGTTTCTATAATTTCCTTATAAAAAGAAAAAAAAGTCACTTCAAAAGGTTGTTGATAGTATATAAATTTTTTCTTTGGACCATCTCCCATGTTTCCCCAAAAGCATGGGAAAGACTTTTTAATCTCTTTTTTAATTGAGGTTTCATCTGTCGAAATAGTTACCTTGTAAGGAAGGCTGTTATTTTTTTCGTAATATTTTTTAAAATTCGTCTCCACGATTTTTAATTTTCGAATATATTCATCCAGCTTTGGTTTAAGCTCTGTTGCTCTCAATGTTGCGCCTTTCTGATCAGGCTGGAAATGAATAATAGGCGTGTGCTGCTTAAGTTTAAAGGTAAGCTGCATTTTATTCTCCTTTCCGGCTGTTGTTTTTATTTTTTTTGTCTTTAGTCCACAAAAAATATTTTAATTTCATATGGTTTAGTATTCCTGAACTGTTATCGTCCGTAGCAATATTTTTGATATATTTTTTGATGCACCAGCAAGAAAGCATAAAAAGCGCAACTACAGAAAAAAACTCGGAATATATTTAAAGCCTGGCAACCATGTAACCAACTGTATCAATAATGGATAATTTTCTATATTTAACCGGCCAATCCACATTTTTATTAATTCATGCAGGCCTTGATCAATAAAGTAAAGGTTCATTCCAAAAAAACCGGTCAGCACCATCATCGGCAAAAAGATTGCACCCAGAATGGTTAGTATTTTCATCCGTTCATTCGACTTCCGATCTAATTTCATCTGCTCTCTGTCTATTATCATCTGCTCTCTGTCCAACGATATGCTGACGAACTCATATAGTTCTTTTATCTCGCTTTGCAGTTCTCGAACCTGCTCTTTCAGCCCCATTGACTCTAACGCCATGTTATACATCTCAATTCCCTGTTCCTGGGGAGTTACTTCCGTATACCATAAGCGGTTGATAAAGCGGATATAAGCTGAATGTAACTCTTTGACTTGCTCTGTTATTTTTTCAAGGCTTTCTCGTTTTTGCTGTTTTTCTTCGCTGGTTTCTTCTTGTTTCCCTATAAAAACTTCAATGTCGCCGCTGATTTTTGTAACATCGGCTGCAAACTTTAAGATTGACGCCCTTTGCGCAAGCACGATAACAGCCATCTGGTAATACATGCGTTGCATGTGATTTCTGAGAATATTATACGGAAACCCTTGCTGGCTGGATAGACACATCATGCTGTAACGGCTAATGCTGTAAAATGTGCCATTGCCTCCATCTGTAGTCCATCTTTTGTATGTATGCTTTTCTATCAGCTCTCTTTTCATCTTTTCTGAAGAGCAATTTATATAACGACCGTCGATAAAAATGAATTTGTACCATTCTTCGGAAGACTCATAGGCAAGCTCCCCCGTGTTTTGATCTTTTTCTCCCAGTCTGTTGCTCCAGTAATCGCTTCCGTACCAGCAGATCGTGTACATTCTATCATCTATAATCGGTGTAAATTCATACACTTTCAGGAATCTTTCGCCAAGCAGCTTTTCCATATAACTGGCAATTTGGATTTTACTTTTAAAATATTTATCATAGGAAAGACATTCGTCGGAATAGATGTCTTTGCATTGAAATACAATTCTGTCTGCAAGAAAGCTGTCTTTTGTGGCTTCTATTGTGCCGTTGTCAGCAAGATACTGGGGATAAATCCTTCTTCCGAAATCGTTTATGTGCAAAATATCTTTTATTTCCTCATAATTATAATTCAACAATTCTATAGCGATGATTCCAATGCCTGTTTCAAACAGTCTTAAGGAAATATGGTCAATTGACAGATGATACGGCTCTTCTCTATTTTTTAAATGAAATTCGATATATGACTCCTGATCGGTTTTTCTTCCAAAATAATAGGAAATCACTTCAAGCTTGTCATTGTTTGATTTAAAAAGCTTTTTAACCGTATCAAGATTCTTTTTCTCGAATACAGCGTTTCTCACATACTTGTGAAAATAAAAGTATTCACTGTAATTTGCAGGGGTTTCATCCGGCACATATTCTTTATATTCCCACCCTGACTCTTCAAAGGCGTTAAAAATATTTGCAATATCTACAGAAACCTTTTCTTTCTCTTTTGGATTGTTTATTCTGAACGGAAACATAAGATGTGCTGGGATATGATTTTTTTACTCCAGTTGTTCAACATTTTTTTTAACTCATCTTTTTCTATTTGATGATTTGTCCCAAAATATCCCTGCTGTGGCAGCTCACCGCCAGACCAGTATTTTATATCCGGGTTGCCGGATTGCATCTCATTAAATATGTTTTTCAGATTACAAACCATTTCTCCTGTTCCCGAGTAACTCATGTTGCCATCAGGTGTGTATATGAATATATGACGGTATTTATCATAAATCATATCAACTACGGCTGAAGTTTTATCGGTAAGGCTTTCAATAATAGCTGTGTCATCTCCGAATTTTTCAAGATGATTTTCAACAGATTTTCTTGCTTTGTCTTCATCTTCCGGCAAAACACCCTGTGCTTTTCTGTCTAAAGCGCGGATCTCGTCAATCTCTTGCATTGTGGCGCAGAGTTTTCTCATGCCAGGTATATGTCCTTTGTCATTTGAGCTGATAAGCTGCTGATGCCTGTCAAGCTTGATACATAAAAGATTTGCGACCTGCTCAATTGATGTTTTTTTATCCTTTCCTGCTCTCTCATCATGGTGGTCAATCAATATAGAATGTTCCGGATAAAAGCAGTCAGGCTTAAGTTCGATAAAAACAGGGATTTTATCTTCAGATAAACTTCCAAGCTCTTCCCTGTACGATGACAAACAAGCCCCCCATGACAATTTATTATCACGAACCTCCTGATTTCCTGATTTGAGGATATTTCGTATTTATACCATTTCAGCGTCATAACCGCCGAGAAAAAAAATAAATTTACTCATGTCAACCTCTCTTGGTATGCATTCCCGCACTGGAGCATGAGAACGAGAAACGAAAAATGTTTAAACTGTAAGTTATCTTTTAGGAACGGAGACGAAATACAGTTTATTTGTATCCTATTCAAATTTCCTGGTATTTGATCAAAATAGTGCATGAAAATCAAAGAAAATTTCAAAGAAAGTGCCGCTGGGGCAGACAAAAGGCCTTCTGTTTACTTTCAGATTTAAAAGTTCCCAAGAAGATGATCAATCAGCTTTTGGATTTGACCGAATTTTTTTGTCAATCTGAAAGCTTGCCGATTTTTTCTGAACTGACACCTTATCGTATTGACGTGAAAATATGTCTCAGGTAAACTTTATAAAAACTATGACAGTTCAACCATTCAACCATTCAACCAATATATTATGCCCGGACTAAACATTTTTACCAGCAACTGCCTTGAGATACTGGCCGAACAACTATCAAGGATAATAGGCAATCCTGTTGGCGGTACTTTATCTTCTCCACTTTCGGGTGAAATTATCGTTGTTCAAAGCAAGGGAATAGAGCGATGGTTATCAATGGAGCTGGCCAGGCACAATGGTATCAGCGCAAATATATTTTTCCCCTTTCCAAATACCTGCTTAAATGAAATTTTTAAAAAACTAATGCCGGATATGCCGGAGGAGTCTCTATTTGATCCTGATGTTATGACTTTCAGAATTATGGATATCTTGCCGGAATGCCGGCACAATTCGGGTTTTGAAAGCATTAAAAAATATCTGACAGATGATGAAAATAAGCAAAAACTTTTTCAGTTGTCTGAAAAGATTTCAAAGACTTTTGACCAGTATCTTGTTTTCCGGCCGGAGATTATCTTCAAGTGGGAAGAGGGAAAAGAAGACCACTGGCAGGCAAAACTGTGGCGTGAACTTGTATCCGGCAATGAAAATCAGCATAGAGCGTGGCTGAGAAAAGCCCTTATACAAAAAGTCAGGCACAGATCAGATAAAATAGCTGATCTTTCCCTATCTGATCTTCCCGGGAGAATATTTATATTCGGCATATCCTACCTCCCGCCATTTCATACACAGGTATTTGTAGAATTATCCAGCATTGTACAAGTTGTTTTTTTTGTTCTGAACCCTTGTATGGTTTATTGGGCGGATATTGTTTCCGAGAAAGAGAAAAATAGAATCAAGAGAAAATACGTCGCAGGAGCTTCTGCATTAGATGAACTTCATCTTGAAACCGGCAACAGGCTTCTTGCATCTATGGGGAAGCAGGGAAGAGATTTTTTTGAACTTATCAGTGGATTTGACTGCGAATTGTATGAACTTTTCGAGGACCAGGCGGAATATGACATGCTCTCATGCGTTCAGTCAGATATATTGTATTTAAGAGACAGAGAACATGCGAAAAATAAGTTCTCAATTAATATTGAGACAGACACCTCCATTCAGGTTCATTCATGCCACAGCCCAATGAGAGAAATTGAGGTGTTGCACGATAATTTGCTCGCCATGTTCGAAGAAATCCCGGATCTTAAACCAAAAGATATTATCGTAATGACACCGGATATAGAGACGTATGCTCCATTTATTCATGCTGTCTTTGATGCTCAGGCAAATGATTCATTGCGTATTCCTTTCAGCATTGCAGACCGTAGCATTAGAAAGGAAAGACGAATTATTGAATCATTTCTGTCAATACTCGATCTGAAAAACAGCAGATTGGGGGCAGACCGGATTATTTCTCTTCTGGAATCTTCAGGGATAAAAGAAAAATTCCAAATTACAGAATCAGATATACGGATTATCAGACGCTGGATAAATGATACAAGAATCAAGTGGGGAATTGATGCCGCAAGCCGGACCAGGTTAAACCTTCCTGCATTCCATGAAAACACCTGGAGAGCCGGCATTGACAGGATGTTGTTGGGATATGCGATGCCCGGTCATGAAAGAGATATGTTTTGCGGAATTCTTCCCTATGACAATATTGAAGGCAATGAGGTCAAAATTCTGGGAAGATTTCTTGAATTTCTGGACAGAGTCTTTAAGTGTATAAATGACCTGAGCCAGCCTGAAACATTATCCAAATGGGTTGATATTCTTAACTCTATGATTGACAGGTTTTTTCCACAGAATGACCCACAGAATGACAATGATATTGAATATGAAATACAGCTTATACGCCATGTTCTTGATGACATATCAAAAAAGCAGGACCTGTCCGGTTTTGACAAGAATATAAGTATTGATGTTATAAAAACATATCTTGAGATGCGTTTTGAACGTGAGAATTCAGGCTCGGGTTTTATTGCGGGAGGGGTTACATTTTGTGCGATGCTTCCAATGCGCAGTATCCCCTTTAAGGTTGTATGCCTTGCAGGTATGAATAATGAAGCATTTCCGCGCGATTCAAAAACTTTAAGCTTCGATATTATAGCAAAAGACCCAAAGCCGGGAGATAGATTAAGAAGAAATGATGATAAATATCTTTTCCTTGAGGCGCTTATTTCAGCAAGGAAGAAGCTTTATATCAGTTATGTGGGGCAGAGCATCGAAGACAACACTCAGATTCCTCCCTCTGTTGTTGTAAGTGAATTGCTCGACTACATTGAGGAAGGTTTTTATGTTCCCGAAAAATGCATTCTTGATCACGTTATCATTAGGCACAGGCTACAGGCGTTTTCTCCGGAATATTTTAAAAGAGACAGTCAGTTGTTCAGTTATGCCAAGGAGAATTTTATTGCCGGCAAAAGAGCTTTTAAATCTAAAATGGCCTTACATTTTGTTTCAACAGGGCTTTCAGAGCCGTCAGAAGAATGGAAAAATCTGGATATTGAAACATTATGCTTTTTTTTCACCAATCCTGCCAAATTTCTGATTGAAAGGCGACTCGAAATATTTCTTGAAGAAACATTGCCTGTTTCAGAAGACAGGGAAGCATTTACATTAGAAGGCATTGAAAAATACCATGTAGAGCAGCGACTTTTTCAAAATTGTATGTCAGGGTTTGACTTGAGGCGTTCGTTGCCTGTATATAGAGCAATGGGGCGACTTCCTTACGGCAATGTGGGGGAATTTTACTACAGAGAATCAGAAGTTAATGTAGAAGATTTTGTCAACAGAATAGATAAGCTTAAAAAACAACTTGCTCCTGTTCAAGTTGACCTAAATGTTTCAGATTTTAAAATAACCGGTGTGCTGGATAATATTTTTGAGTTTGGCCTGGTTAATATCCGTTACGCAAAAAGGAAGTCAAAAGATCTTTTAAAATCCTGGATCTATCACCTTGTTCTTTGCTCATCAACTGAACAAAACTATCCGAAAAAGAGCCATCTTGTTTGTAAAGATGAAACATGGGAATTTGATCCTGTTAAAGAAAGTAAAGATATTTTAGAGGATCTACTTGCATTATACTGGCAGGGATTATCGAAACCGATTCACTTTTTTCCTGAGACATCGTTTGATTATGCTAAAAGAACATTGATAAAAATAGAAAATCAGCAGAATGCGTTGAATTACTCAAGAAAAAAATGGACTGGAGAATATTACAGAGGCAGTTGGAGCGAGTCGGATAATCCTTATTATAATCTTTGTTTCAGTAAAACAGATCCATTTGATAAAGAATTCATAAGAATTGCCGAAGAAGTTTTTGCTCCGCTTTTAAAGCATTGCAGGAAGATTTGAAAATTTGTAACACTTTAGCGCTTTTAAATATTATTTTTTTGGACAGGATTGACAAGATATTCAGGATTTAAAATATCGAAGCTTTTCCTGTTAATCCAAATCTAAATTCTTATACCTTGATACACACTTTCTTCATGTTTTGATTATATTTTATGATTTACCGGCTAACTGCAATGAGAGTTGGCTTTGTTTGAGCACTTAAAATAAAATCTTGTTTATCCTGTTATCCTGTCAGGTTTTTTTTCAAAAGGCTAAATTGTTACGAAAATTTGACATCCCTGGAGGATTTTATGTTAACCCGATTAAAGGTTTCAGGATTCAAAAACCTTATTGATGTGGATGTTCATTTTGGGCCGTTTAATTGCATTACAGGAGCTAATGGCTCCGGCAAGTCAAATTTATTTGATGCCATAAAATTTCTGAGCGCCTTGTCTGGCTGTACATTAATTGATGCTGCTGTTTCCGTATGTGGTGAAGTAGGAAAAACGCCTGATATACGCAGTCTGTTTCACTGTGTTGGCGGTAAGTATGATAAAGAAATATTTTTTGAGGCAGAGATTATAATTCCGGAACAAGGTATTGATGATTTAGGCCAAAAAGCCAAAGCCGGCATTACATTTTTACGTTATATTGTTACCATAGCTTACAAAGCTGATGATGTCCTGCATTCAACCGGATCACTTGAATTAGTACGAGAAGAACTCGACCGTATAAATCTGCAAGATGCTTCCAAACATTTAAAGTTTCCCCATAAAGCAGGTTTATGGCGAAAGTCTGTAATAAAGGGAAAAAGAACTAAACCCTTTATATCAACCGAAAATTCAGGGAAACAGAGAGGCCCCGGTATTATTAAATTAATTCAGGATGGAGTTAAAGGGCGAACAAAGACATTTCAGGCCGCCCTTCTTCCCCGTACTGTTCTTTCCACAGTAAGCGCTGAGAATCCTACAGCATTTTTGGCACAACGTGAGATGCAGTCCTGGCAGATATTACACCTGGAGCCGTCTTCATTGTGGAGACCCGATAAGTTTGCAACTCCTCCTGGATTAGGCGCTGATGGTTCTCACCTTTCTGCAACGTTGTATTCTCTGTCACATCCCCCGGCTATCTCAAATCCGGACAGCTCAAATAAAGTTTCCGACAATAAAGCTGCATTGATATATGATCAAATTGCTTTACGTTTATCAAAATTTAATGAGAATATTTCCAAAGTAAGAGTTGAACGCGATGAAAAACGAGAACTTTTGATATTAGAAGTTATTTATCATGATGGTACAGTTCATCAAGCAGGTTCAGTTTCCGGCGGGACATTGCGCTTCTTAGCCATGATTGCCTTAGAGTTGGATACAAGGGCAGGGGGGCTAATTTGCCTGGAAGAACCGGAAAACAGTATTTATCCTGATCACATTCCAAAAGTTTTAGAGTTTCTTCAGGATATTGCTGCCAATCCTGAAAGGCCGGTTGGAGCGGACAATCCCCTTCGCCAGATTATCATCAACACCCATTCACCGATTATTTTAAATCAAGTTTCCGCTGATGATTTATTATTTGCTGAATTAAAAGAATTAGAACGCGATAACCTGAGATTTAAAAGGAGCTGCTTTAGCTGTTTGCCTGATACATGGCGAAAAAAAGCTTTTTCAGAATCAGATACAGTTTCTAAGGACAAATTATTTTCCTATTTAAAATCTATATTTCCTGCCGAAGAACAATCATTAGATATAAGTCCAAAATCAAAACAGAAAAAATCAAAAAGAGCTGACGAGCGCTTTGATCCGCAACTGCAACTTCCATCATTTAAGGATGTTTAACTAAATTGAGCGATTTTAAATATTATTTTTTTGGACAGGACTGACAAGATATTCAGGATTTAAATTATCGAAACTTTTTCTGTTAATCCAAATCTAAATCCTTATACCTTGATACACACCTTATTCATGTTGTGATTATATTTTATGATTTACTGGCTAACTACAATGAGAGTTGGCTTTGTTTGTGCACTTTAAATAAAATTTTGTTTATCCTGTTATCCTGTCAGATTCTTTTTCAACAGGCTAAATTGTTACAATTTTTCAAAGATAGCTAATATCCGGCCATTAGAATCCGAAAACTTTGCTTAACAGTTCAACTTCTGTTATAAGGTTAAGACTTTTTATTCGGCAAAATCACACGATAAAACCTTTAGTACAGACCTCGTTAAATCGAGCCTTTTTTGAGGCTAATTTTTGGACACCCCTCACCCTATTCGGAGGAAATGGCAAGAATTTATTACTACTTATAACAGCATATCAAAAACTGAGGATGATCATAACCTTTTGATATTCAAAACAATTAATAAATCAAAACATTTTGTCTTAGTAGTAATTTGAACTAGTAATTTAAGGCAGCGAGTGTCCAATTTTGCCTGCATGTCTTATATGCTATTGATATTATTTACCATTATGCTATTTTTGGATTTATGCTTAACGAGGTCTGTGGTAGGGGGTTTTATCGTGCAAAATTGTCCTATTTTTCTTTTTCGCATGCAATAATGCACGAAAACAAATCGGGCTTTTAGGCCCGCTACATCAAAGTTAGCTGTGGGTGGAATAGGGGTCAAAGCTTGAATTGTGAATAAGGGAACGTTTAATTCACAATTCAACGGGCTGTTGCCCAAATCCAAACTTGGTAAAAATTAGCAAGGGCTTTGGTGTCAGATCTTGATTAGCGCATTAATTTGCCCCCTTTTTGTCCATTAGCAGACGAGTTGGTATTTTCAGGGAAAAACTTCGTGTCGATAAAACCTTTAAAAAGAAATATGATGAGATAAGTGCGTTAATCAAGATGTGACACTATTTGGCAGTATGGATATTAAGAAGTGAAATAAAAAGTAATGACTAAAATCACCGAATCTGCAATCGAATGCCTTAAAAAGCAGGGCTACCAATATATCTACGCTCCTTCCATTGCCCCGGGCGGCATAAAAATTTTGGGAATAGTTAGATGAAAAAAAAGAAAAAAATCCCGGACAATCAGATTACTGTATATCAGACACCTGAGGGGGGAATTAATATAGAAGTGCTGTACGCTGATGAAAATATCTGGCTGCCTCAAAAACGAATGGCGGAACTGTTTGGGTGTAGTGCAGACAACATATCTTTGCACCTGAAGAATATCTATAAAGAGAAAGAACTCAATGAATCTTCAACTACCGAGGTTTTCTCGGTAGTTCAAATTGAGGGGAAAAGGGAGGTTTCCCGCAATGTGATCTGCTATTCTTTAGAGGCAATTATTGCCGTGGGGTATCGAGTAAATTCGGTGCGTGGTACACAATTTCGGCAGTGGGCAATAACAATTCTCCAGAAATATATACACAAAGGTTTCGCTATCGACAGCGACCGCTTTAAATACGGTTCCCGATTCAGCACCCGGTTTTTCGATGATTTGCTTGAAGAAATCAGGGATATCCGCGCAAGCGAAAGAATGGCGTATCAAAAAATTACAGATATTTATGCAACTTCGATTGATTATTCTGCTAAGGCAGAAGATACGAAAAAGTTTTTTGCCACAGTTCAAAACAAACTGCACTTTGCCATTACCGGGCAAACTGCCGCTGAAATTGTCGCCAAACGGGCAGATAGCACTAAACCAAACATGGGATTAACATCATGGCGAAAAGGGCCCAAAGGTAAAGTTATGCCAAGTGATGTTTCTACTGCTAAAAATTATTTAAACAAACCGGAGCTCGATCATCTAAACCGCATCGTCACGATGTATCTGGATTTTGCGGAATTGCAGGCTGTTCGTAATATTCCTATGTATATGAAAGACTGGATTAAAAAGTTGAATGCCTTTTTAAAGTTCAGCGAATATGAAATCCTGACCGATGCCGGTTCAATTAGCCATGAAGTTGCTTTGGCTTTGGCGTATAAGGAATATGAAATTTTTAATAAAGACCAGGATAAAAAATACATTTCCGATTTTGATCGCGAAGTCAAAATTCTTTTAGATAAAAACAATGACGATGTAAATGAGCATGACTAAAATCACCGAATCCGCGATAGAAAAATTCGCCATAGAACTCCTTGAGCACGGCTTTGGTGTTCATTACATTCCAATTATATGAAAAATAATTTTGTCAGGAGAACAGCATGTATGATCGTATTTTAATGCGGATGCAGGAGGCTATTGGGAATCGACAATGCATAATACAAATAGAAGTGTCAAAGCTTGAATTGTGGATAAGGGAAAGTTTAATTCACAATTTAAGCTTTTGACATTTGTTCTTGAAAATCAGATGAGGATGATTGAGGCATTAGAAAAACAATCAAAAAAGTTGACACGTCTACGAAATTAGGAGAAGTAGTGGACAGACCGTACCGCGCCATACGGAAATCGATAACGCCTTGGCAAAACACATCAGAAAATATTCAGGCTTGCAATGACGGACTGCATGAACAAAACCACCAACAATCGCATTCTCGTGCCAAGGTAAATCCGAAGCCTTGGGAATAGGAGAAATCCTATGAAATTGGTTAATGTTATCCAGTGGGTGATCGCATAGACTCTAACAAGCAGGGTCGGGCGGCTGTAGCATTTGTCAAGTTTGAGGGAAACGTAGCATTTACAAATGCCCGTTTTCCTGCTTGTATAGACTTTCAGATAATTCATTTCACAAGGCTAAAAGGAAAAATCTGAGTAAGTCGTGCTGATGTGTACGTCGTCGAGGATTTTGACTGATAACGCAGTGAAATTATTTATCTGAAAGTCTATAGGTGATGCGTGTCGTTCGGACAATAAGAAGACCACGGACAAGGTATACAAATGCGCATATTTTTGACAGGCGTCGGTTGTGTCGGAAAAACGACGATCGGTAAAAAAATGGGGGAGCTTATGGGCGTCAGGTTTTTCGATCTGGATAACGAGATCGAGAGCTTCTTCGAGACCAGCATTGAGCGACTCCGGAACAGATTCCTTACGGTTCACTCTTTCCGCAACGAAGCCGCGAAGGCTCTGGTGCATTTGCTGAACCGTCCAGAGAGCCGGGACTGTGTGATAGCCTTGCCGCCGAGCGGCCTGATGATTCGGCACTTTTAGAACGCTGGTCGATGTAGTCTTTTAAGAATGGGAGAGTAAGATCTTTAACAGAATAAATATTTTGACATTCACAATAAGTTGAAAATTCGTTCAGGTATCGCTTAAGCTCAATGATCGAATTTTTAGATAAACCCCGATCCAGCTCAGCCTGAAGACAAAGTTGTATAAGAGGTTTTATGTTGTACCTCGATACGATATTAACATCTTGATTTTCATGCATGTTTCGCTCTCCTTTTTGCTTTTTTTCGGATTTACAGATGTATTATTTGTTAAAATCTGTAAATACAATTAATTAAGCATGTTAGAATCTAACTGCGCGAAACGTACATTAGACAGCATCTATAAGCATGAAGACTTTGAGGAGGAAAACAATGAAGAATCGCAACATTTGCTATTTGGTTCTTTTTCTCATCTTTTCTGCCTCGTTCACTGCTATCGCCCAATTGCCGGAAGAACAGAGATTGCATGAGATAGAGGAGGAACTGAACGCACTAAATCACAGACTCAGTCAGGATTTGAATCCAGAAGAAAGGGGCCACTTGGAACAAAGGAGCGAAACTCTGTTGGCGGAGAGAAGAGATCTGGAGGAACATCTTAATCGATTACGGCCAGGAGATGGCAAATTGCCTCCAAACGACGAAACTAACAAGAATTTTATTCGGAACCCAGTTGTTATCGCCGCAATTATTGGGGCTATTGGAGTAATCACGGCCGCTTTGATAGGTCTGAAAAAAAGAGATCGATCCTGACCTGTTGAGGAGACGATTTTGAAGTGAGGATCGCCAGCCTGGAGTCCCTATCATGTGCTTCAGGAAGAGGCAGCCGTCTAAACGGCTGCGCCAGACCGCTCACAAAACGCGGCTGGTGAGCTGGGCATTGGCGAAATAAAATCATAACGCGCGTTGAAGTTTTGACCCTAATCGAAAGAAAAAAGTGTCCAAGAGAGAGACCTAAAAGGATTATGGCTTTTATGAAACAACTATTATCGTGCCTTTTTGTGGGAAAGAACCAGAAATTGATAAATATAAAATAAAAGATATAATGCATTGGGATGTGAGCTGTATGAATGATCACTGCCTTGTTCATGTAAAAACAGATGATTTCGAATCGGAAGAGGAAGCAATAGGGGGCATGGAATAAAAGAGTCTCATAAATTTAAGAAAGAGGATTAAGATATTCTGCTATGAATTCCTGAAACTCAAGCGGAAGCCTCGATCTATAATGAAATTACACACCCAGTTCCTGATTCATATCTTTACAAAAAAACACCAACCCCTTGTAAGAGCACTAATCCATATAGCTTGCCCCCTACAGCACATGATCCCGCCGTATCTCTCCGGATTTGAATATCTGTCGCGGCATGCTTCTTTAATCGGCCTGTCTGGGAAAGACGCTGAAAAGGAAGTCGACAGGGTTCTCGAAATCGTTTCCATGAAAGGGCTGGAAAGGAAAAATTCCGCGGCGTACTCGAGAGGCATGAAACAGCGCATCGCTCTGGGGGCTGCCCTGCTGGGACAGCCAATGTTGCTGATACTGGATGAACCCATCATCGGGCTCGATCCGATCGGCATCCGCGATGTCAGAAAAATTCTTGAAAACCTCCGTGGCAAGGGAGTGACCGTGATCTTAAACTCCCATCTGCTTTCAGAGGTGGAAAAAACATGTGAAACGGCGGCGATCATGTACAAGGGGAAAATCCTTATTAAGGATACCATTAACGCAATCGTGAAGGGTCACGAGACGCTCGAAGATGTTTTTGTTAGATATATAGAGCATGAAAATGAATAACGTCATAAAAATTACGGTCTATACCATGCGGGACCAGATGCGGCATAAAAGTTTTTATGTTCTCCTAGGTCTTCCAATTCTTTTCATATTGTCGATCCGCGGATGTTATGATGGCGGATATACTGTTAATGGGAAAATGGTGGATAACGCTACGGTTGCCTGGCATGTTTCCAAAATTGTTTTCCATCTTATTGCCGCCGGAATGTTTCTGATGGTTTCCATGCTTTCAATGAAGATATTCAGCCGGGATCATGGGGATGGAAGCGTCGTTTTGTTTCTTTCCAGATCTGTTTTCAGATGGCAATATGTTCTCGGCCGGGTCACCGGCACCTGGGCACTTTGCCTTGTTTTCATGTTTATACTTCACTTGACGATCTTTTTGACGGTATGGGCAAAAACAGGAACCTTCATTTCGGGATACTTGACCGCATCTTTGGTATGTTCGATCAACCTTCTTTTTGTGATTGCATGCGTCTGCTTTTTGTCTCTTTTTCTGCCGGATTTTATCAGTGCGCTTTTTACCATGGGAATTTTGTTCGTTGGTTTTATTTCCGATGGTGGTTATCAGCTTATCAATAGTGACATCGTAAGATCCGCTGTCCCGTCCTCAATCAATTTGGAACCTGCCTTATGGAGGGTTTTATATCCCAAGGTTTTTATGGTGCAGGCCTATGCAGATGCGATCATCAGCAAAAGTGAATTTCATAATATGGGACCTTTTCATCCCCTTCTGAATCTTTCCTTTTTTATTCTTTTAATAATGACGTTAATGTTAGTCTGTTTTAATCGAAAAGAGATTTGAGACGGCAAATTGCGCCATCATCATAAATATACAGCATATTCAAGCAGATCGTTATCCCTTTTGCTTGCAATTTCCAATATTTTCTGTCTATACTCCACTTCAATGATCGGCTCTTTAAGGCCAAAAATATTTTTTCCGGAAAGATAAAATTCCATATCTTCATGCTGTGAACCCAGCGATTCAGGACGGTAGAAGGGGACGCTCTTCATTGAATTCAACTCTGACGTGAAAAATCTGGCGTTTTTCACGCTGGTTAAGCACTGCCAGGCATCGGGTATAAATCCAGACCAAATTAAAATAAAAAGGAAACATTCATGAAATTAAATATTGTCTATAAAAAAGAAAAAAAATGGTTTATCGGGCATATTCAAGAATATCCCGATTATGAAAGTCAAGGTAAAACAATAGATGAATTAAGAAAAAATTTAATAGAAATTTATAATGATATTAATCAAGGTTTGGTGCCTGATGCAGAACCTTTTCAGCTATTGGAAGTGGCAATTTGAAAAGAAAAAAATTGATTAAAACAATTAAGTCAAACGGTTGATTTTTTGTGCGCCATGGTGCTAAGCCAACCTATCCCAAGGCATACTGAAATAGAAGATGGCCTCGCTAAAAGAATAATTAAAAGACTATTGTAAAATGTCTGACAACAAAATTCAGTGTTCTCGTTCCCATGCTCCAGCATGGGAATGCATACCATATGGGTTCCCACGCCTGAGCATGGGAACCAGGCAAATGGCCAAAGTTGGTATCACCACTAACAAGTTGAAATCAATATCCAAAATGCTTCAATAGTTGCATAGTTCATTAAAAAAACTGTGAACGGTGAACTGTGAACGGTTACACATCCTTGGAGGATTTTATGTTAACCCGATTAAAGGTTTCAGGATTCAAAAACCTTGTTGATGTGGATGTTCATTTTGGGCCGTTTAATTGCATTACAGGAGCTAATGGCTTCGGCAAGTCAAATTTATTTGATGCCATGAAATTTCTGAGCGCCTTGTCTGACGGGTGCAATACAAAAAAGTGATAAGATATAAGACATTAAATGGGTAGCTTTTTTGAATATCGAATGTCGAACAGGGAATAATGAATGTCGAAGGAAGGAATTCTGCCATTTGATATAGGTTTTTTAAGTCATTCAATTGATCTCGATTTTTTGTAACAAGCATAGGTATTGCCAAACAAAACAAGAACAAAACTTCGTAATTCGACATTCGACATTAAATCAGTATGTTCAATGGCTAAAGATATTATCACCAATGATGTAACTTTTTTGTATTGCACCCTGTCTGACAGTACATTAATTGATGCTGCTGTTTCCGTATGTGGTGAAGAAGGAAAAACTCCTGATATACGCAGTCTGTTTCACTATGTTGGCGGTAAGTATGATAAAGAAATATCTTTTGAAGCAGAGATTATAATTCCGGAACAAGGTGTTGATGATTTAGGCCAAAAAGCCAAAGCCGGCATTACATTTTTACGTTATATTGTTACTATAGCTTACAGAGCTAATGATGGCCTGCATTCAACCGGATCACTTGAATTAGTACGAGAAGAACTCGACCGTATAAATCTGCAAGATGCTTCCAAACATTTAAAATTTCCCCATAAAGCAGGTTTATGGCGAAAGTTTGTAATAAAGGGAGAAAGAACTAAGCCCTTTATATCAACCGAAAATTCAGGGAAACAGAGAGGCCCCTGTATTATTAAATTAATTCAGGATGGAGTTAAAGGGCGAACAAAGACTTTTCAGGCCGCCGCTCTTCCTCGTACCGTTCTTTCCGCAGTAAACGCTGAGAATCCTACAGCATTTTTGGCACAACGTGAGATGCAGTCCTGGCGGGTATTACGCCTGGAGCCGTCTTCATTGTGGAGAGCCGATAAGTTTGCAACTCCTCCTGGATTAGGCGCTGATGGTTCTCACCTTTCTGCAACGTTGTATTATCTGTCACATCCCCCGGATAGCTCAAATCTGGATAGCTCAAATAAAGTTTCCGAC